>JAAUYG010157039.1_pt1 | contig 14057 bp, 20 predicted proteins | sample 7278091 | NCBI WGS metagenome assembly JAAUYG01 (sample SAMN14350201, study PRJNA611818) | marine sediment metagenome | isolation source: surface marine sediment (0.6m) | place: French Polynesia: Moorea | collected 2018-08
CAAAAAGGTGGTTCTGCTTGAATGCTTTTGATCAAACAGCTATTAGAGCATAAAACTAAGTCAAGTAGGCTACTACCCCTGGTAGGGAAATCAGTACATTTTTCTGCACCAAGTTTAAACGTAAGTGTGAGAAATTTCCGTGATATAGTGGACTTGGCAGTTAAATCTGCCCAGGAAATATCAGGAAGATTAAAAATCACCTAAAAAGTATATACAATTTAGAATTGTTAACACACTCAAATATAACATTGTTCAAATCCAAGGGATTTTCTAAAGAAGTATCTGGTGCACGATATATGACACCTCACCTTATATAATTTGATGATTTTGTATACTTCACATCAACAGAAACACATTCACACCCTACAGAAATGCATGAAGTCTGCATGAAAGTCTGCATGAAAGATTGTTTTTGACTGCTAACATCACACCCCCCCATCATTTCCATTAACGCGATCACATCTGAAAAAAAAAAAATGTTGTACGCAGAGGTAAATCACCAAGCTGTACAGAGTCATAAAGCCAAGTTTCACAAGTGACCACTACATCGCACTCATAAAATTGCAAAGTGTCAGTCGAAATTGTTTGTTACATAGGCTTCTTGCATTAAAATTTAGGATACGTGATGCAGGGAGTTTCACTTCCCTGTTTACTGGAGTTTGGTATGCGTACACGTAGACCATGGAGTTTATTATGAGCACTGGCTCCAGAATGAACATGCAACCTGTTTGATCCTTTTTGCAGTAGCAACGTGCCATAGCAACCAGCGTGAAATACAACAAATGGCAAATACTTATTACTGTGCCCACGGTGCGCTATCGTGACTTTAAGCAGTGACAACTCGGCAACTACTTGGCCAAATAACTCCATATAAAGGCTGCCTCACAGCGTGAGTCCTGTTCTGTACGATACAGACACTAACAAACACAGGTAGTCCCTAGTAATGCTGGTAGAAAGGAGGCCGAAATACTGCATAAATCCCCCATCTTAACACTGAAGGCCTCATCGGCCGACTTTTCTCTTGTACAGGTCAAAAGAAACTTGCTAAAACCTGAAGTACCATTTGACTGTACCTCGAGACACATAAGTAACACACAACAATCGTTTACTACACAACACAAACAGAGACACACTGGAGAGTTGATGGCACTTGGTGGTTATAGCATAACACAGTAGATATCAGCGACACTGTATAGAAGTCCGCTCCACAATAAATTAAGTCTACAGGTAACATTTGGCAAACTGGTAATACTTGAGGTAGCACGGAGTACTGAAACACTGAATAGATACTGGCGCGGCATGCCGAGATATAAAATACCAGTGCCACGCTGACTTTTCCTAGTTTGGTGCATTGAAACGCTGAAATTACTCGTGCGACATAAAAGTTACCTACTCTCCATAGGCGATATTGTCTATACCCAATAATACCTTTAGACATTGATAATGACTGACGGTGGAGCAGGTCTACAGAGCATGGGGCATTCAGCATGTGAGACCACACTATCGCCGCGTGCCCACTGTCATTATAATATTGATACTGTTTCTGTCACTGGCTACTCGGGTCGCGTAACCCAAACAGACATAGATTTGTACCCAACCGCACGAACCACCGAGCTTCTACAGCTATCATACCAACACACCTTTAATCGCCATACAGGAGTTATGTTTAAGGTTAAGGGAAGTTGCAGTCGAAAGCACGGGATGGGATATTTGACTGGAAGTATCAGCGCAGGCAGCGCAGTACCACTTTAGCCACCAAATACGCTGTGCAGAGGCAGTGCAGTGTCAAAACACAAGTAAACCTTCAGCATGGTGACTTGTATAGTTTATTATACACTACCCCGCTGACCCTAGACTGATGTATGCTGACTGCTTTATCATTATACACAACGCAGCGTCAGCCAACTAAGCTAAGACAACTGAGACTTGAGGTTAAAAGGTATGATGAAACTCACTGTAAAGCAATGGTTGCCTCCCAATACAACTGTCACTGCTAACCAACCCAGAATGGTACTTTGACGGTTAGTATTACTATGCTCCTAGAGCCTACACCCCTTAACTCGCTCAGTTTCTGGGACAACTGAAACGGTGTGTTACCACTTGTCAAGTTTTATTTAACAGAAACACGTCTGGATACACTCAATAACTTAGTGTGTAGTATGACACAAGAATGCACCAACCGGAGCCATGCTATACAGGAGAACAAGTGCACAGATATAAATGCATACGCTCGAAACCACGGGCAGTTCCAAAGGCCATTTTTTTATACCATGATTCACCTCTATACACTGGGCACATAATACGTTGAAACCCGTTAGACTAACACAACAGGGACTGGGCTTTGAGGCAGACTGACACGAGGACTGGATACTTGAAGCAACTAGGACAATGCCAGGATAATTTCCTTGCGCTCCTTTGAGGTGCTACTCCTACGCAGTCAGAGTAAAGGGATTGAACAGGAAGAAACACCAAGCGCCAATAAAATGGGGAGTGTTTAACACTAACGTGTACATTATGACACTGCTAATATTCGTTAGGTCACTTGTGACCAAATGACACGACACACACGGATGTCAATGTTTGACAGGACGGGGACGGGGCCGAGTACTGGTGGCAATAATACCCATTAGACATTAAACATTGGGAACAGTAAGAACCAATTGCTACTGCTGCTACAACTGCTACAATTTTACTAACCTTTCCCATTGCTCCAGAACTACCATGAACACCCACAATAAGTATCCATATGCCCACTCACTAGGCATAATATGGTATCCAACTGAACCCCTGACTTAGAAAGTCAGTCCAGAATGGGAATAAGTTCCGGTGCAAAGTTCCTGTGTACTTTGTCTTCTGCAGAGGGCGATGACGAGCTTGCAGCGGCAGGGTCCGGAACAGTTTATCGAAGATATGTGACAAAGTTCATCTGCACTACTCCAAGAGTTCATGGCAGATACTTCAAGTGTTCATCGTGTGTATTCCAAATAGTTCATCAGGAAAGACTGCAACAGTTCTGGTTGGAGGAAGGATTCTTTGGAATGACACGCTTGTGGCAGAGGACGTTCATCAGGAAAGGAGGGCCAGGACTGATGGGCTAGACCCTGGGTCCTGCTTGGGATGTTCGTTTTTTTCTTCGAGGCTACCCTGCAGACTGCATTGGATCGCCTCGGATGGCTCATGGAGTGCGTGTTCAACATACAGCAGAGACACGTTGAAGAGCAGTTCAAGTCAGTCAGCAGATGCGCTTGCAGCCAATATCACTAGTAGAGGAAAGAACATGACAGCGGGTCCAGAATCCTGCATTACAGAGGCCATAACTCCAGATGTCGGGCCCAATGGATGGGATCACCGAGGTAGACCTTGGTCGTGCATGGAAGGCCAAGAAGCGTTATTGGAACGGTATCAGGCTCAGAACTGACGATATAGTAAGTAAAGAGGTGTCAGGTAATGGGGCCACCCTGAAGACTGCAGTGGCTTGCATCGGGTGATCCGTTCCCGATGAGATTAAGTCCTTCAAGGAACTCCGAACTGTAGACCAGGAGGATGGCAGATGTCTCATATTGCATTATTGCAGGATTGCCAGGGCCATTGCGCCCACAGTGTAGGCCAGCACAATTCGGTAAGGGAGGGGAAGTCGTGGCACTGAAGGGGGAGGGGATCCCCATAGACTACATTGGCTCGCATGGGTCAAACCCGGAAGTGTCAGGCACTGTGATGTGATGGCAGCCAGTAAGGTACTGAAACTGTAGTCCTTGTCCTTTTTGTAAGTGAAGCTTGTGGCTGCAGGCCGCCTCGAAGTCTGCATTGGCTCGCCGCAGGAAGCCCTCGGAAAGTGTGTGGTCTGAAGATGTGCAGAAACAAAACCAGTAAAGGTATCGATGAGTGAAGTGCGCTGGGTCACCCTGCAGACTGCATTGGCTCACTGCGGTTGACCCAGGAGATGAATGTTCACCATCGGCAGATATGATCCAGGGTTGAGTCAGTCAACTCTCGTTTGCTCATCAGGAAACCTGTCACTCCATTCTTGCCACACATCTACAACAGGACGAAGACAACCTTCCACTCACTCTCTCTCGCTCTGGTCTGGATCCGTGGGCGTCATACCGCACTTTTGAACTGGAAGTGGCTCAGCTCCACGTACAGCTTCTTTCATACCACCGTCTAGTATGTTTGGATGAGCTAAGGCATGTGACAGCTAAAGGGGAGAGAGATCGCTGGATCTCCCCCATTCGAACTCTGCTCCAGAGTGAGTCTTTAGGAAACCAAACTCCTCCTGGTACGTAAGCAATTTCACACCAAAGCCTAGGGCTGTGCCCGGTCTGCTAACCTGTTCATCTCAGATTTACTGAGGTGAGGGTCGGGGTCCAGGCTGAGAAGGGCCCTGGTCAGTCGGGGTGCCGAGACCACCGGTCGTGGCTGTGGACACCACGGGGGTTTGACCTGCCCCCCTCAGTCTTCATAGCTCCACCAATAACTTAAAACTGCCCCGTGGTCATGCTGAACTTCCCCATGTACAATCCTGGTAGCACGTGGCTCCCTCCCGATCCAATTCTGGGAGAAGGAAATGGGGTAGAGCCAGTTGGCCCTATTACTGGTCTAGCAAAGTATGCTATGGCGACTCGCCCCACTGGAGGGAATGGTGACACACATAACGTGCTTAGTCCACTTATTCCTCTCCCTAGTTGGGGAGAGGCCTGAATCATCAGCCCGCTCTCCATCCCACTAAATGTAGGGAAGGACAAGAGCCCCAAAGTGGTAGTCAGTGACTCACTTCGCAGTTTCAGGTTTGCCCTGTGAGAGGCATCACATTCAGCGACTGCTTTCGTAGTCGCCTCGTGAATAGTTTTACACTGTAGGCATAGGGCTTCTAACTGTTCGTTTGTCTGAGGCAGATGAGCAGCCAGTTGTCCTTCTGCTGCACTTGGGGCATGACCCGCGTGCATCTGGTTGAGTTCCTGAGTAGTGTTGTTAAGTTGCTCCTCCAGCGACTGAATGCGAACCTGATCTTCCCATGCTAGAGGCAGTCAGGTTCCCAGCTCAGGCCCGCTCAAGTTCTACGAGAGTCTCACGATAGTGAGTGTCGTATTTCTTGGTGGTCTCTCTGGTCTCGATCGTGTCTTGTTCAGCCCCAAACAAGTCTTGTTTGAGCTGGGTAACCTTGTTCTCGGCCTCACGTCCATGTACATTGTCGTCGATCGCACAATCGCTTGCCCCCTGCTGTACATCTTTGGCCTCTTGTAGCACCCATTGCAGTTGAGCGACAGTGGCTATATAATCGACCCCGCGACGTCACTGTCCAGATGGACAGGTCTCTTGTGGTATTGGAGTCCATGTTCACCTTCATAGCTATGCATAGTTTCTTGTGAACAACTGGCTATGCCTGAAGTAAGAATCATGGCTGCGGTAGCTGCTGGATTGACTAGTGCATTTGTCAACTGGGTCAGTTGCCTAATCAACTTTTCCGATGTGACATTGGGCTCCAGGGCTCGATTCGTCTACCGGGCCACCTTCCGTGCTAGCAAGTTGCTTTCCGGCAGGTGGGTGGACAACCCATGTAGGTGGTGGCAAAGGCTCCACCCTGTAGTCTGTTCTTAGGGATTGCTGCCAGTCCTCCCGACCCACACCTTGACTTTCCAGGACACCCGCAACTATGTTACGGACACCCTGTTGATCTGTGGTAAGCGGCTTAGTCTTCGGATCTGGGCGAGAACTCGGACCAGTCGACTGGGGTTGTACCTGTGAAGCGCTCGCTCCCTGCGCTGCAGGGTGAGTCACCACGTTAGCACTAGAGCTCTGAGAGGTTGCCTGAGCGGCAGGGGGTTCCACCTCCATACTCTCGGTCTTGGGTGGCCTCGAACCAACACTCTCAACACAACAGGGGTGCTGGCTCTGGGCTGCCGGGCACTACCCGCAGAGAAAATGCTTTTCAGCTTTTCTTCGCCTATCGTAGGTAGATGGATGACAGTTCGCTGCCTCAGTTTGCGATCAGCAGCAACCGTCTTGCTAGAGGTGGCCTGAGACTGACACTTTGTCTCAGCTACTCTAGCTGTCACAACTGGACGATCAGAAAATGGACGCCTGGTTATGACACCGTGCCCGGGGACACTCAAGTGGTGTAACGTCCCCAGTAGGCATAAGGGGATTCTCTCACCGCCCCACACTGAGCGTACAAAAGGTCTCCTACATATGATCCAGGACAGCTGCGCTATAGCCATCACCATAGCCTAGAGACAACAGCCGTTTGACAGCCACCTCGAGTTTCAGGTTGTCCTGAATCTCACCCTTCATGGTGAGAGGCCTTGCTTGAGACACGGCCCTTCCTGCTGCAATGGACGCCGACTGAGCGACGACCATATCAGGCAGGAATTGAGTTTCATGTGGACAGTCAACCAGGACTGCCACTGTCACCCTGTTAGAGGGTGGAGTTAACGCGCTGCTTACTCTCACCTCATTGTGACCGCTGGGATGAACCTAGTAGTCCCATCCATTGGGCAGGCCCTAAGGAGGGAGTCAAATCAGGTCAGAAGGCCTGGGTGAGACCAAAGTTCCAACCCTTCTCAACGTATCCAGGCGCTGACGTTCGTGGTCTATAAGTTCCACGTGCCACAGTCTGAGTTGGTGACTCGCCTGACGTCGAGCCTGGTGCTCTGTCTCAAATGTGATCAACGGGTGGTGCCTGGTGCCTCGTAGGAGCACCAAGCCACCCTCCCACTCAACACGCTCAGCGTTAGTGGGTATAGTATCATCCCCTGGGCGGTGGTGAGCCTAGTGGTCTAGTGGTAGGTCTGATAGAGGCAATGGCTAGTAAGTTGGAGGCCCTCCCCCTGTCTTGACCTTAGGGTTTGACCCTTTGTTAGGGGTAGAGAACGAACCCTTCTTAATGACCTTTTTTTTGGTTGCTTGTGTTTGCCAGATTTGCGAGGGGTTTGAACCTCGGAACTGACACTTGTGTCTGTGTTGATTGTTTGAGAATTTTGTAGGAATTGTGTCAGCGCAGCTTTTCAGCCAGGCCAGCCTCCTTCCCTGTTCGTTTACTCCCTTTCTTAGAGCTAGACCTGGTTACAGAGTTGGCCGATGACTTGTAGTCCTTTGGGCCAATTTGGCCTTCAATGCTACCTCCTCTCTTCTTGCTAATTGCTTCCAGGCAGTGGTGGCAGCTTCGTCAGCAGAGCGGCAGAACTGAGCCCACTTGTCTGCTGACTCAGCAAGTGTTCGAGCACCAGACTCCGATGGGGCTTTAGGGGCACCCTTGAAGGCTACGTTACTCACTCTTACTCTCTTTGTGCTGAGCCTTTCTATATGACCTGCGGCGTGACACCACAACACGATGGAAATGCCCGCATGCCAAGCATTTGGGTGCCACTATAGGTGACTTCAGTTGGGTGGCACTGGGTTTGGATACAGCGACTGGGCGTTGTAAGTCTCTTAATGGGTAATGGGGCAGTCTTGGGCTAATAATGTGTATTTGGCTTCACATGGAGTCCCATGACCACCAAGTTTACTAGATTAGGCCATTCGCCATCAACATGCACGCTAGGGTAGGTGTCAATGAATTGACGGAATAGCAAGTCTAGTGAGTCAGGTGTGGCAGCTGTTTCAAAGTCACAACCACGCACCATACATTTGAACAGCGGGGCGGCGGCCACATGGAAACTGTTCCAGTGGACAATCCACAGTTTGAGAGTGGCGAAGAGAAACGACTGTCCTCCTGCCACTGTGCCTTCCGGTTGGGGACAGATGAACAGAGCTCTACCTTGGTGACCCTGTCCAATGTACCCTACCATATGTGCATGCTTGTTCACATCAGTGTCACCGATGTGATCAGCATACTTCTTACAGATTTCACAAGCTGTGAGGGTTTGCTAAGCAGTGGCATGCTTATCAGATGCTGATAGATAGCCAGGTCTGACTACCATGAAACCGTATTGGGTCGCATGCACCAATCGACCATCGAGATCTTCCTGATCCTGGCCACTGTGGTATGGTACTCCCACGCCATGGGCCCCACCACATGGTAAGGTACTGCGTAAGTGGACCCTTCTTCCCAGTAACTGAAGTTTACCGGCTGGCGTCTGGAGTGGGGAGATAATTGCTCTTATTGAGCTGTTCCTCTCAGTACTTATCACCTGTGCGTTCCCTGTCTTGACATGCTTCGCGTGCAATTTCTTCCTGCTCGGTGATAGGTGAGCATTTACCCTTCGCATCCCTTTTGGCATGAGGGTAAATAACTCTTCGGAGCAACTGCCTGTCATGATGGAAGTATTCGCGATCTGGTCGGCAGAGGGCCAAGGCGTAGCCCTTGTCCCCGCCAATTGATCCATCAGTGTTAGGTCTCACCACACTGCGAACAGGGGTGGCCACCTTACTTGGATCCATAATATCTTCTCCTTCATGCCACCGATTCTGAACCATTTTCCCACTGTAGGTCAGATACGGGGGCATTTTGGGGTACTGGTGATGATGCCAAGACGCCTCGCTTTCTCCTTCCCCCACGCAGGGTCAGGTGGACCACTGCAGCGAGACCGAGTGTCCTGACTAGTCGTGGGTAGGTCAAAGTGACTTTCAGCTCCCGAAGGTTAGGCAGTGGTGTCCATATCCTCGGATTGAAAGTAGTTCATCCCACCAAGGGCGGCACTAGCGTTGGTTGCCTCACCCACGGCAGCATGAACCCCATGGCCCAGTGTGTTTGACTGATCCATGGGTTCTGAGGGATGAGAACGATCACAGATCAGAGGGCTCTCCTAGATTCAGACCCAAAGGGTCAGTGGAGGAGTATCCCGTGGGTAGAGAATCATGAGAAGTGTCCATGACGCTAATGTCGGATTCTAAATCCTGCATAGGGACCAGACGAATCTGAACCCCATTGAGTGCCTGGACCAACTTTCGATCTCCCGCATGTGGCAGCTCTTTAGGCTGCAAGTACGGGATGTTCTCCAGGCCCACTTTCAGTACCAACTGCTCAAACGCGACCATCTTCTCGTCTGACAGTGGTGCTAGCCCCTCTCCACCCGAGACAGAGTCCCGAGTGAGCTGGAGCTGAGCGTATATCTGGTTGACAGCATCGTCCATTGAATTGGTCGGGTCAATCTCTCGACACAGCCCTGGGTTTTCATATGTGCCCTGTAGGAGAGCCAGACACGAGCTCTCAGTGAAAGATAGGTCACTATCAACCTGAGTGCCCACAGTCATACGAGAGGGCACTTGAGTTTGGCCCCCCACTCGTATTTAGAGCACCGCGCTCAGGCTCTGTCACCAAATACATCTTCGCACTCAGCTGGAAAGGCTGAGCGGCTGTTCCCTTCTGATTTTACATGGGTAGAGCTGCTCAGGCAAGCGCTGTCAGGTACAGGTGAAGGTCCTTGAGTCGTGACAGCTACGTCAGTGACAGGAGAAGTGATTTCACGCGGGATCACCGGGCGTCACCGTTGAGAGAGCAAGCTGGAGAGACTGGCCAATCTGACATCTTCCGGTTTATGTATTGGCTCACGGAATAGACGGGCTGTATCCTTACCTACACTGGAAACAAAGCAGGGTTCAGTCACTCCAGACCTTGAGGTTTTGACACCTCGAGTTTTTCGGGATTTAGCCTTTTTTCTGCTTCATAGCCATTCCCTTCTGGCCAACAGATAGTGAGATTGTGGTCTTCTTGCGAGTGTGCGAAGAGACAGCCCCACCACCATGGCCCTGCTTCTGTCCAGAGACAGAAGCCTGGCGGCCAGAGGTCGACTGTACGTCAGAACCCCCTGCCGCTACAGAGTTCGGAGATTCAGGCATATCTTCCCGCTCCTGGTTGTCTGGCTCGTGAGCCAGACGCCCAGTACTTTCTACATGGTCCCAACCTACTCTAAATTTATTTCTCGACATAGTGTCATCGAAACGCAGTCCAATAACACTAAAATTAGCGATTTAATCTAAGCAAATTTCTCTCTGATTCATGTGCTTTGAATTCGAATTCCAATATGGCGATTCCTCCTTCTTCACAAATACACACAGAATGCCCTTGATTACCTAAGCTGGCAACAGAGTGGCCTGCTATTATGACGTGCAAATCGTCTGTCATCGATTGGCAAAAGAGGCAAAATATTCAGTAAATAACGTCTTTGTTAATCTGTTATATACCGAATCTGGGGGCTTAGATACGTAGCTGCAAGTTACCTAACCACAGATGACCTTTCTACTGCATATGTCTGTAAAGTTCCAGCGAAGTGTTGTCTGCAAACAACCCAATGCATGCAAAGTAGACGTGGACTGTGGATTGCAGCATTATACACCATGTTAAGGTGCAAACGCTGCCGAAAAGCTGTCAATGCCATACCAATATTTCAAGCCATGCAACGCTAATATCAAGTTCGAAAACAGGATCACAGCACATCCTACGGGGGTGTAATTCACTGTCTTTTCGCTGAAAGATAAAGGTGTAAGGGTCAGCCCTAGTACATGAACTTGTAGACACCTCAATAGTGCTTCACCGCACATAAATGTAGGGGCCAGCGTTGTGTACATGTTCATTTGTCACAATTATTACGTTGTGATTAAGGAATATTTGTGGCGATTGCAGACTACTTTAGACCACCACAGTTACACCTAGGTATATTAAATGTACTGTACAGAAACGGTAACATTAGTACCAACAGCTACTAGATATAAATTACTAGTTTACCAGTTAACATATGAACATACACGCAACATAATATACAGGGAATCTGTGTTCATCGAGCGAAGCAACACCAGGTGTTTGAACGGTCTCGCGGTGCCTGCAAAACAACAGGATTAATACAGAGTGGGTATATATGCATGTGCGGCGAGTGGAAAGGGGGTCAGTGCTATACAGCTATACAGTGTGTATGGGGATCGTGTTTCCGTAGACGCTCGCCTCGCGTGTTTAGACGCCATGCAGCAATTTTGTATAGCATTCTGAAAAAGACGATAATACGTGGAATGAGCGGCTTAACTAAGTGGTGGTTAGTTAAATTAGTACAAATGGCATCAGTACATATACCAGCTATCTGAAATAATACCTTAACAGTACTATAGAGTGAAGTAGCCCTAACGACAAGATTAATATATTTGATGTTTATAAGTAAGATTATATTACTTGGTAAAGAAAGGGGGTTTCTCTCGCCTCCAGCCAGGACAGTCATGTGCGTGTCAATGTCGAAGCATGAGCACAGTAACGCCTAACCATGAGCAAAGAACACCGTCTTACGTGTGAAATAAAGAACTTACTTAACCTCAGGAGAAACCAGGCCTAAATGACCACAACAAATACAAATAGTTTTGTATTTTATTATTTTATCAGAGGGAATATTGAGCCCTGGTATCTATCTCCCGAACAGGACAGTATTGTGCGTGTAAATGCCAAAGCATAAGCACGGTGAAGCCTGAACAGACACCAGAAAACAGGGTGGCCTGAAAGGAGTAGCATATAACAACTACACAGGAACCTGAACTAATTGAACTGACATGTATATTTTAATTTATATTGCATTACACTAAGGGTGTATTTGCTCCTGAAAGCGTACAGTTTATGGGTTCCAGAAGAAACAGTACAACCGCAACCGGGTAGTGTAGTGGTGGAGCGATCGCCTGGCATGCGGGAGGTTGGTGGTTCAATCCCCAGCCGCGTCAAACAAAAGACGTTAAAATTTGAAGTTCTGCTGCTCTGCTTAGCGCTCAGCACAAAAGAGTTAGAGACCATCTGGTCGGCCCGGAGACAGAATAATGGTCTGGGTTGGGACATCACTGCTTACCCGTGGCGTGGTGTTTCAGTGGGCTAGGACTATAAAGACTGGCCGCAGGTCGGACTAGCACAAGACGGGTCCGGTACATACACACCAACACCTACATACACGAACTTGGTCATAGATCAAGCCATTGAGCTTGGTAAACCTTGTTCCATTCTCTATGAGAATGAAAAATTGTCAAAGCGACTATAAACCCTGTTCACTCACTCACTCACTCACTTACTCTGCACTGAAATGGTAGACTGTTATGGAACAAATAGGAGCGATTTGTTTTTTCTATAAGGTCTTTGAGGGTGACAGGCGGATAGATGCTTATGGGGGTTGCGTGCTGCGTTCGTACAAGATACGGTTATATCGATCCTTCTGTGTTTGTATTCTTTGTAGACTTATATCGGTGATATACTGATTGCTGTAAACCCGTACAGAGAGGTCGGCATCTATGGACCTGAGGTAGGAGAAAGTGATGCAATGATATATCCGTTTTCTGCTTTAGAGCTTTAAAAGTTCCTTCCGAATTTACACTGGTTAACGAAGATTTCATTTTTCTAAATATACAAAATGCACATGTTATACAGTACCCGGTACATTTCAATGAATATGGTGTTCGGTACAACAAAAACAGGATCACTAACTATTGTTCCTGTTAAGATATTATTATAATAAGACGAGTGAACGGTTTAGCTTAAAAATGTAACTCCATTCAGGCTGCAGCAATTTCACACCAAAACTTGTCATGTTTCAGTAGTATAAAATATAAAGCAAATGTAAATGTGAACTAAAATATGGATTTGAAATTATGTTCTGTTCTATTAAGAGAAAAAAGCGTGCAGAGCATAAAGGTTAGCGTAAAGAATGGAGTTCTAAACACACATATTACGTCACCAAAAAGTTACACTCAAAGCCGAAATCATACATGTTACAGACTAATTAATGAATACCTATAAATACCATTACTTCCGAAAGAAGCCTGATTAGAGGTACACTGCATTGGCATTTATTAAAATTGTCATGCAAACCAGAGAAAAAAGATTGAGGTCTTTACAAATGTCGATGCAGGGGAAATGACCAATTTAATTATTTTTATTATCCAATAACCTGGTCTTCTCCCCAGCACCAACACCGCTACATAAACGCCGAAGACAGGCGACAGCTTCCGCCGCACGTGTTCGCCGTGGCGGACGCTGCTTATCAGAGCATGCGCAGAACGGGTCAGAGTCAGACCTGCATTGTTAGCGGAGAATCCGGAAGTGGGAAAACGGAAACGACTAAGTATATGGTCCAGCATATCGCCCATATATGTCATCGGGATCAACAGAACTTACACAAGAGAGTCGTTCAGGTATACACAGAGAGAATATCGTGAGGAAACAGAGGCGGCACGAATATATTTTGAGTTCACCTTTATTTATATTGTATAGGACGTTTGTGTTTACAAAGTAAGCGATATCACATTCGCATGAAGCAACCACTGTTGTATTCAGAATGATTTACAGGCATTGTGTAGGTCAGTTAATGCAGAGCTTTACAATGGTGGTTTACAAAAACAAACCGTTTCTAAGTAATAGCAACACCAAATGTCAGGGTTTCTTTCACTGCTTTTTAAACAGTAAACTTTAAGAAGACAAGACTGATATTATGTTAACAATTAGTTGGGAAATTATAGAAAGAAAACATGCGGGGTTTTATACTACTATTCGTGTATTTATATAGACAAGATCGTTCTGTGTATGTGATACGCCTTAGGTCAACCCAATGCTTGAAGCATTCGGCAATGCTCAGACTGTTATGAACAATAACAGTAGTCGCTTTGGCAAGTACATCCAGCTGGAGTTCGATAGCGGGGGGCGTATACTCGGGGGTATGTATAGGCAATTTGTGTATTACACTTTCTTTATCGATTCTTACTGTAATTAATTTTTTTATATAGTTACAATTGATATTATAGATTAAAAAAATATGTAATGTCAAATGAGAGCAAATCCAGTTTAAATCAATTAATATGTTGACTTGCATCAGTCCTTAAATCGTACTCTTTAGCCTAATGGTTAAGGCGTCCACTTGGTGTACTGGAGATTGGGGTTCGGTCCAAAGATGGCGACCGTCTCTGTCGGCTATAGCTATAGAATGATAGGTCGAAAGCCGACGTAACACATCCTACAGTCACTCACTTGACACTGTCCCAACAGATACTCCGAGATGTGAGCTGGAATGTGTTGGGACAGTGTCAAGTGAGTGACTGTACGATGTGTTACGTCGGCTTTCGACCTATCATTCTATAGCTATAGCCGACAGAGGCGGTCGCCATCTTTGGAC
>JAAUYG010033606.1_pt1 | contig 14056 bp, 8 predicted proteins | sample 7278091 | NCBI WGS metagenome assembly JAAUYG01 (sample SAMN14350201, study PRJNA611818) | marine sediment metagenome | isolation source: surface marine sediment (0.6m) | place: French Polynesia: Moorea | collected 2018-08
ACACTATACACCCCACACTATACCCCACCCACACTATACACCCCACCCACACTATGCACCCCACACTATACCCCACCCACACTATACACCCCACCCACACTATGCACCCCCAGCCACACTATACACCCCACCCACACACCTACGCCCCACCCACACTATACCACCACTAACACTATTCACCCCCACCCACACTATATACTTCATACCCACACTATACACCCCACACCACACTATACACACCCCACCCAGACTGTACACCCCCACACTGCCCCCCACCCACACACACACTATGCACCTCTCACCCACAATGTACACCCCACACCCAGTCTATACCCCCCCCCCCCAACACACAAGCTAGTACCGATGACAGTATCTAGACATTCTTTTGGCCGTGTGAGAGTATACATAGTCGATCTTTGGTCGTTAGAATATCGCATGAAGGCAGCTGGGGCGTCTCGGCTGCTAATGAAGACACATGATTCGACCTTTACCACCCACGTGACCGCCGATTGCAGGAGTGCGGCCATGTGTCTCAATTCAAGGTGGAGGGGACACATTTATCGTCTGCCGGCAGATTCTTGTGTTTGGTAGGTCTCAAGGAGCTCCTGGGGGCAGATTACCGTGTTTAGACTGGCACCACAAGCTAAATCACACTAAGACCCAGTTTAAGGGACTAACTCTTAAGCAAGATCCAAACTGGGTGTTCGCGAGAAAAGTGAGAAACAGTTCGGTCGGCAAACACAGAAAAGACATCAACTACATTGGCAGTTGACACCATTGCAGAAATATTGCCCGCATGAATTTATTATTATTATTATTATTATTATTATTATTATTATTATTATTCTTATTCTTATTCTTATTCTTATTCTTATTATTATTATTATTATTATTATTATTATAAGTAAAATCTATAACGGTACGACGTGCAGATTATCATACTTTAAAAATTTAATACAAACTTTCTGAGATTCATTTGGAGGGAGATAAAACCAAATGAAAAAAAAAATATCCATCACCGCACGAGAAGCCAATACCACCACGCATGCATTTAAAAAAAAATAGCAGCAGGCTACATGCTAATCTTCTAAAAAAAAATGGGTTGGAGAAAAGGGTTACAGAAACGTTTTCTAGGGCCTGAAACAACGCCCTAATAAGGGTTAACCAGTGCACCTTCGGGGTAGTACATGGACCATATTTGCTCAGCCTGGCCTTCAACACGACAGTCATCTTGGTCATTAGCTTCGTTGATTATCATGATTATAGGTTTCCAGAGCATGTTTCCTTGTGTTTTGAAGGTCGGTCCTGAATGAAGTAGGGTGCCGGGGGTATAAATCTTTATAAAAGAGAAAAGAAATATACGTATGAGGTAATTACCTCTTGTTTATTGTGAACTTTGGTCTGAAATGAGTTTCTCGGCGCAACCAGCACAAACCAGCACGTTCAACTGCCGACAACTAATCTCTACAACAAGCGACTTGCAGTCTACAATAAATCCAATAATTAAATTATAAATAAAACAGTGTTCAGCAAAACAGTCACTTGTGCCTTTCAGCGTGGTGAAGAAAAGGTTTTGATCATTGGCCCATCTACTGACACAGCTGAACTGGTGAGATAATAGTCGTTATCCTTCGTATGTGGTTCAACTTTTCCCTGAAACCTTTGGCAGGATGCCTTTCAAATTGAGCAGTGGCTTCGTCTAGTCAACATGCCGGGATGTTTTTGAATGTTGTTCGCATTTGCACTTTCAAATGTCTGAGATTTTGCTTTCGTGTTCGTTAACATGGGACCATCTGGGAGAGAAATTTTCAGTTGCTATTTTTTAAAAATCGTATCATTTTGCTCAAACCTCTTCTATTTTTTTTTATCTCAGTAGTCCTCACAACAGTGCTGTTTGGGAATTTTGAAATTTTATAAAGTATTTTTAATAATAAACGTACGAAATTTTACTGTTACCATCTGTGGTAAATATAGAGCCTAATGGAAGATGTGTCATAGGCTTCTACTTCATAAACACTACTAGGAAGTTATATACGGAGAGTCGCACCGCACCGTTACATTTGACGTCCAGTGAACTTCAAATGTCAAAGCCGAGACCAATAAGATTTTGAAATCCTGTATCATAAAACAGCTGAGTTTGACCACTTGATATTGTTTGACACAAAAAGGAAATCAAAGTTGGGGTGATCAAATGTGTCATTAGATTTAGCCTTGGGTGACTTTAAAATGTGAAGTTCAAGGTCATGTGAAGTTCATAAACATTACTAGGAAGTCATATACAGAGAGTCCCACTGCTGCGGTTGAATTCCCAACTTCACTTTTATTGATATATTGTTGATTTTTTATTATCAAATTTCGTGTGCAACAGTTACAAGAAGTTCGTTACAGCATACCTTTCATTCGAAATATTCTTACCACGACATGGAATTTCAGAGAAATAATCCTTCATATTCAGAACATGTCGGATTTTACCAATGACGTATAGAGAGACACACAATTCAAATTGTGGACACACAAAGAAATGGGTAAAGGTCTCTTGATTTATAAGGTGGACCAGTCGTTTCTCAATTCTCAGGGGCCATTTCCATGGGGCAAGGGGCTGAACTAGCCATACTTAATTTTCCGGCTGTCTTTGTTTTACAGAAAAATATGGGGATATTCTGTTGACGTGTTCGCAGCACCGCCCAAGAGCCAAAGGCGCAGAGCTGCATCGACCAGCATTTTTGCTGTTGACAAGATCTGTTCAAAGGCTTTGCGGTGGGGATCATAGACCTCGAACAAAGGATGCATTTTTTCCCAATTGCAGCGTTAGCGTTTTGTCCTACAATAACCATGGGCTGATAAGAATGCCAAAGACACGGAAGTCTGGTGCTAATGGCGGTGAGGGGTTCATACTACTTCATTATGAATAAATCTTACCCGGCACTGTACCCAGTCGCCCTGGGTGGCGTCACCACGCCCTCTCTCCAGCTTCCTAACTTTATTTCTAGGGTATATTTTTTTTTTTGCTCGGCGATATTGCTGATTGCACGTATTCATGAAAACAAGCGATTGATTGCGATCCTCTCACGATGCGGGTAGTAACGTTACTCTCATGTACCATGGCGTTTCTTCATCCAGAATGCTATATATGCTAATACACTATCGGGCAAAATGGTTGTGATATGCATTTTTTAGATGTGTACAATTTGGGATAGAAAGGTTTGTTCACAAAAAAATGTAGATAAAAACGACTAATCAAGGACTCTGCCCATTCAGTGCTGTGCTACACAGCTATGCCATGCAGATGAATTTTCATTGACCCGGGAGAGTTTTAATGAAACAAAAATGGCAGTTGCATATGCGTGTGACCACCCTTTTGACCGATACATTTTTACCTCAAATGTCGCATTTGGACTGCATCGGGAGCACTCTTGGGGTTGCACCATATATGTCTGCATCTGAGTGGGATTCGTTACTTTCAACTGCACCATTCAGAGTGTAAAGCTTGTGTACACTCTATGGTATATATGATTTGTGGGTTTAGCATCCTGTCGTCATGTTTATGGCGTCAGCGTGTCTCGCCTTATAGCAACTGATCACCTTGTCCGATGTAATGATGATCATAACCAATTTATAGCCAATACTGCAGCCCAGGTAGCCGACAATGACACCGACCCACTGCTGTATGTGGTGAGCTTTGGCAGAATGCATACATGATCCAGGCGTTTCAACAGCAGTATAGAATCATAGAACAAAGGGAAACAGTGATCCTGATATTTCTGGTTTAATGTAGTGGGGTCATACACTAGGGCAGTGCTGCAAGTATCGACTGTTATTCTACATAAAGACACCACGTTTTGCGCTGGCTTGTCTCGGGTCCATTGTGTCGATCTAGTCGTTTATATACATATTTAATTACTCTTCTGGGCAGTTACAGGTGCAATTTATCCATCGCTGGCCTGGCTATGCTAATTGCAATGGGCAGTCTGGGTCTATATCATAATTATGTGGGTCACAGGTATTTACAGTCCTATGCAAGAAAGACCGCTGGGGCAGTGGGAAACCCTGTCTGCCCACAACATCTCTTATGTGAATCCTATGTATAAGGTATCTCCTACCATTCGCATTCCGAGTGACCTTGAGTTTGACCTCGCGGGGTCAAATCTAATGGTGTAGTTGGACTCCCGTATACTGTAACTTCCTGTTAGCATCTAATAATAACCACATGTCTCTCGCCGTTTAACATGGGCACTTGAAAATTTCCCCCCTATTTCTTATCAATGAACCAAAATTCAGAATAACCACAGCCAGACTTATTCCAGGACATTTCTTTTCAAAATCTAATCGGTTCTTCCCTGGGTCGCAGGAAGCTCCCACTAAAAATCAAATTAATTGGTTTTCATGAGTTACTTTCTATTATATGTTGTTCACAGATATAACTGGAGGTTAGATCTAATGTCTAATAATAAGCGCATGTCTATTTCACAGTTTAGCTGTTATAGGTACTTGAAAATTGTCCCCTCATCTCTTATCATTAGGCCAAAACACACCATCAAAAAACACCCGGCCTTATCCGGGCCAATTTTTCTTAGAATCTAATCATTTCTTCTCTGCGTCAGAGAAAAGACCCCGATCAAAACTTAATTTGATTGGTTAGTTTTTTGACCTATTGAAGAAACACACACAGGTGCACAGGAACAATCCGACTTATCATAACTTTGAAACTAGACTAATCAGCTAATGTCCATGCCCTTTGGGTAATTCTCTCGCCAGGGACCCAAGCTACATTTACCAGTCTGTGGAACACAGGAAGCCCTAAACAGTGTTTATACATCAATCCCCGTGAATTTAGAATAGCTTACCTGGGGACATCGTTTCAACACAGTAATAAAATTCGTTAATCTCCAAACTTGGACAATTTATACTACAAATTCGGTAACGATATTCTGGGTAGCTCCCTTTGCTATCATCTATGACTTGGTCAAGATATTAAATGATGATACAAAGAAGTGGGTAATACTAACATTACATGTTAGTATTGACATCGGATATACATGTCTTAATTATTCTGGTTAAAAGTTAAAAGCTGCAACATGCTCTACAATTTACAGGCATTGGCTAAGGTGTGCAAACACAGATTGTACTTTTTCTTTGCATTCCCATGGTGTTTGTAAACTGATTGACTGCTGTACAGTTTGAAATGAATCTACTACTACTACTACAACTACATTATAAAATCCACCCAAAGCAGAGTTGGTGGGGTTTAATAAACACAAATTCTGTCAGACGTTGAATCTCTTATTACGCATAATCTGATTGGTTAAATTGTGGTGGCTGACAATCATGAGAATGGCGTGACACTTGGAAACAGTTTCATTTTGATAAGTTTGCTCCAGTTTATCTGAACGCATCTTGACAAACCTTGCTTTCCACAGGAAAACGCATATATATAGTTATTTATCTAATGGTAAATTAAGCCCTTAGCAACCTACTATAGGCGAGTCACTTGGTTTCACAAACGTAAAGATGTTCATTGAAAATAAGTATAAAATCATATATCAATGCATTTTTTCTTCTCTTCCAAATGAACACTTTGGTATTCACCCTGTTCATTGTTCACACACAAACAAAGGCTTGAACATGTTGAATTAGCATACAAGTAATTGCGACACCTCCTCTGCAACAATTCTGTACGTATGGTATGAGAATTAAAGAAGACAATTTAAATATTAATCATATGTTACTTAACAGAGAAATAAATCTATCAGGCGTTTTAAAATTATGCACCTAAACATTGCTTACAATATCCCTTACTGAATATATCCTAGTGAAACACGATCCTCATCCACCACAAGATTTTTTTTCTCGATCAAACTGGTTAATGCACAGGTGGCATCAATCTGCCTCTTCTCTGTCCCTTGCACCTTATCTTACACACACGATAGTGATAGTGGTAGCAATTTATTCATAGTCTTCCTTCATTTAATCATTGGTTGCTGGAAAGTTACTGATCTTCAACAGCCGCAGTGTCTGCCGAGACATGTCAGTCTCATAGCCGTAGATATCATATGTGGACATATTGATAGACTCCACTGTTATAATCACTATTTACAGGAAACAAAATATCGTCGGGAGAGCCATGCATGTCCAGGAGAATATCGCTGTTACAGCATGCTACTTTATCACCTTCCTTCTTATTGTCTTCCTCACAAATTTTCTTTTTCTCGCTTTGATACCCATTTTTCTCAGAATAATCTCCATTAGTTTCTTCTGCAAGTTCCTCATGCTCATTTTCTTTTGCTTCTTCTGCCTTGATATCATCTGCCTCAAATGTTCCTTCCTCATTCACCTCTTTCTCAATTTCCTCCTCATCACTACCATTTTCCTCAATTTCCTCTTTAACACTGTCATTTTCCTCAATTTGCTGCTGTGAGTCATCATTGTTATTTTCCTCCACTTCCTCTTCATCACATTTTCACGTTCATATTTTGTTCCATCCCCCAAGCCTCCTCCTTTGTCCTTGCGGCAGTTTCGGCCAAAAAAATATCACACATACTGCCTTAATTGGATCCAGGATGTGCTGTGCTTTTCCTTCTTAGTATGAATGAGTTCATAAGGAGCACGGTTGCCCTCACGGAATTCAGTCACTGACCCTGTTACTTCGGTGGCTCCGGGAACAACCTTGCTACTCTGAGACCGAGTGGCAAGTACAGACTATGTACTCTGGGTGCCTGAGGGAACACCTCTTACTCTTACCACCTGACTTACTGCAGGAATACCTAGAGCTCTCGGTCCCTGGGTGGCTTTACAAGCTGTTATGTTACTCTGATTAGTGTCAGGAGTAGCTCTCGCTCTTTCAGTGTCACTGCGTGCAGTCCTTTCTCTGCTTCTACCATGTTTACCCTGAGCAGCTCCAGAAGCAACGTCGTCTCTTCGGGTAGTTTCAGAATCATCTCTTTTACTAAGAGTGGTGCTAGGAGCATCTTTACTCTCACCACCTTCAGCAATAGTTTTAGTCTGAGTATGCCTAGTGGTTCCGGGAAAAGTTTTACTTAGAGTGGCTCCAGGAACGCTTCTTTTACTGTGTGTGGCTCCAGGAACAACTTTACCATGAGTGGACCAGGAAGAGTTCTTTTACAATGAATGGATCTATGAACTGTTTTTGTCACTCTGAGTGGCCCCAGGAACAGCCGGACTCTTCCTTGGGCTGGTTTCAGAAATGGTCTTACAAGCTGGTGTAGATTCTGGAGTGGGTGGCTTACTCAGAGTGGGAGCTGGTGTGTTACCTTAACCAGCCCCAAGGACAGTTCCTTTGTGCCGAGTGGTGGCAGGAAAAAATGACTGCAAGAGAACTGTCTTTACTGGCTACAGGAGCAGCTTCACAACCCTGGCTAAATTCAGAAAGTATGGCTCTAAGAGTATTTTCTGGGGTTCTGGGGTGGAACCATGCTAAAACAGCTATTTTGATCCTAGTAGCTCCTGGATCGACTGTGCCACTCTCAGTCGCTTCTGCAAAAGCTCTGGAATTCCGAGTAATTGGTCTATGAACTGAGGGGGTTGCATTCTTGTTACACTTCTTCCGTAACAAACGTTCGTGCCATGCTGTTCAAGCACCCTCTCTCTGAACAGCAGCTTTGGTAGATTCTTTGCCCACAGTAGCTAGTAAAGAATTACGACACCACAGCATCTTTGATTTGCCTCTGCGCATCACGAGCTGAATACTGTTATTAAATGTCTGGAGAGCATTGTATCACATCGGCTTATATGTAAAACAGCTGGCCAAAGACTGACCCAGTGATATGGAATCGTTGAGTAGTGTTTACTGCGCCTTCTTGGCTACAACAGCTGCTAAGGCCAGGTATAAGTATAACAAGCGGGACTCGACATCAGCAAGGAAACTGCAATGAGCTGTAATGAACTGCATCTCAATAGTCAACCCACAGATGGAAACGACGTGTGTAGGCTGTATGAAAAGGTTTGGGGTTACATGGTAAGGTAATAATTTACCAGAATGTGGGTACCTTCTATGATTGCTGTAGGCAATTTACCTATCCATTCCATTGCCGGATACTGAGTTGCAAAGTAGGTACCAAAATAGCATCAGGAGCAATTAATATGGTGAGACTGGCAGTAGAGGCCAGTGCCTCTGGCAGTGCTTACATTATGAAGAGCACTGGTGTCAGCAAGAGTCTTTGTGTCACAATCATGGGCACCTGCACCATCAGTTTGGGCGTGAGTGCCTACACCAGCAACAGCGCCGTGTCCAGGGAGGGGTCCCAGCCATGACAGACGTTTGAGTTCCAACCAAAATCATGATGATGGTGACTATGCCACCTTCAGCTGTGATGCCTCTACCGCTGTTAGTGGCAAGGGAGAGATGCCTCGCCTGTTGGCCCCTGGTCTGAATCATACCAGCAGAAGATTGCCCAAAGTGCACAATGCTTACATAGCAGTTTGTCAAGATATGACGTCATAACATTGCTAGCCTAGCTAGACTAGGTATATTGTTATGCCACTGTAAACATCGTTCCGTTTATCCCAGGAAAATTGATGATTTCTCCGAGGACGAAGGGTGTTTTTATTAACAAATACGACTGAACAAGGAACAACAAACAGCTTATGCCTCAATTTTGTCTCTTTTGGAAAGGGATGGTGGTTATTCAGTTTCAATTTCAATTATTTCAATTATTCAATTTCATTAGATTTAGAACTGGAATACGGCGTGATGCACAAGCAGCAGCCGTGCGTTGATTTTTGCTGCAAGGAGCACGATTTATTTTTATAGATCACAGCTGGAACCAGAATCAAGTGTATCAACATGAAATCCCAGCTGAAAATCTCTGTTATACATAAATCGTTGTTGCAAATGCCATTTATTGATTGCTGGACCTACTGTATCTTCGAGAACTGTCAAGCGTAACGACTTTTTTAGTCATGGGCGGTGTGGAACCCGGATGTAGAGCATAATGGCTGCGTGGATGGTTTGCCGTCAACGTTATTCTTACTGTAATTTTTCTGTGTTGGGGATCAAATACACTTCCCAAACTTGTAAAAAATCATTTCACTATGGTGAATGAACAAAAATATATTTTTTTTCTAAAATCACTCCAAGTACCTTTCAGCTGCTAATGCCAGGTATAAGTATAACAAGCGGGACTCGACATCAGCAAGGAAACTACAATGAACTTTAATGAACTGCATCTCAATAGTCACCCCATAGATGGTAAAGCGTACAGAGAATTGTTTTATAAGCAAAGTAAAGTATCGGCGGGCTGGGAATCTCTGCAGCGTGATTATAGATCTCTCTTATCCAAGACAAAGAAGTATTTTAGACCTTTGTAACCTTAATAAATGGATAAATTGTAAATACATTGGTAAGACAGATCTAAAGCACCTGAGCACATATAGTTTACACAAAGAAGGAATATTGATGCCGCAAATGCTGACACTTGTGGCACACCACACGTGATACTTTCTGCTTCAGACCTGTTTCCATTAATGAAAGTATACTGTATGACCCGTTAAATTGCTTCTGAACCAGTCCAGTGCCAATCAGCTTGTACCATAATGGCTTTATTTGTATATTAGGTGCTTGTCTATAGATTGCAATCAATTGTGTCGAATGCTATAGTTGGTGTGTGTACTTGTTTTCCTGAAAACAATTATGCTTTTTTAAAGATACGAATTCGATTATTATGTGATTCGTGTAATGTCCCCTTTCCTCTAAAAGTCATTCTGACATTTTAGGTCTGTTTGACTGCGTCAGCAGAGCTAGCTATTGCCGTGACGTGACCGTCAGTCGTCTGTCGTCAGTCGTCTGTCGACGAAACACCACTATACCATAAACACAGCTGGTATAAATATTAGCTGTGCTAAAAGAAGTATTTCTTATAGATCGGTTGATGAATGCAATATGGGATCTATATGCATCGCTTTGACTTCTGCTGGGCACCGTTGCACCCTAGGCTTCCCTTCGTGTCATTTAGCTTTCATTTCCTTGGCCTACTTTAGCCAAACATATGGTGCAGAAAATAAAAAAATAGTTATTTGTTCTATATTCTGTGCAAAAAGTGGGTCACAAATCGAAGACCACACACGGCATGGGAGGTCTTTTGGAAACCTGGAATCATGTCGCGTCAACTACATTATACATTAAATATATTATTTAAATATGTGACACGCTTTAATTCAGTGTTTCGCCGGATTGCAGTGCTGCTGTTGTGTAACTGATGGCGTTACTCCCAGACAGTCCCCGCTGTCGTTTAGACTGCTGATAGCGACAGACTGACGGCTCAACACTCAGGCCATTCGTCATAATCCGCTGTCTCATCTGCCGGCTGTCTCTGTCGGAGCTTCTGTCGACCAGAACACGATAAGACACACGCGATCTGCTCGGCCACAGCTGCCGGCGCCTGTGTGGTTGCTCACTGAATACCGAGATAGACATCTCCTGTTTTCAAAGGACTCGGCACACCTTGGACGACTCTGAGGTAAAGTAGGCCGCGTTCAGTACCGGAACGTTCCTACTGCACGGCCTGTTTTCTGAGGGCGTTTTACGAAAGGGGGAAAAACAGTGTTTGGGTATGACTCTCGGTGTGACAAGATGGCGGACAAAGTCAACAGTTGAAATATTTATGCGGATAAGCTTTTATAAATTCTTAAATCTGACTTTCACTTGACAAATTAATGTGATCGAAAAGAAGAGAATTAACTAATTGCCCTGTTCTAAATAAACCGTAAATAGAGGAGAATTTTGCAAAATGGCATCGTTTTCGAAATGTTATTTCTGTTTCGCGGCAAACACATCACTCGTTCAGTATAGAAAAAAAAAACTGTTTTGCGAGAGCGTGCCGGTACTGAATGCAGCCCACGACTTGGCTGAAAGCAGAAGAATCTATTTGTTGAACTGCAAACAAGAGGTCCATGGGCCTTGACACTATGCTTGGCAGCAGTATGTACATTGTCATGTATGACAATGAAAGTTTTTTTTTCGTTAGTGCACAAAAATGACCTTGGATTAACTCCCATCCCCACAATAGCCATTAACCTATAACCCATCTTTGATACACAAGACTTTATCTGCCTTGAGCTATTCCAAAAAGCATTTAGCTTTATCCCTACGCGGACACCCTCTTCAGACTTCTTCAATTGACCGACCGTATAATAAGATCTGGCGATCCTTCTTTAAACGTTCTTTTTTCTGCTGAATTCACCGAAAACTATAATTTTCAACCTAACTGCATTGTATTGATACCGCCACATTGTACTATATTCTTCACAGATAGTGATGAGATTTTGAAGGGAGTTAACCGTCAAAGCCATGACAACAATTTCATCGGCCTGAAAGACACCTCCACATCGAACACGGCCAACACGACATCGGTACTGCGAGTTCAACAGTTCTACTGCAAGGTCATGAACAGAAATGTCCAAGGACAGAACCTCGACGGACAGATCTTTTAATAAAGATATCACTTAAAAGCTGTCCATGCACAACAACATTAGAAATCATATTTTGATAAGATGAATAGAGCAGTCTCCACAGTTTACCACAAACAATCATTGTGTAAAACTTTACGAATAACCCGTCGTGCCAAACCGTATTAAAAGGACTGGCTGAGTCCAGCAGAGCCACATAGGTCTTAGAAATACGTTCGCAGTTATATGCAATTGTTTCCTGCACTTCAAACGACGCCAAAAAATCTAGAGGCCCGACTGGTATGCATTTTGATTACACGGCGGAAAGGCTATTCCCTGTGTTTCGATCCACCTTTTAATCCGTCCAATAAATACTCTTTCAAATAACTTAGCTACAGCTGGAAGCAGGGAAATGCCTCTGTAATTTTTCTTGTCGTCATCGTACTTACGACTCCCTTTGTAAAGTATATATTAATCCGTTTTTCATGCTGGTTGGTGTGTATTCATTTATATACATGGCCATGGCATTAAATAAGTTCGTAATACAGGTCGCACAATTGACGCCTCCAAATTGTAATTGTTCATTTTGCAATACCGCGATGACCTCCTTTTTTTACCAAGTTTTAACCGTCTCATCAAATTTCCCGAACTCTTTAATTTAGGATTTATGATGTTGTCAGTCCCCGATAATGTATTATTGTTAATAAGCCGGATTTGGTCCTTGATTTTCATATAGTTGTCTCCATTGTAAAGGTCGTCATCATCGTTCTCACTATACAGTTCGTGAAATTATTATTTCCAAACCTTCAAGTTCTCCTCGCTATAGAACGATATATTGTGTTAGAATGCAGGCGATTTCTTTACTGCATTTGGACTTTTCTTCCGGTTCAGAATTGCCCAGAAATTATTTTGGTCAACCTCGGCAAGGTCATCGAGCTCCTGATAGAAGTCGCGTTCATTTTCCATTTGTAACTGTGTTTGAGGCAGAAATTACGTGTGCTAAATGCTGGCAAATTTTGCTATGAGCCCACGCTCAATTTTTATTAATTCTTACACCTGGCGTCTGAAGCTCATGCTTTGTAGATAGTTGTAGAGAGTATTTTGTTTCATTTGTCTGTTTGTATTTACCGTTGTGTGTTCTGTATTTATATATGCTCTCCAGAGAATGGAAGTAGTAAAGAACATACATGCATACATTATGTGGAGCTTCTGAAGCAAATGGAATTACAGACAATCTGACTAACACCAGATACCATCATGGAATTATTCGTCCAAAATCAATATGAACATGATTTTCAAATAATACAATGACACATTTGATAAGTAAATATCCGCAAAATGTTGGAAATTGTAAATAAATATTAATCATTTTAGGACGGGAATGTGTTTTATGAACGTAAACATGGTAAACAGTTATTGTGTTCGTCATCTTTCTTTGCGTATCTTTATTTACGGCTTTGATTACACATATACTTACGTGTTATTTAATCATGTTCAATGTGTCCTCTGACTGGCCTTTGTCCATTTGGAGCAGTCCCTTGACCATGGTCTGACCACGGACGCTAGCGTAGTTAATAATCTACTATAAATTGCTTTTTGTTACTGTTAACATGTCATTAGATAAAGCACATCTGCAACAAATAGGGGAGAGCAAATTTAATATGATAAAGAAGAAAACACATGTCAACTATCCTTGAGTGTCGTTCCTCGTTTGCTTACGAGTTCCATGTGTACTTTATTGCAGTGCACCTAGCACATGTCTGTCTCTAGCCGCATGTGTTTCCCTTGGGTGATATACCATTGTAATGGGCAAACCTCCAATCTCACAAGCCGGGACCTGGGGTCCTTAGCTCTATACACGGCTTAAGACATTCCCTCTCGGTAAACACCGCCTTCAGAAGACTTCGTAGTAGTTCGGGATTTTTTCCTTTTGGCCGGAGGTCATAAATTTGTCCCAAAGTGCTTATCGAAACGATTCCTCACTAATGCTGAAATCTATACCCTAATTAACCCGTCGCATCCCAGGCGCTGTGGGCTAAGCGAAATGGGCGCATGGCTCCGAAACCTCTTCCTAAACCCGATTTGGTCCTTTTTCTCTCTTTTTTCACCGTGTCGGAACTGTGGTGGGGAAGACCTGTCCATTAGCCGGTTTTACTGTGGGAGCTGATTCTGTGAAGATTCATGTCATGTGAGCGCGTTTCCACAGAGGAGGCGGGAGCTGACTTGGCCAGACTCATCTGAGGAGCATGCAGTTTAGGTCCTCAGCATCTGAGGACCTAAACTGTTTCACAAACACGACATCTTGACAAAAATAATTTGGACTTCCAAAAGTGAATGATGTTTGTTGGTAATACAAAGGTTCGTAGGAAAAGTAGGGGAGTAGGGGTTTACACCTGATGCATTTTTATACTCACAGTTACTTGGTCTAGGAGTCTCAAGATCCACACATATCTGTATGTATGCATGTTCTTTATTCTTCAATCTCTCTGGGGAGTCTCATATTGAACAATGAAACTAACATTAAACTAGAGGGCACTCCGAGAGCCCAGACCTCCGTCAAGGCAGCTCATCAGTCTCCACATATTTTTGTTACACCTGAAAGTTTTGTTCCTTAACTTCAGAGTGTTAACATTTTTCAGACCTTTTATTGTTGCAC
>JAAUYG010073745.1_pt1 | contig 14056 bp, 14 predicted proteins | sample 7278091 | NCBI WGS metagenome assembly JAAUYG01 (sample SAMN14350201, study PRJNA611818) | marine sediment metagenome | isolation source: surface marine sediment (0.6m) | place: French Polynesia: Moorea | collected 2018-08
ATGTGATTGGATAGAACAAGGTTTGTGAAAACACGAAGCGGAACCAGATTGGAGGAAACTGTTCTTTTTTCTGGTAAAATTCTTGATAAATGTGTTGTCACAAACTGGGTTGTCTCGAAAGAGAACAGCGATGGTTCTTGTTTTAACAATGCTCACCTTTCTTGTGTGCTGTCATTTCTATGGTTTTCTGGTTTCTGCGTTTGACCTGCAAGCAAGGGGCAGTGTCGTTCTTTGATTGATAAAAGCTGGCTGTCGAACATAGTGAGCACACTAGAAGCTGCCCATTTGGGTCTGTTCTGGTTGGATGGTCTTTCTTCGTTGCTTCACACATTGATGAAGAAAAGATCAAATGCAGTTTTGCTTCGAGTTCTTTTTTTGGTCTTTCCCACCTTGTGATGTGTCAGGAGTGCAGTCAGGAGTCACAAGATTGCTGCAGAGATCATACTCCATTGACACACCCGGGCAAAGGCCTATGGTCCCTCGCGGCTCTGCAATTGCAGCTTATAAATAGGCTACGGTGTCAGTTTTGGAGCCCATCTTGGGTCCTCCGGAAACCTGTCATTGGTTTGATGAAACAGCTGACTATTCTTTGTCGTTAATTTACGTTTCTATTGTTTGCACTGACAGTTCTTTTTGTGATTTTTCTACCAATTGATTGCAATTGAGAAACAATAGAAACCTAAATTAAGTGAGAGAATTGACAATGCATTACAGTTTTCAAGAGAATAAACTTTGGCTATCGCCTCGGTCTATTCTTTTTGAGAACTGCAATGCATTGTCAATTCTCTATCACGGAGTTAAGAATTCCAGCAAGACTGCAAACAAAATGTGGTCTCAGTTGTGTTGGCTTGTCTGTTCAGAACCATTTGCAATTGAACAGACTCAAAAAAAGTGGATGGAAATCAACTCGAGAGCAGTACGCAGTGAGAATACTTCAGGGCTGTATTTCTAATTCAAAACATGAGTTATATACAGGTCAGGCTTCCTATTTTGGACTGGCTCCCCTGGCCGAAATGTTTGATACACCTGTAAATTCTGCATTCCAGGATCAAAATGTGTGCAGGTGCAGCTCCAGGATTTTGCTCACGGGATCCCAGACCAAAAATCCACAGTTCAGTGCAAGGGGGAGATCAAGTCCAGCTCTCTTGCCCTCAAATGCCAGAATTTCACCCATTTTTGTTCAGAACTGCACAATTCTGGAACGGGAATCACGGGCTTCAGTACCCCCTGCGTCCGCCTCAGCCATGGATAGACAGCCTGGAGGAGGTTCAATATCTCTGGCACAGTATCCCACTGATAATTCAGTTTCTGCTGGTATAACATCCGAGGCTGATATCGAGTTAAACCTTCAGGCAAATTTAGCACATTTTTTACCAGTTTAGCTGTGAAGTAAACAGAGCGGCTGGCTCGGCTCTGGCGTCGTTTTGGTGATATATAATTGTCACAAATGGGTTTGGCGTCAGAGACAACATGGTTCAGTTCTGGTTTTGACCATATGACCAGTGGTGGTAACGGCTGAATAAAGCGCAGATCGAGAATACTTAGCCAGGGAGGGCCTGGACCCTCAAAGTTGCAAGGCGCCCCTTGAGGGGTTTCAACTCAAATTTTCCCCTTCCTATTTTCAGCATTGCTGAAAAGTGCAAGATTGGAAATGTTGGAAAAAAACCACTACTGAGTTTGTGGGTCAGGCCCCCAGCGCCGCTTGCGCCTACCCTCTCAGTGTAGAGATGAAGTGTATAAGTCCTGTACATGTAGCCGACCTGGTCCAATAGACTCAGTGTGTGGAAACAGCAGCAGAAGTGCGGCATCAATTCAGGCGTCACGACTCCAATCTCATTGCCTGGGGCAAAACAAAATCCAGTTCCCATGTAAATTATAATGTAATATTCAGAGCCGTTTAATTCTGCAGGCAAGAGCCGGGAATTTGCATAAATTTGCACAAATTAATCCGCTTGATAACAGACCCGGTGAACGAAGGCATCAATTACATAACTGCTCAGATGTGGAAACAGAAACCAAGTGGACGGATTCCTGGGCTCGGAGTGGTACCATCTGTCGGAAACAATTCTCCATTTTGTTGGGAACCAATAATTTCCATTGACACAGGGTGCGGGACTTTGATGAAGAGATGTTGAAGCCCCAAAAGAAGTAGCTAGTCCAACGCTCTGGTTATCTCTGAGAAAAGTTACAACCCTGGAACCCTTGGCTCCAATTTTATCTGAAAACAAAATGAATAAAAAGCTGCCTTTTTCTGAAAAGTGCACAAAAAATAGCCCTGGTCGTTGGCTCCCAACCTGCTGTCCAGATTCCGCCTCTGAATTTTGAAAGAGAAAATTTTGAAGAAATATTTTCTCAAAAACTCTGCATTTTAGTCAGCCATCAAAACTATGGACATTTGCGGTGGATAAAATTCCCATCATTTCCATGTTGCATCACTCACAATTTTTGACACTGACACAGTATGAAACCCCGCGGGCAACTAACTGAACGCAATTCTGAATGCATTGCTGATCTATTGTGCTTCGCCTGGGTCTGAATCCATTGATAGATGTGGGAAATTCACTGGGAATATGTTTCTGCACGTTCCAAAGACACACGCAACAAAAAAATCCTGCCTTGTTAAAGCTGCTTTTGGGAGAAACTTGTGCTGCTGGAATCAGGAATGATGCCCACTGAATTCGAATTGGCTTGTTTCAGTAACCCCGCACAACTTTTCCCCATCTCAGAAAATGGCTGTGTCTCCACAATGCCTGCATTTTTTCGAAAATCTGCATGTTTGGAAGAATCACATGGGACAAAAGATTCAGTAAAGCGGGGACAATTGCAGCTGGTGGTTTTCTGTTTTGTTCCATTATGTTTCTGTGTTGTTTGTAGACTCAAAGGGGGGCCTTGCAAGGGGCATTCCGTCCCCGTCCATCTAAAAAAATGAGGATTAAACTCTGACGGTTTTCAGCCAAAAGTGCTTCAGATGGTGGCGTCTTGGAGAAAGAATTGCAGTTACGTTTCGGGACCCTCACCAAATGCTGCATCTTTCCCTGCCAGCAAGTCACTTTTGGTAGGAATCAAGTTTTGGTCATGCAGCACCCAGGTCCAAAAGTTAAAGGTCTGACCCTGGATGGAACTCTTTCTCAAAGTTGTGTCCTTGATGCTATTTACTGAAAACCGCATCTCTTGGGATCAGGTGTGTAAACTTTTACTGTTCTTTGATTGTCACGAGAAAACGTGTGGCTATTCTCGTGAGGAACTTCAGTCCTTCAAGGAACACAATACTTATTTCGTGAGTCGTGTTGACCTGAAATTCACCCTTCTGGCGTCTGTTTTCTTGCTGGATTCAGGCAGCTTGATGGAAGCTGCTGTCAAATCTCATATCAATGGTTTCTTTTGTTGGTATTCCAAAGAGCAAATTTTGGTTAGCACAGAGAAGTTTTGGCCAAAATTATCAGCACACATCAATCTGATGTCGATTGATTGATTGGCTTTCCCAAGTTTTCAAAATCCGCAATGTTGCAGAAAGTTGCAACCTCAGAAAACGTGGAGAGAAGAGAGAGAACCCCCACCCCTCTCCATCAGTTTCAAAAACTTGGCTTCATGCGTTTTGAGATAAGCACACATTCATTTTGTACATTGCACACCCTGTTTCTTTTGCTCCCGAAAAATCCATGTCTTTTCAAAACACCCATCTTAGAAACGAGCAGATCTTTTCACAATGAAGGTAACCTTTGAAAGGATCATCCAGCTATACATTTATTTTTCTGCAGAATTAGTTTCTGCTTCCCCTGTCAAAATTTATTGCCCGGAGGCGCCTTGGACGCGCATTAAGGCGGTTTGTAGGTGCGGTAAGCGGCGCCTTGTGGGTCGTTCCGCGTCCCGTTTGGCTCCATTCATATTTCGTGCCAAATATGTTTCTTCCGTCGTTTCCATTCAATTGTAAATTCATCCCAAATGCGGTGTTTTTTTCTTCTTCTTGCATTCTCAACATGGCAGGTCAGTTTTGGGCAAAAATGAAAGGGAAAGGCTGCACTAAACTCTTCGCAAATTTCGGGAAAAGGAGACGCAGAAAGCAGGGATTTTTCTCCTATTTTCAACAAAGGTCGTTGGTTGGTCTTCTCTCGCGCATGAAAAAAATGAGGGGCGATTGATCAGCAAAGAACTAGATTCTTGGGAGATGCTGCAGAAAGCAAGGCTGAGGTGCATTTCAAGTTGCATCAGTGGTGACTGGGATCTTTTGGGTCATTTTCTCCTCCTGCCTATTCTGCACAATGCTTGACAGGGAATCAAAGGGACTATGTTCAGTTTCGACATCCAGACTTTCATCTCTGGCTGTCGTCTCTTTTTCTTTCGTGTGTGGTCTGGAAACAAACGATGTCAAAGAGCAAAGACAGACACTGCCTGGGGCAGCAGAATGATTTTTCTTGCCTTCTTCTTGACTGGAGGATTATTAAAGCAGGATGAACTGGAGTGGAAATATCTGTAGAGTCCTCATCACCTTCTGCCTCTCCTGTCTGTGTTTATCCGCTTCGTTTAATCCTTGTATTCTTGTACCGGACACAGGGGCTGATGCCAAAAAATAGACAGGTTTGTGCTGAAGGTGTTAAAAGGGGGTGCTTTGGTAGAAGCTACGGAGTTTGGGCCCGACAGACCCAATGACTCAATTTTTGAAACCAAACATGCAGAAAAAAGGGGACGTGCCCAAAAATGGAGTTGGTTTCTTTTTTGGCTTCCTTGTGGCGTTCAGACCTCAAGAGCCGGAAGAATTAAAACTCATGCACTTTCCAAAAAGATGTGCTGAAAACAGGCGTAAATACATTGAGAAACAGGTAGACTCCTGGCTCCTCCAACGTTGAACTTGTTGTTTGCTGTTTGCGGGTGGTTTTCCGTCCCCCACTTCACGAAATGCTGGATCAGCGCCTGTGTCCACAATAAGCCCTTCCTTGTCAATAATCCGAGGCATCCACTTGTGAAAGACTCAACTAAATCCGGAACACTGCTCTGTGAGGCCACGTCGGGAAAATTATCGTTTTGGATCCCGAAGTGGAAAACATTGTTGTTAGAGCCACAGTGCTGAGGAATTAAAAATCTTTCCTTTGTTCTGCACCTGCTGGACTGAAAACCAGCTCCGAGTCCAGAATTTTGGTTTTGACCAAATTCAGGGTTGTCGTCTGGAATTCTGAATTCTGTGGACTCTTTCCGCCATCAACACCCCAAGGATCAGATTTCTGGCTTTCAGGCCTCAACTCCCTGATCAGAACCTGAATCCTCTCCTGGCCTGCCCGAGGAGGCTTCCCCAATCATCAGAGCAAACGTCTCCCTGTGCAGGTTTTTTGCTCCCTGCAGTGACTGACAGCTGTACGGAAACGTGTCAGCTTCGACGCAGAAGGCTCCGCTCTGAAGTGACGGGGATTAGAGAAGCCGCAGGACATGACAGTCTCAGCCTCTTGTGTTTGCCCAATGACAAGCTGTTCCGGTGAAGCATGTTCTGTCACTGGTCTTTGGCACGCACAGTGTCCACTGGCTGAGGCAGGAAAACTGGCCCTCAGGACATCGAAAGGCATTTTGCGGATGTGTCCAGCCCATTGCAGGACTTTCGCAGTGGTAGTGACCACACTGGCGCGAGTTTTCACCCAACAAAAACAAAGAACATGATGAAATGCGAATTCGCAACAATAATGCGAATTCGCACCAGTGTAGCTGGGCCTTTTTGAGATTGTTATCCAACCAACAATTTTCCATTCCAAGGTCCCAAGTTTTAAGATGTAAAAAGAAACATTACGCGTGAGCCCTGTCTCACAGTGTACTGGGAGTTCTGTCAAGAGTGAGTGCGGCTTAGGGCTTCATCTGTTGGAATGTATTGATGAAATTCCGTGGATTGCCCCGCTTGAAATTCACACTGCTGACAACATAAGCCTTTTGAGTCTAGAACTCGGATATACCGACGATTTCCCCACCACAACAGCACTGTGAGAAAGTGCGCAAAATAACGCTTTTGGAGTTCAGATAAAAAAGGCCAAAACACACCAGTCGCACTTTTGAGGGACTCCCAATTCTGTGTAACGTGCTTACACACCCAAGGTTCCCCTACTACGACACGGTTGCTCGTATGCGCTCACAGTAACGTTTATATATAACGTTTTGGGTTGACCAATGAAATTTCCGGTTTGTTTTCTCCCACTTGCAGTTTTTGACTGTCTTGGTGGCTGCACGAAGTTGCAGGATGGTTTCTTGGATGCCTCCCCCCGCCAAAGCCAATGTGGAAAATTCCAGACCATTGCTAAATGTTCCTGGGTTAGCTCATTGCATGGATCCTGCCAACAGCAATGCACAATCCGCTGGCCTCTCTGTAAAAATGCTTCAGCAGCAAATGTGCATTGGTTTCACCCTAAATTTGTGCCAAACGGTGGGCACATCGTTTCAATTTGGGGAGGGTTCCGTTTAGTACTGTATCAGATCCCCGTGTTCTGCGCTGGATTTGTTGGGCGCTGAGCTTCTATCCACTGCACTCCAGGGCTTGTCTATTGAACGCATCAGAAGTGTTGTTGTGCAGTGTGGCTTCCAGTAGAGCAAGCGAGGGGAGGATTTCGTCAGGAGAAGGACAGGATCCTTGTGATTGCAAGTTCTTTCTTAATTCCTGCAGTTTCCAGCAAAAACGTTAAACCTTCTTCACATCTTGAAGGAAAGAGGAAGGGTCACCAAGTCAATCTTCTGGTTTCTAGGCGTTGCCGCCCTGATTAAAATCCTGCACGCCTCCCGCCTCAGTCGAGATGTGCTTTGTCCAAAATTGCTTTCAAAATCGTTCATTTTGCAAAACAGGGAGAGAAATCTAAGGTCTTTGGTTGACATTTGGAGACATCCTTTTGCAACAAGGCAGAACTCCCGATTCTAGAACCTGGACTCTTAACTTCCTGACCACAATCCTAGATCCTTGTTTGGCAAGTCCTGCCTGGTGGTATGATACGTGGTGTGGTTTAGGGGTGAACTTTGGAATCCGTCCTCTCAGGGTCGGTTGGATTTGGGCTGGATCAAAATCCTGGATCCGCGCATGGAAAGCCCGGCCTGTTGGTGCATCACAGAAGGGATATGTGGTGTGATAGGAGTGTTGCTGTGTAATGTGGCTTCACGCAGCTTCCATTGGTAGACCTGTGTGATTATTCGACAGAGATCCCCCTTTGAGTGGCTGCAGTGTTTGGGAAAGATTGTGAATCAAGTTTCACATGCTGCATGAAAAGTTTCTGCTCTGTCAACCAGAAATTTCTTCTCTGTTTTGCAAGAAGTGAATGGCAGGTTTTCTTTCTTTGTGAAGTTCTCAGTGTTTTCTATCTGAAGAAATCATGCACACGCGACGAGAAACAAGTCAAAAGAAAAAAGTCGTCCCCGCTGAATTCGAATCTGTTTCTGCCAGCTGATTCCTTTCAATTGCGCCGTTTGTCGAAAAATGCAGATCTTTTTTTTTTCCGTGGAAGTGTTCTGTTCGAACTGTGCAGTGCTACAACAATCCGATTCGAATTTCTAGGGGCTACTGTTCAGAAGGCCTGCAGAGATAAACAGCTTGTGTTCCACAGCAGCAATGTACAGATTCAGAAACCAAACCGAGTCCTGGGATTGAGTTAAACAAAGTTCCCACCGAAGGCATTTTGAAACTGTACACAATTTTTGCCACACATCAGAAACGGTTTTGCGTTTGGTACTTTGGGGTCATTCTTTCACAAATCGTTGGCACGACCAATTTGCAATTCACCGAATGTTGGAATGTCTAGAATGGGAAAATTTGGAAAACGCATTTCACAACTGTGAATGGGCCTTAAAATTTACAACAAGGAAAAAGCGAAGATGAAACGTTGGAGACAAAATCACAGCGGGTGTAACAAGGGACCTCAGATGTTGGTAACGCAAGCCGGGGCCGCAGGCTGGTTTATTTGCGTGACTTGCAACCACTGCCACCAATATATCTCTTTGTCAGCTCATTCATTATGCATGGGCTTCAAACTCACCTTTGCTGACCTCAGTGGAGCATTTTAGCTCATTGGCTTCCCAGACCAGAGGGCTGATGAAATGGATTGTTGGCTCATTGTTCCTTCTGGACCACGGTGCACTCGCTCTCGCTTTTTTCGAATCCGTTCTTGCAGATGATTCCTTCAAAAAATGCAGCTTTGCACGTTACAATGCAGGTTATTTTTTTGCACTGGGGGAGAGAAAATCTTCTTGGGGCAGTTCGAATTGCGTGTGTGTGTATTTTAAACGACCCCATTTGAATACAGAAGGTCTACTGTTCCCCAGACGACTCCGGAGACATGGCAAGAGTTCCCCTGGTTGTAGATGTGGCATGATGGATGACCAACATCTTGATTGCATCATAAATGTGTTGACTAGATCTGTACATGAAGGTGAAGTGAATACAGACATTTTGCAACCCACAAGGCCTGACTCAGAAGGGGGCAACAGGGCCTTTTTGTCAACCAGGCAGCCCCAGGGGATGGGAAGGAGAATCCACACAGAGTGGAGGCCCCCAGGAAGACAACACGCTCTGCACATTTTCCTTTTTCCTGAAATATGAAACACAGGGAAGGGTGGAGAACGCCCGACCACAGAAATTTCTGTTGCGTGCATTTTTGTTGGAAAATTGCCAACCTGAGACAAGAAACCCAAAAAGGTGGCCGAGAAGCACATGTCCCAGCACGTCTGGGCCCTGCAGGAAACGGATGACCGACAGAATAACAGGGATAAAAAACAACACGGCTTCGCTGAATACACACCTTGAAGCACAGCAAAAAAGTTGGGGGAATTCGAGCAAAACTGAACTTTGGCCCCCAAAACAAAGTCCTGGATCTGGTCATGCAAACAACACCACAGAAGGCCCGCAGGTCTGTACCGCTGTATCTTACAAGTCTCTCTGTCATGCAAGCAATATTGGGCTTATTTGCAAGGTCAATTTCATCATTTTCCAGCGTAACATCACAATCGCGTGTTTTTCCGCTTGGTTCAATATTGCTCCCCCACACCTGATACACATGTATGCAGCTTGTCTTTTGTCTGGTTGCTTTTTGACATGGAAAAATAACTTTGTTCGCCTAGTTAGTTCACTGAAATTTTGCTGAATAATACAGTTCTATCTGCACAATTCCAATGTGTTTTGTTCAGGCCAGTTCCTTCGAATTCTCAGGGAGTTCACATCAGCTGCCCAAGTGTGCATTGTGGTTGTGGGAAAGGTTTTGGGGAAAGTTTCTTCTAAGTATGCGCGGTTTCCAAACTCAAAATACAGGTGGATCCTGCTCAATTCGAAATAGACAAACCTAAGTAAAATTCTTTCAAATTAAGTGAACTTTGAATTAAGTGGGCAGATCCAGGCATACATTCAGACCGCCCAGTGTCCACAAGGCCCCACGACCCAAAAGTCAAAGCACTACCAAGTCTTGTTGAATCATCCGTAATTCGTACCATTCAAGAAAGATTATTTTTGGGCTTTTCTCATTTCTGCTTTGTTTCTGTTTTTCATCTCATTCCGTGCTGTAGTTTGAATTTCAAAATCACGCTCATTTCAGCAACAAATGTTTCACCAGACCTTGTGAACTGTCATTGGGAAGAAAAGCATTGCTGCATCGAGGGTCGAGATTCATTGTCCCCCTTCTGCCTGCGCTACAGAATAGGAGTAAAAATTTACCACAGTTTGCTATGAGCAACCTGGAAATGTTGTAAACATTCCTGCCATCCAGGGCCATGATTCTTTGAGACCCCCCCCCCGCTTCAATGCCGTCCCTTTTGTGTCCGTCACTTGGTCTGCAACAAGAGAGTTTGCGAATTTGGTAAGTTTACTGAGAATGGGCAGGGGATGTTTCAGGTCCAGATCAGTGCGTCTGTGTAAAGTGACGGGGGTAATCAACTGATATTCCCACTGAACGTTACACACACGAATTCAATGACGACACTCAGATTCCCGTCGAAATCAAATTTACAAACCTAATAAGGGCATCTCACGGTAAATTTGTTACATGAAACCCTCCGCAGACCACGGCAGGGTGGCGGAGCTGGCCAGGAGCGAAGTGAATAGCAGTTTTCCCTCTATGTGTGTGTGTGTGTTATTCTGTGTGTGGGGCTCTGAGTGTTTTTTCCTGACAAAAGGCCTGTCCATTTAATTTTGGTCCCACCCGAACCTGTTTTCACATCTTGAGCAACATTTTCAGATTTGGCAAGTGTCCTTCTTCTTGCAATGAGATTTGGTCTTCAACAAAGTGGCACATTCAAAGCGGAAACGTCACTCCGGGAGTTGCAGCACAGAATCTTTTCCGCGTTTTCGGCAAAGATGGTGACCCCCAAAGCTGAAAATCAGAATTGTGACCAGAGGGAGCGTTCAAACTTAATTTCGCCCCCATTGCCCCCCAAAAAACCATTTTTGGCAAGTTTTGCTGGAAACTGCTTGATTCTAAACCACATTCTCAGAGTAGATTTGCCAGCGTTGGTTGGGCCTCTCCTCCGCAACGTTCACCCCTGTAAAAAGTGCTCCCCGCTTTGTTCAAACCTATTTTTTTTCAGCTGATTTCTTCAAATTGTGCAGGTATTTTGACATTGTGCAGATCAGACAGAAACGATTCTTGGACAAACATTTTTTGAATTGTGCAGGGCTTCAATTCGAATTGCGTGGTTGTGACTGTATGTATTGCGATTCTCTTTCAGCCCGTCAAGGTGAAGAGCCTTATTAGAGACGAGCCCTGGAAGCGTACACTGCTGCATCAATTAACGAGACCCCGCTTATTCTCTGCGCGGAAGACACGGACCTCCCTGGGTTCCTTCCCCTCCGGCGAAGCAACTGCAAAGGACTCCATCCGTTTTAGAAAGTGCAGTCTATGCGCAGTGCGCCTATTTCGAGTGTGCTTGTGCCAAAACTCAATTTTCATCCCAAAACTTTTTGTCCCAGCCCTGCAATGCAGATATGGTTCCACAATTCGAAATCCTGCCTGATCCCAAGAAGCAAATGAGTGGATCTTGAACTTTTGTCAATTGTGCCGGAAACACTCTCAGAAACTAATGCAGTTATTGCCAGTGGTTGCAATGCTGAGGTTGGTGTTCTGGGGAGGGGATGGACCTGGGGTTTTGGCAATCTGAGAGTTGATGCACGCAAAGCGCAAACAGCAAATGTCAACAAATATGCAAAGAAAGCTTGAAAGAAAAGTGGTCATGTACTCAAAGCCATGTGATCAGCTATATACCACCTGGAGGCAAAATCTTCTCCCAACGGACCCTGTTCTAAAGACACAAGCAAAACTTCACTACAAATGACCTCTTCTGCATCTGTGAAGTGTGATAAACATGTTTTTGTGTGGGGAATCCCCGGCCATGAGGGAGCTCTGGCCTGGGTTTGGGTCTTGCCCAGAGAAGGGTCCCCAGCCAAGAGGGGAGGTCCAGCCTGAGTGGAGTGTTCTCAGCATAAACGGGCTTCTGCAAAGGCAATCAACAATTCAGGTATCACTGGCAGGAAGTCGTCCCAATCTGGCCATGCCACATCGCGGTGAAGGTGATTGGCATCACCACAAGGCACCCCCCCGTCTTCTTATGCTTGTCACGGCAGAGCAGTCTGTAACCAAAATGATCGCTTTCGTTGGACGATGCCGTTTGGTGACTGACGAAAACATTACTAGAAGACCTGCTCAAATTTCTCCTGTCTTTTCATCGTTTGATCTTGTTTGTCTTTTCAGCTTGAAACAGTTTTTTTCTGCAAATCGAAACAGCCCTCGCCTGGCTGCTTCGCCACCCTGCCCGGGAGACACTGCTTTACCTTAGTGTCAATTGTGTTTGATAGAAACATGAGAGAGGAAGGCAATTCAATCACTTCCACACTGCTTCTTCTCGCTTCCTCTCTTCGCCTCTTCTTTCTCCTCACTTGTTCTTTGTTTCTTTTCTCTCTTCCTCTGCAGGGAACTTTTCTATGGTCGAGACTACCGGTATTTACCCATGTAATTCAGACCTCTGGGGTCTCCATGTCTAGGAGCTCAGTGTTTCTTTGTGTTGCTCAGACAGAACTTGTGCGCAATTTTTGCAGTTTTTATGAATTCTTCTGGTTCCCACGTGATACAGTGATACAACTGCCCTGCTGCACAGGCAGGAGCACGGGGGAGGAACCAAGTGAGAATCTAGTGCGCCGAGGGTCCCATCTGTTATCATGGATGGTTTCTGGGAGAGTTTGGAGGATGTTTTTGCTCATCCAAATGATGTAGTCATTCAACTAAACTTTCAACCTGCATTGGAACTACATTGGCAAGTGCAGCTTCAAAATTTCTTCTCAGTCGTAACTTTCTTGGAACACCAAACAGGGACAACCTGGAAATGGTCAGAAGCACTGTTCAGACAAGGGGGTTATTCTTGAGCCGACATTTAAAATAAGCCGATTCCAATTGCGGGAGTTTTCATGGAAAAATCAGGCAGCAGCAAAATTTTCTGTTTGCTTTCCATGTAGAAGGAATTTCTAAAGCTGTCTATTGGCTTAACATTGGACATCAGGGGCTGAGTACATTAAATGTCTGCATAACATTTGATCTCCAATGAGGGAATTCGGTCCTCGGGTGTGAGGCAGGGACGGCGGGAACAGTCGTCATGCGGGGGTCAAGACACGCCTGCAGCGATGTATCGATTAAGCCTGCAATAATTTCTCGCACTCAAATTTCTTTCTCACAAAAAGCATGTCTATCTGTTTGGTCATGAAAGCTGTGGCATGAAAATCCATGCATTGATGTTCCTGGTGCCACCAGTGATGTGGCTGAGGTTCCAAATAAATAGATGTTTGACTTTAACGTCCAATATACAATTGCCTGTTGTGTGCGAAATGTAGTTTGGCTTGAAAGAGTCACCCTTCACAGCAAACGTTCACCGCTGGTTGGTGTGTTGTATTTTTGGAACGAAATCCTTTCTTGGCTCTGGATCTGCTGCAAGATGCTTCTGTTCGGAGGCAAACAAAGACAGGATTGCTGTAAAGGAGCTGAGGCGTGGATCCAGGAACTTGGATCAGGGGACACACATGAAGTGCCTCAAAGATACAATGGCGCAATTCAAACTGGCTTGTTTTGAAACCCGCATAATTCCATCAAAACTCGAAAATCCCTTCTCTCTTCTATCTCCACAATGCAAGACAACCTGCATGATTAAAAAACTACACAAGTCATCACTTGAGTCTGAACTTGCAACCTTGGTGTTCTGCATCTAGTGTGAATGGGACTGTAATCTGCACCCCCCTCGCGTCCTCAAAATAGCCGCACCCACAGCTTTCCACTTTCCCTTGTATGCAGTCAACCCCGCGTAATTCCAATCAGCTTTTTAAATCAAAAACGGGGGACCCTTGAACAAAATCTATGTACACGTTCAAAATGGCCTTGACACAAGAAACAGAACTTTGGAAATGCATTTACCTACCACATGGGTTGAACACACAGTAAGGCGGTATCCCTGAGTCTCCTTGTTCACCCCCAACGTGGACCCCCCCCCCCCACCCGCGTCCGCATCCCGCGCTGAAGTGAAGTGAAGTGAAGGCGCATGATATCTTCATTGTGATCGTCACAAAGACGATGATTATCTTCCACAGAACTAATTTACTTCCCATTCTTCTCACAAATCACTCAGCTCGGAGTCTCGTATTTCTCGCAGAAGGCGCCCGCGACTCACAGTGAGATCCCACTTGTGTGGATATCAAACTTTCTCCCCGTGTAGTTTCCCCTTGGGATTCATTGCACATGATCATTGAGTGCTAAAAGAACAGTAAACTGTAACTGTGCAGTGGCCCCTCGTATCTCGAATTGGTACCACACAAGCCGACCAAAATGTTTTTTGTGTCTATAGTACTAAGTTCGGAAAAGAAAGCATTGGAAACCCTCACAATTGCAAGGAAATGGTCCAAAAAAGCATTTTAGAAATGTATGGGGAGCGTTTCCGAATCGTGGGGCAGATGCCACAGTGGAAGCAGGAAATTTTTGGGTCCTTGGACCTGCCCTTCTGACCCCAAAGCTTTGCGCAACACCACGCACTTTTTTTTGGAAAAATGTCTCAAACACCAACCTGAAAAACTGGGTGCTTTATGTCCTGG
>JAAUYG010098411.1_pt1 | contig 14054 bp, 8 predicted proteins | sample 7278091 | NCBI WGS metagenome assembly JAAUYG01 (sample SAMN14350201, study PRJNA611818) | marine sediment metagenome | isolation source: surface marine sediment (0.6m) | place: French Polynesia: Moorea | collected 2018-08
ACTATAATCTGATGTTTTACACAGCTCATGGGGCTTATAGTGGGAGCGGGTCGTCCTGCAGAAATTTGGAGCGGGTCGTCCTTGTGAGCGAATCGACCGTATACCCCCCACCTGTCAGTGTGTCTTCTTTGATATACTTACTTGTAAGTTGTATCCTCTAAACATTTAAATAAGCATATTCACCCACCATTTGTTGCCCTCAAACATCAACATTACAACTTACTAACTGGTGTGTGGTAACGATTCTTGCGTTTGGTAAGGGTCCTCTGGTAAAACTGTACTGCACTGTCTGCAGCCAGAAGCTATTGCCTTCTTTTTATGGCCTAGCATGCTGTCAACAGGGTAATACTAGCATCTACTACCGTATCACCCACTCCATGGGCGGTATAGAGTACTTTTAAGTTAAGGAAAAGGGCACTTTTCCATTATGGAAAAGCCAAAGTGGATGACAAGATCCAGCCGTGAACACTGAGAAACCTAGCGTAATGTGCTAAAATGCAGTGAAAACAGTTAGGTTATTTATTGTTTACCTGGGTAGTATAGTGGGCGGAGAATGATGTATTGTCGTCTGATTTATGCTGTAATGATGGCAATGGCATTTGGCAAGGCATTCTACTCCTCTGCAGCCTTTGGAAGAAATATGGGGGGAAATGTGGCCTGCAATGTTATTCAGCATTAGGGTTGCCACTGCTATCCAGTTTGGCTGTGTGTCTTCCGGTTCTGGTTCGGTAAAATCATTAGCACATTCATACTTAGATAAAATAGTATTGCTAATGGATTACATGTGAGACATGTGTTTAAGGCAGATTCAACTTTTTGTTGTGATGGATGGTTTAAAAGTATGTTTTGTACCACACAGGTATTCACTCTAACACACATGTGTGACGTGTCCTTATCATGTTTCTAGCTTCTATGCTAAGATTTGATTTGAGAGTGGAGACAGGTGCAAGCAACTACCACATGTACCACAGTAAATATGTCTTTGGGGCATGATGCAGTGTGGTGCTTTTTTTTTAAAAGAGAACCATGATATTGTACATGTGTGTTTCTTTTTCAGAATCAAAATGAGGATGATCGCCTACCTCATTGACTTAACTGAAGCACCTGCTATGATGAATGTTGGAGGTGACTAAGAATCCCGGATACAGTCAGCACTTTCGCCGGTTTTAACTGGATAAAAATCACATTGGATTTTCATTTTGTTCACTTGACAATGCAAAGGTTGTTGTCCAAAGACCAAAATGATATTGCTGATGGATACACCATGTTTATAATTGATATACAATAGAGATCCTACTACAGTGGACATGATGAAATGTTTGGCCCAATCCAAACTCGTTCCTTCCGAAACCCGTCAGTTAACATGGTGGCTTTGAAATGTTGGATAAGAAGGAAAACTTAAAGAAAAGGTGACTGCTTCTAATCACCGTCACCTTGGCAGACCACCGGCTAGTATGGCCTCCCTCTTAGAAGTTCAGTTCCTCATAGCCTTGAAGAAAGAACCTGCTGAACGCAGTCATGAGGTTGGTAGTCCAGTTCAAAGATGTATTTATGTGCTTCAAGCCTTCAATATCAATATCAGGTTATAACATGTGCATGCCACATTTCAACATGTTCAAAGATGTATTGATCATGTTGATGTGCTTCACTTATCGGGTTACCCAGTACATAACTTGTGCATGCTACGGATTTCCACATTTCTTCAGGTGTCCTTCAACATGTTACAATCTTATCGCTGTGTGTAGTTTTTAATTTGTATGCAGGATCATGTAGGTGCAAAAAAGATTACAATAATAATGTGTAATTGGTGTCATTAGTAAGAGTTAAAGTATATATATATCATCAGTGATCATGTGTTGTGTACTACATGTACTAGAAGAACAAGTGCCGTTATCACGTTTGTATCTTCCTTACAGGACCTGGATGTGGTGTACTATTTCCTACGGGCCATGGAATCCGTATCCTCATTCCGCGAGCCACAACTCCGAGCCATATGCCAGAGTGTGCGCTACGCCTTCCATGATGCCAATGATGTCTTATACTGGTATGTATGATAGCTTGTTGGGGCTATAGTTTTTACCCCGTCCCTATAAGGAGAATGAGTATAATATTATGAATTTTACAAGTACAAAAATACTTAGAAGGTAGCTACAAAGACTTAACACTGCTTAGTGACGTATTGTGTGTACAACAGGAGTCTGTTGCATATTTCTGGTCTAGATGTCTTTTAGCCATGAACATATATAGGTTAGGAATGGTATTTGTCCGGCTTTTGGTTGATTTTCGTGATCCTTCTCATGCCATTTATGATTGGATAGACATGATAGACAGGTATGATATAAGAATTATATGCAAATTCAGTATAGTCTATACACCTGTGTAATAGTCAAGTACCGCTTGTTTGGTATGACTTCAGTGCTCAATATCGTTTGCCAGTTAGTATCGCTTGGCCGTAAAAAAAGTACTGTGCAATTATCATTATCATGATTTTGCAGACTCTTTATGTGCCCATGTAACCAGATCTTCTACATGTTCTAGCATAGATCTTTGACCGTTTCAGCCGTGGAGAGTTGGCAACTTGTTGGTATATTCTGCTCAGCGGAAGCGTCTTCATCGATGGCTCAATGTTTCTCCCCCGCAGCAGGTAAGATTCGGCTGTCTTTTCATGCTTTTGAAATGGTTCTCTGATGCATGTTTGGTTGTCATTCTTCTGTTACTGAATTTCTTTGGCCAATGTTCAGGTATGATTACTGTGATCACAATCGTCACATGGTGATAGTACATGTAGTTGAAACGTTTACATGGAATTTATTATGTTTATTGCTCTAATGTCACACGTTAAGCACATTCGCAAACTTTTATCCCTCTGATCAGCTGATGGTACAAAAAATACGACTATTTGGCAGCAAACATGTGGATATTGTATTTCAAATATTTGAATATTTATTTGTGGAAATGTCTACCTGATAATGCACACTTCCCTTACTAGTAGTTTTCTTGAACACATCGCAGAGTGCTTTCAGTCTTATGTGTGATATGTGCATGGTGTATGAGACTGTGAGAATAAAGCTTCTCCTTGAGTCCGTGTAGATGCACTACGACACCTACTAGTATGCTTGGCACCTAAGACCAACTGAACTGCCTGGGCAGTAAACATGGTAAAGACAGCTCCTTGGGTCCCCTGCCCTGAGAAATAAGACTGCGTTTTGAGTGCCATTCAATTTTCCAGGGTTCATTCAACAGCTGTATTTCATAGCTTACACATTGTGTATAACATGTACATCCCAAACTGTGGTTACCAGGGTTAGAGTTACCATGGTTACCATGGTTACTGTAAAAGTAGAAATTTTGCATGGAATTTATTCTGTTGCTTTCATCATGTTCATGGGATAAACGAAATTGCTACTAGTAACTTTGATGCCAGCAAAGCTGAACAAAATACAATGTTGGTTACCACAACTTACTAGTATTACTATTTGTCAGCAAACCGCAGTAAATTCCTGTGAACATGCGCATTTAAAAAATCCGATCATTACTTCCCGTGAACATTTATTTCCAGCTTAAAGTTTACATGGTGTATATGGCCAGGGGTTCCCTTCTACAGCGGTAAACCAATTACGGTATATCGTTGACTAATCTTGATCAAGTTGATAAGCTGGTGTCATTTTGTTGCTTTTATTGTCATGTTTACTGACCAATGTTTATCACACACAATATTATACATGTTATATACCAGTAGGTGCATGCTGCATACAACTTACTTTACTCCAGTATTTACGTGGCAAATTCCATATGTTGAAACCAATTATTCATATGATCTGATGATCATATCATGTGCTTATCTCATGTATCTAGTTCAACTAGTTGTCAAAAAAGACACTTGTGTAGTAAATTATGATCTGTCGTTCCGTGCAACATGTACAAGAACGGCAAAATCTGCAATATCAAATTTTAGTTTAAAATGATCCACAGACATGTGACTTTATCTTAAGTCAGGTGGATTCAAATCCTTTGCCTCTTTATCATGTTTATGTTCTGAGGGATGAGGTTTGTGTACTTTTTGTTTATTTGTTTACAATTTGCAACTTTAATTTTCTAAAATTGTAAACAAATAAACAAACCCTTTTATAACATGTATAAGTCATTGCAGGTGTCTAAGAGTGCCTATATCAGGTAGGCCTCAGCTTCTAAGATTCAAACTTTCTGATAACTTGATAAGATAAGACTGTCGACTAAATGGTTAACTTGGTATCATCCGTATGCATGATGTGCGAATAGTAGTACAAGTGATAAATTTTGCTTACAACAAGGAATGCATTACAGTGGCTACTGGCTAATTAAGCCGTGGTCATCACGATCTTTGTTCAGCAGTTACCAGTGGTTACATTCAGCAGTTGGTCTGTTTTCACGTGGCCTTGGCAGTCCGTGTGTCAAAGTCGTGTCTCCGCAAGGCCAGAGCAATTTGAGGACATCTGTGTATCATACATGTGCATGTCCTCTCTGCCAGGAAGTTTAGCTACCTACAACTCTTGTGACCCAAGCTCCACCCGTAGGTTCAGACAGAACAGTCCATAGGAAAGAATGATCTATGGTTCTCTGCCCCACCCCACTGCTCTTCGGTCTTACGGTCCTGGCCGGCCGGCCGCTGAGTGACCATGTAGTTTACCTCAGAATCTTAAGCGCCGTCAGGGTTCAAAGGCATGCATGACACAAGACATGATTGACCAACAAGGCCCCCATTTTTAAGCATTGGACAACAACACTAGATTCTCCCATTTAGGACAAGCCTTTATTGGAGATATTTGCATAGTGATGACCAGTATAGACCTTGGTATGCCTGGGTCCTTTAAAACCTGTTAAATGCCATGAAAGGATTGGAGGTGGAATTGAACGTCCAGCATTGTCCAGGGTAGCCTTTCATGCTGCTTGTCCTTTAGTGGAGCCGTTAGCAGATGGATTATTCAATGCTGGGTAACACCTCATTACTGATGGGTTATCGGCTGTCAAAAGTCTGCCAGTACTTATCATTGTGTTGCACAGAGCATGTAGGGTCAAACTGAACAGTGAAATGTGAAATACTGGGGAGATGTATCATGGGATGTGTACAGGTACAGCATTTGTTTAGCGGCTTCAGGCTTCTAAACCCCGTGAATCACATTCTGTCCTAAGGAGCTAAAATACAGATGTCGTGGATATCAGTGGGTATCACTTTTCATGTGTATTCAGTTTTAACATGTTTATCATGTATGTATACTTGAGTAAGTTAACAAGTTAAGGCAGTTCTAATGTTCATGATTAGCAAAACGGCATGACAATGATAGATAGTGCAGAACGTTCTGACGTTAAAGTGTTATGCGGGTAAGTCAATTCTGGAAGATCTAAAACTGTATATAGGTTCCCCAGGATCTATCTAGCCTGAAGTGTACTACATGTACTATTCAGTCTCCTGTTCGCATTGTGGAAACGCTGCTGAACATGCTGAACGATAACATGGATAAACACCCGTGTTGTGCTTATAAATGGCTGGCCTGATGGTCAATTTATAGACACCTTCAATGTTCCAAGGCTTAAAAAAAATGCATGCAAGCTCAGCGGCATTTTCGCCTTACAAGGATAAACCTCTGCAAAACATGTGTGTGCTTACATCTACATGTGTTCAGAATTTACAAATGGTGGCCAAAATAGAATGTTATGGCCTCGAGTGGCTCGAATCTTTCTTCACTGGGTCATTGTACGTGTTGTAGACATGGTAGAGGTTCTTGCTTCCTGATGGCATTGGCCATTATTCTGTGCTTTGAAAGGCTGAGTATTTACCCAGTGAGAGAGAAGGAGGAAGATTGAGGGCACCATCACCGGATATGGACATATAAGCTGATGTTCAGGCATACACATACTGTATATCATCCGTAACTACATAAAGTTTGCTGTCGTCATGTTCGTGTCTGTTCTCTGCAAAACTTCTGTCCGGAATACATGAAGTACGATGCTTGCCTTTGATCTGGAGTTCAGCACGGTTTTCCTGGATATCAGGCCATTCCTAGCTGGGTTTTATGCTCTTAACATGCTTAACTTACTCATGTTACTATAGCTACAGAATGCCTGGAATGTACGCGAAAAATGACCACTTGTTGTCAGGCAGGTAAGATGAAGCTAGCTCTCACCAGGTCACCCACAGTCGGACATCTGTCACTATGACCTGTCTCCTGTCAATTTACTTGTATTAATCATCTGATCATTGTTGATATTGAGTGACATTCATTCTCAATGCGTAGCTGCAGTCTGTATTCATAAATACTAACCATGTTAACTTATCAGTTAGTATCATCAGCATAATGAGTATTAGTTACGGTTGTTAGTATTATAGTGGGCACTGGGCACCTTCTTTTGCTTAAACATAGTGCGCACTGGGTACCTTCTTTTCAATACTTCTTTAAACAATTTAACATGTTTAATGAATAGTTAAATGATGTAAATAGGGGTTAACTGACCCCACCCCCACTATCCTTGGCACTACTTGTGCGGTGTAGTATTTCATAAATCAATCGTAGCAATTCTGTAGGCACTTTGTGACATTTCTCTTCTTCTTCACAATGGCGTCACATTTGCCGAATGCCTTTGGTAGCTAAAATCATGCATGCTACATCATGTACATGTACATTGTACATTTAAAAAGTCCCAGATGCCGAAAAATATAGGTAGAACTTTGTGAGAAGGTGACTACGAGTAAGCTGGCCCTGAACTTTCTCTTGAATTTACGTGCATACGTTATAAGTAAATACTACCGGTATAGCGGGACACTATTGGGTGACGTTCCAGACTCGTCCTGTTCATATCGGCAAAGCCTCCCATGGGTACTTTACTGTGTGATACTCATCACACATGTACCTGTGTACCGGTAAGAGTAAATTTCTGACAAGCTAACCAACCATTCTCTATCTTAACCATGTCTACTGACCAGTCCCTGTTCAGAGCAGAGCCTAGTGAGTCGTAGTGACACATGTAACATATACATGATATATGGGTAACAAATTCATGTATAATCCTAATTATTCCTACAGCATGTCCCATCTAAAGAACACTTCAAAGAGTGATGAATGGAAATGTAATGATAAATTGATGCATCGATTTTTCATCGATTTTGTCAAATTTCAATCTTAGAATGTTGATCTTTATACCTTGTGATTCGTGTGATCATTTGAATCGTCATGATATTACCTCAATAAGGGCATAACCAGAGTTAATATTTTGCCAGTGGCAAGTTATTAATTCTTGCTAAATGTAATCATCTGCCATTGATCATACTGGGCCTACGTTGAGTGTCAGTCAAGTCTCAGCCAGGCCCCAAGCTATTTCAGGTATTTATGATTAGTTCCTTACAACCATGGCTGATATGACATATACCCGGCAGTGTATATTATAAACACCATGTACATACACACTTGAGTATGAGCATGATGAGTGCTGCGGTCTCGATCAGTGACATCATCTGTTGTTTGCAGTTGTCTTTCATCAGACTTCAACCAATGTTCACCCATGTCAACTGAACAGCTGAACGGGAGTTTGTCCCAATGTGCTAGTCACAGGACCATGGTTACCTGGTGACAGACCTGCCATTTTCACCATGTTCACCATGTTCAGAGAACAATTTACTTTCAGAATTTTGTATAGCAAAAACCTCCAGCTTTGAAGAATTTGATATGAAAAGTAGAACGTAATAGCTTATTTTAATGTTAAAAATTGCTATACATTTTTGAACTGGTGTAGCATTTTTCTGATCTTGTGTAGCAAACTGCACCGCTACACCAGTTAAATTGTTCCCTGACCATGTTCATGGTGACTTTAAAAGTGTATCATCTAGGATTATAATAAGGCCGCCCTATTTGCTTTTTGGCAATAAACTGTGGCCACATTAGAGAGGCGTCCTTTGATGGAGGGAGAAGTAAATGAATTCGTAGCAGCAGCCACCTCTCTTAGTGGCCACTCTGAACAGAGGCCACCCCTCCAATGTGGCCGTAAATCTTTGTCGCTACTACTATCAATGTATTTACTTCTACCTCTCACCACAATTTCTTAGCAAATTGGGTAGCCTTATTCATGTTATTAGAGACGGACTACTGTACTGAGTCTGACCTTTCCTGAAATCTTCTTTGTACTTATTAGTGTTGGCTAAATGTACCTGTACACACACTTTGCTGAGGTAACACTGATACAGGTATATACTAAACATGCTAAATACAGTGGTCCCTCTCTAAGTGGCCGCTCTCAACACAGACCACCCTCTCTAAAATGGTCAGAAATATTTGCCGCTACTACCACTAATGTATTCACTTCTCCCTCTCACCAAAGGTCATCTCCAATGTGGCCACAATTTCTTGGCAACCTTATTAGAGAGGGACTGCTGTACCCAGCAGGAATTACTATTTATGCAGCAGTATTTATGCGGCTTTATCCCGACATGCTGACCATATATCGCACTAATACTGTACCAGTAATTGGTTTATGTTATTGAAGATCGGAAATAACTGATATATTAGCCTTTTTAACGCCTGTGTAAATAATTGAAAATTCGCATTGAAAGTTGAAATGGTAGGCGTTCCCATGTCGACATGGCTGCAGGAATGACTAGTAGCCATAGAGGCATTATTGGTAGTCACATACTGTGCTTCCTGTGTGCTGTCGGCAATAAGCATGGGATACAACAGACACAGACTCCACAGGTTCTGGGAGGGTGGGGTTATAGGGACGAAATGATGTTTACTGACCCCTTCAGTGCTCTACATATCATGGCTAAAGAGGGCCAAAGCAGTCTGTCCGTACAATGAGATAAAGGATGAAACTGCCAGACTGGAATCATACCCATGCCCCACTGTGTGTGTGAGGGGGGGAGTGGGGGTGGGTATTTTCAATCCAATCGGATCATGTGGGTTTATCAGTGTAATCATGTCAACTTGTGAAAGCAGCATGTCAACATGGTCAAGATGATGGAAATTTTAAATAGCATTGAAAATACCAAACCTGATGAAAGTGCAGTACCTGAGTACCATGAGTACTACTAAGCAACTTTAATAATCACCCCCCCCTCCCCCCCAATACAAAGTACATTGTGCATTCTTAATTGTTTCTTTAATACATACAGGTGTGTATGGCATGGATGGCTCTATATTACAAAGCTTGATTTTGTAGGCAAAATACCTTTATTTTCTAACCCACCAGTCATAATATCATATAAAGTGAAATTGATCTTCGGCCACCTTTGCCGCTTTGCTGTAGGCCCAATGAGGGAGTCAGCTGTGCGGATCAACTTTATGGACCACTGTACATGTTGTACAGTGAAACCTGTCTTGAGAGACCACTGCCATGAGAGGCCCATGAGAGACCATCTGTCTTGAAAGACCACATATTTTCGGCAGAAAGACCTACATTCCAATATAACTGAACCTGTCACCAGAGCCTACCTGTCTTGACAGACCACATTTTTATGGCCAACAGGGTGATCTTTCAAAATAGGTGCCACTGTACAATGTACTTCTCTTCAGTGTCTTTACTACATGGGACTGAACTTAATAGCAAAGTGGCTATCAGTGTTCTCGGGCGTCACAGTGGATAAGGAACATGAGGAATGCAGACCAAGACTTTGTCACCTCGTGTGACAATTTCCAGGTGACAGACAGTCTGTGTGTCACCATTAGGTCCTCCAGTGAACTATTGACCTGGGGAGTTCATACTATATATCTCAGGTCTCCCAACATTGTCTAAGTGGAGAAGTAAACGTTTAAAAATGAAGTGTTAAGTCATTTTTGGAAAAAAAAATTAACATCGTTGCAGTCTTGTGATTTCATTAGTGGTTCCCACCTTCTTTTTAACTCACACACATACACTTGCATACACCACCGACTGCAACTTGCAGTCGGTGATATGACCATGAGTGGTTGAAAGCCGACTATAAGCCTGATTCACCCCCCACCCCCCACCCCCACCCCCACCTCCTTTTTTGGCTGCCTAATTACATGAACTAGTATGTGATACAGGTCTAGTGCCAATGACACCAGAGCCTACTTAGTAAGTACGGGTACATGAAGTATGGATGCTCGTGTACTGGTATGGCTTTGGTATAAGCCAGAATGGAAAAACTGAGCTATCTCAGAGAAAGAAGACGTGAGTCTTAGTGAATTCGTGGAACTAGATAAGGATTTTTTGGTGTGAATTCTTGGAATTTTTATTTGGTAAGCCTAAGACATTCGGTTTACATCATGTACATATTATACACGTACAAGGAATAAACAAATAAAAAGAACTTTGTCTACACATTAGACATGTTATATAGGCCATGTTGCTAACATTATACGGGTAGACTATGAGCATGTCCTGAAGAATGGGCCATGAATGTGGCCATACTACAGTGGACCCTCTCTTAGTGGCCACTCTCAACAGAGGCCACCCTCTCTAATGTGGCCACGATTTTTTGGCACTGCTACTATGGATGCATTTACTTCTCCCTCTCACCAAAGGCCACCTCTAATGTGGCCAGAATTTGTTGGGAAATAGGGCGGCCTTATTTAGAGGGGTACTACTGTAAGTATTTAGCATGTTTAGTGAGTACTGGCTGCATCAACTCTGGACCTACAGATGCAGGTTAACTGGCTAAGTTGTCATAACCCAGCCATAACTCACTCATCCTATAATAATAGCAGCTACCTGGCCATGAGTGATATATGGGGACGCCTAGAGAGGCCAATCACAAATAAGTAAGACATCTGTATTGGCTGGAGGCAGAATGTTCAGGCTTCCAGGCTATAAGGCCAGACTTCATCACACCTCACAATAATTGGAGGTAATTTCCTAAGGAAGCAATTAGACGACCTGTTTCATGAAAAGGGACACCGGAAAAATGACAAGTCAGACAAGAAATGCCGCTGGCTGCCCCGGATATTAATAAGGCCTAAGTAATAGAGGACAAAAACCTGGGCACGCGTGTTACCGTATTTGGGTAAACCTAAGCGCTGGGACACAGGGCTTGCTTGTTAAGAATGTACCGTGGGCGAAATATGAGGGTGGCATACCTTCATGCATGTGGAGCTGTTGTAAAAGTGTCATGGCCATAGATACACTGGTAGAGGGCGAAAGGTGTAAATACAATTGCTACCGTTGTTCCGAAACTTTGAAGGCCCTTATGCTGCCATTTCAATCTGTCCTTGAAGCTGTAACATACAGTGGAGCTTATCTTGATGCCCCACCCTTTCTGCCAAAAAAAGTGGTCAAGACAATTTAAGGCTGAGAAAGTCTTTGTGAAGATTGTCTCTGATGAGAGGTTCTATTGTATTGAACTGGACTAGTAGTTGTTTGAGTTGAAAACCTGTGATCTTTCATGGCAGTTGTTTTTTTCCGGACAGGTTTGACTGTATGGTATTGGCTGTTGTGCCCTATCTGAGTTAAACACTGCAGCTGCGGAATAAACATTATGTTTATGTCCCGGGTTTATATAGGTCCCAATCCATCATAAGTTTATGCGTTTGAAAAATTCATGTGATCCATGGCCAATTACTAGTAAACTGTGGGAAGTTTTGCATGTTTGGAGCAGATCATACTTTACTTTGATTATATGTATCTTGAATATACATGTATGATGAGGCAAAAACTACTAATGAAAAATGTCGACACATAATATGAAAACGCGTTTTAGAAGACAAACAGTTAAAGTACCAAGGAAGTCCACAGCTCTTTAGCAGTATTTAAAGATCATGCCTGTAATCTCATGGTAAATCTGATATGAGTGTTAAATATTTTAATTAATGTAAATATTATGTTTTGTGTAGAAGTTTGTCACGTCCGTGTACAAATATTCTGACTGCGGGAGGGAGGAGTTGTCCGAGCCAGGTTCACACAGTTGCATGCAGGCACGACATGCTGCTGAAACTGAGAGCTCTGGTTACCAAGGTGCATAAAGGTGATAAGAGACCTGAGACAGATAGCGGTGGGGTTTGTCACAGATTGAATTAAGATAACGCCGCCATATCTCAGTAGCATTGTTGACACAGTCTTCAGTGTAGAGCATGCCATGAATAAACGTTTCTGACAAAACCCTACATTGGCCCCGTATCATAGGTATGTGATCTCATCAAGATCTGCAAACATATCCTGAAGCACTTGGCTAGTGTTTGACTGCTGTTGACTCATTAACCTGGTCAGTTCGGACACGATTCTCTCCGGGGGTCAAATATGGGTCTTCCAGGCCCAGACCTTTCCCAGGTCCATTATGATCGTAGCTCATGCGCACATGGCCCATGCTGATGACTCCGTGCTGGTGGTGTCACTGGTCGAGGCAGAAAGGTAGATTTGTAAGTTTGTTAGGTATTCCGTGAAGTTTTAACATTAGTGAGATCATGGAGACAGATTTAGTGACTCCTTCCGAGCTTTTGGTCTTCTCTGGTTTCTTCATGGGATGGTGATGCCTGGCTTTCAAGATGCTTTGACCTATTGTGTACTGGGACATGTGGGGTGTGGTATCAGTTATCACAGGCCATCTCTGGTTTGTGTGGTATACAGTGAAACTTGTATATAAACACTACACTAGGGGCCCTTGAAATGTGGTTCACAGGTGGTCTTTATGTGTACACTCAATAACATGGAAAGTATACCCTTTGGGACCTGTGAAATATGGTCTTTATAAGCTGGTGGTCTTGATATACAGGTGGTCTTTAGAGCAGGCGTTCAGGAAGACCAACATAAGTGAATCTCGGCAATGGTAATAGTTCATGTTTTTTTATATGACTGAGATCCATACAACAACATCCATGCACAAAATTTCTTATCGTTAAGATGTTTGAGAGGACCTGATGGGCATTTAAGGTTGCATAATTCAGGTTGACCATACACTGCTTGGGCATGTTTAGCATGTTTAGATACCTACCCATCATCAGTGTCAGGGGGTAAGGACTGGTGGCCAGTTAAATCAGAGCTCTCAAAAAAAAAAAAAAAAAACTACTTGCAAATGATGTCAAGTCAAAATTTTAGCCAACAATCACATTGCTGAGATTGCTGACTTCAGTTGAAACTTGAACTTTGAGAAATTTAGCTCTGTTCACTGCTACAGCAGTTACAGCTTATCACTGGGGTAACACCGTTTAGTGTAATGTAAAAAATTTCAAACTGTTCTACATCTATATTCTCCAGAGAGGTACCGCTGTACCTATATGTGTGTGATCCAGCTGTTTGTTTTCATAATTTTTTGTATCCTTCATTTATTACTTAATTATGCAATTAACATAGTTCTCCAATCTGTTTCCAGCTTTGGTAAGAGAACCGCAGGCTGTGCACGCCGTATCAATGAATGCCTCATCCTGGAACCCTCCGAGATGATAGTGGTAAGCTGACACGTCAAAACACGACAGTTATGATTTATATAAATTCTGCCCATGTCAAAATCTCTCTTGAAAGCTAGGTGTTCACTAGAGTGTAGTATCGCAGTCTTGATTAACGACACTTGGAACAAAATACCAGTACCGGTACATATGTACAGCCTTCATTGTGTGATAAAAAAGTTAGGCTTAACATACGTAAGCATATATTTTATGTAGCCAAGTTCTTTCAAAGTGATGGCTTAAAGTTAGTTTTGATTGTCAAACTAAGAGGTATAGTTGCAGTGATTTGCTTTTCTTGACAAGCAGTATATTTCGACCATCTACCGTTAGTACCGTATATATGCAGAGTTCCTGAACATCATAATGCATCCATGTATGTTTTTCTCCAGATTGACTACCCTGATGTCCAGTATATGAGGCCGATCCAGAGAGTGTCCCACGCTGGAGTCAGTCTGGATCCGCTGTCGTTACACGAGCATCACGATGCCACCCGGGGGCGCTACCTGTCAGATAGCAGCAGCTCTGATGTAAGACAGGAGGATTTGACGTAGTGTTTTGTGACTTGAGGTTTAAGCTGTTATACAATAGTCCCTCTATTTTACAACCCTCTATTTTAAGACCACCCTTGATTATAAGACAGCTTGATTTGGTCCCAAAGGGCAATTTTCTGTGTTAAATGACCTTTATTTTAAGACC
>JAAUYG010260189.1_pt1 | contig 14052 bp, 13 predicted proteins | sample 7278091 | NCBI WGS metagenome assembly JAAUYG01 (sample SAMN14350201, study PRJNA611818) | marine sediment metagenome | isolation source: surface marine sediment (0.6m) | place: French Polynesia: Moorea | collected 2018-08
ACACTTCCCGGCACTATCTCGTAATACGCGTTCAACCTGAGGGTGACAATGAGTTGTTGCGTAAATCAAGGATAAAGGAGTTCTTGTATTTTCTTTCTCAATTGTCGGAAGTCTCAAAGCACAATTTTCGGCTCTGACGCAAGACACCCAAACACGAACATTCAATTCACGTCATCAAAGCCAAAATAAATCCAAGCAAGTTTCCAAAAGTCACACAGAAGGGCAATCGTCAGAAGCGATGTGGTGAGGTTCTGAACACTCATCTTTGCACTGACAAGTAGCTCAGTCAGCTGGTCAGCGTAAAGGCCGCGCTCAACCTAAAAACTTTTTTTTGTTGTTGCTCATTCTAGACACCACCCATGTGCACACCAAAATGAGGTAAAACTTGTGAAATGAAGACACGGAAAGTTGACTTGATGTGCACTTACCAGGCGACAGCGATGGCGTCGCACTCGGCCTGGTTGACGGTGGGCGCCGGGTTGCGGGTTCTGTTCACCAGGGGTCGCTGTATGAAGCCGCCTCCGCCCGGAGTCTGCGCGCGAATCATACCCGGTGCGCCGACCGGCTGCGGCGACATGCCCGGTCCTGTAACGTACAGGAAATGCGAGGTAACACGGGGTCATGACGAAAACACGAGGCACAGAAAAAACTCCGTGCAGACGGGCACATTCGAAAATGCAAGTTTCACAATCCATTGACTTGAACGTTAGTGAGTTTATAAACGTCACTCTACTCGTGATAAGTGACAAATTCGTTTTTCTCCTTTTTGAGTGACCAACGACCACAAGAATTTGTAAATGTCCAGCCATGTGCAGGTTTGAATGCGCGCAACGACATCCACTTGATTTTGTTGTCCAAACCTTGGGTGAAAAGGCGTCAGAATTTTCGACAAAGCCCGAGCTCTGACCCCAATTTCACGTGCGCGGTCCGATATCTCCAGAAACTTCGCTTTTCATTTTGAAGACAAAGTGCAAAATTTTACTTTGATAGGGAGGAGTGCCGGCTCTGTTGAAGGCGTTCATGACACCAGGGCGCAGCGGAGTTCCCATTGGGCCTTTCCTGAACGGCACTGGCGACGGAGTTATGCCTGGTCGTGGTAGCGGTGGTGTAGGAGCGCCTGCAGGGCGGGGTGGAGTGGGAGCGCCGGGTGGTCTCTGTGGTGTACCGGGGAGCCTGACCCCGGGCCCTGGATGGGGATGCAACTGTCTCTGTACATTACTGCGGAGGGGGATCCCGTGCGGCGTCATAGGAGGGATCCCCGGCTGAGGCTGGACGACCAGGCCCGCAGGCACGTGCTCCACCACCTTGATACCCAGCAGTGAGTTTGGTCCGTACGCCTGAGCTTCTATCGTCACCATCTGCACCAACGTGTCTGAAAGTCATTCAAGGCACATGTTAGATAAGACTGCAAACAGCAATGTGTTTTCTTCCAAGGGAACGCATCGATTGAAAGCCAGGGGGGGGGGGGGGGGGGGTCTGCCAGCCAGGGGGGGGGTCCTCCATGACAACGACACAGACATGACTCCATAAGGCCGATTCGACATAAAGTCGCGCTCGGCCTAAAAAGCAGGAAACTTTGCAGAGGAAATCAGTGTTAGATGAGAAACTTTGCATCCTATTCCAAACCAGTTCAGTGGCAAACAGTCACGAAAATGTGAGGTTTTCGACGACGCAAGAATTTTGAGCAGGGCTGCGAAATCTTTGTTTGATAGGTGTTGTCCAAACAGTCAGCCCCCGACAGGAGCCAAAATTCACAAACGCAAGCAAGACATTTCTTTCTTTGCTGCAGAAAGACAATGTTTTCAAACACTCACCTATGGAGCCGACAACTTTAGCGATGTGGTTGCTGGTCACTTCGCCGAGTTCAGACAGATGGTAGAGCGCCTCGAGTGTGAAGACGATCAGCTGTATGTCGTGCACGGTCAGCAGGTTGATGATGTCGTCGTACACCCTCTGCTCCAGCGACTCCGCCACCATGTCCCAGTTATTCACCACGTGACACAACCGAGCCAAGATCTCCAGCCCTGCAACACAACAATGAGATCCGTTGAGGGAAAAGCACCAGTTACCGCAGATGTAGACGGTATTCCTGGAGTTGGGAGACAGGGGACTTTCGACGGATGTTGCGTTGAGGCAAACTCCCAACGTCTATGGTCAGTCGCAGCTTGAAAGAGGCTGCAAACACTATCGCTGCTCAGGTTTGTGCGTAATCGACTAGAAAAGTGCGGGATTCCCCACAGTAAGTGCGAAGAAACAAAGGTGAGACCTGAACCAACATTTCCATTGTAAAGGCAATCACAAATGGTTGCTCTTCTCGTCTATTGTTCAATTTAGCCAATTCAAGAGGAGTTAGAAAACAAAACTGTTGAAATTCCAATTCATTCGTGGTGTGAATATGCCTGAGGGTTTCAGCTGGACTTGAGGTTGGCCTCTATTGACATTTCAGTGCAATATGTGGCTGCAAAATGGACGTCTAGGGAACATGGATGTTCGTTGCACAAGTAGTTTGGATGTGACTGACGGTTTCAGTCGCACTAAAGGTTCGTGTCCATTGCAACATCGGTGCAACATCTGGTTGTCTTTTTGACGTTCAGGGAACATGGTACCAGCTGCAAAGATGTAACAAGTACGACGCACCTCTGACGACTTCGAATCTGTCTGGAGAGCTGACACATCGCGTCACAAGACCCAGAACCAGCTGAGTCGTCGGGTAGGCCAGGGGATCCAGCTCCATCTGTTACAGGAAGACAAGACGCATTGTTCAATTCACATCACAGACCCTTATTCCTTTGATTTTTTTTTTGAAAATGGAATTTCAACTCCTGCTTAGTATTTCCTCTCTGTCTCTCTATTTTATTTTTTTTTTGTTGTTTTTTTTTGCTTGGGGTTGAGTTTTCATTTCACTTTCTGACGCAATTGGTGAGAAAATGAATTTCTCCTGGTGTTGTGGAAGGCAGGTTGAAAGCAAAACCTACAGCTCAAGCAAAAGTTAGTCGAGTGACAGAACTCACCTTCAAAGCAAGATTTCCAAAGGTGTCCAACCCCAGTTGCTTCAGAGTCCAATATTTGTTGTGAATACACAGCATCAGGAACCTAAAGAGGACGCAGTTCATTCATATTATTGAATACCACAACAAAAGCAAATGTCATGGGATGACTGCAATGAAAATCTTTATGTTCTTACAGCTGTAATCACATGATGATGATGACAACAACGTATTGCTCACCTAAACACCAGCAGGTCCGATGCCAGAAAAGCCATATTTTCCTCCTCAAACGACAAGTTACGAATGATCATTGCCAACTGAAAAACAAGTGAAAGCGACAAATGAAAAGTCTATAGTCTATAGTCTATGTCCGCATCGATTAGATGTCAAGTGAGGGATAAAGTCAATAGGGCGGCCTGAAGGTGGTCGAGTCCACAGGAATAACCGACGACGATCATAACTGTTGATTTACTGGGAGGTCAATCAGGTGAAGTCCGATCATCCTCCCACTGATCATAGCACTGATACCAGCAAATCTCTTCTCATAGCACGGTGCTGTTATGCCGAGGAGACAGTGCAAGACCACTTCAGAAACAGTCAGCCAATAAGGGTCTTGTTCATCTTCATGCCCCAGGGGTGAAACAACATGCACCAAGTATCTCTGAATACTGATTCTTTTTTTGTTTTTGCACCGTTAGAAAGCATTGCCTTGCCACTCACTTCCACCTCTTTTCGTTCAAAAAACAAGTCAGCTTGCACTGCAGTTCAACAAGAACAAATGCATGGGTTTTCCCATTCCACATTCAGGTCACCTTTACTGAGAAGCAGATTTCATCTCGACCATGTCAAACACCAGGTGGCTTTGCGTTTCCAGCTTCTTTCAGGATTCGTTCGGAGAAGCGTTCAACATGAGGTTTCATCTGAGTCCCCAGAAATTGTGATTGAGATGGCTAAAGAATTCATTGGCTACCCTTGCTTTGGGCGTCAACAAGACCTTTGGTTCTCTCCCCTCCCCCACAAATAAACAACCCCACCACACAGATGTGCTAACCTCAGCACTCATGAGTGCAAATTCAGCAGGCAGGGAAAGACTAGGTCTTTGTGGCCACACTCAAGGTGTACATATTTTGCAAAGAACGCATGACAGTACCTGTAGTATGCGCTGCCCTTCCATGTCGTGAACGCCGAGATCCGGTCCCAAGTGCAGAACACTGTTCCGCAGCTCTTCGTACTCGCTGCGTTGCACCAGCCCACCTGCCTTCGACAACTTCTCTCCTGCAAAGTCAAATCGTTTCCATTACATGTAGGCCTACCTTTCACAGATCTCTGCGTCCCGTTCACAGGATATGCAGCACCTTGCAGAAGGCACCAAATTATTATGGAACACATTGTTGCAAATGGGGAGTGTTCATTCACACACAGCTCACAAGCAACATCAAAGGATTTGGGTGCTTTCGCATCGTGTGTGAACTGGGCCTGACGACATCCTGGAAAAAAGGTTCAGACAAGTTTGTTGAAGACCATTCATTCTCCGCTGGAACACCCATTTCTTTTTTCTCCCTGCTTCCTTGTATCTCTCTCATCTTTCCTGCTGCTGCGGTCTTCACAAACGCAGATTTTTTCCCTCTGACAACACAAAGCCGAAGAGAAACAGAACCCGCATCCCAACACGTGTAATGAGCATGTACACATGTCCCGAACAAAGCAAACGTAATGTGGCACTGGTGTTTTGATACAGAGCATCGGAGTGTACACAGTCTCTCAGTGCACCTCTTCATATTGCACGCTCCACTGCACATGTCCACGACAAACACAGAACTGGTGCTATTTCTTGTCCGCAACTTTCCCATCTCTATGACAGACCCACAGATCATCCTTCCACTGATACCCAATCCAATGATGCTTTCTCTTTTGTCACTCGTGCCTAAAGCGGAAGATCTGTCCAAACTCTGAACCTAGGTTTCCCCATCAAAGGTACTTTCTGCTTACAGGACATTTTGCCGTGTTTTGCTGGCTGTCGTTGCGCCCTGTTTATCATAGCGAACACGAAACCACACACAATGACAGCAACGCGTGTTTCGATGTAAATTCTAATCTTCATCAATGTAGTCCGTGTCACGGGTCAGGAGAAATAATTCAAGAGAAGGCAAAACAAGTGGAGTGGGTCAATTCTATGAACATCAAAGAAAAAGAAATACAAGACGAGATTTGCCTTTTCTTCAGCGAGAGATGTTTCAGTCAAACACGTCACGTCAAAAACTTCCTGGTTTTCACAGATCACAAAGTTACCGCATCAGGCCTTTTTCCTAGTTGTGGTCTGCCCCTCACCCTGCCCCAGCAGTGTGACAATGGGGATTTACCTTTGTCCGTTTCGAAGAGACTGAGCGGTGACAGCAGTTCTCGTACCTCCTTGTCCTCTACCGAGTCGATCCAGAACTACAAAAGTAAACATTGACAGGGGTAAAAGGAAGAAAGAAAGAATGAAAGAAAGAACAGAATGAATGGATCAATCAATGTGTTGCTGTTCACGAATTCTATGCAACACAATCACAAAGCAGCAGCAAACAAAGCGCAATACAAAGGCCATCGCGAATTATCTTTTATATCTTTTTTCTGATAAATTTACGTTGAGTTGTCGTGTTCAGACGAGTGCAAGTACCTGACTTCAAAGGCCATTGACATCATTACAAGTTGTTTTTTTTTTTTCACAAAACACGTGGATCTTACATACCCGTTCAAAGTTGCGTTTTGTGCAAGGCCTCCAGCCCTCGTGATGCAGTGTAAATAGAGATCCAGCTCCTTCCCTGAATATCCCGACGTGGGCCATGAGTATTTCAATAAGTCTCGGGCTGTGGCTGACATTGAGCGTATGCTTCCCCTCGTTTGATAACAAGGTACACACGTTAATGGCAAAGTCCACCTCATTTGGTAGTCCACTCAATAAGCCTTTCTCCAGTTTGTCGTACGGTTTTTCTCGTTTGATGATGTCTGTGGACATACCAAGGTTTCGGCGAACAGTGTCTGCAATGGAATAAATGCACCAATTATTCAACTGGAAACCACTTATTTCATACGTCTTATTCTCTGCCTTTTCAGGTGCTACTGTGTCTCGTGGGTTAGGCAACTGAGCCTCAACAAGACCTTTGATCCACTCTGGCGCCCCCCAGCAGCGAATAACGCCGCCTTTTTTGCCAGACTGGAGTTACAACATTTCTCCGAAGACACTTGCTGACTGATGGCTGGAAAGATTGTTGCTAACGAAAGCCAAACAGAAATCACAGCTCTGACAAGAGCTTGTCATGTTTTACTGAAGTTCCAATTATGATGAAACTGAGCCGCCTTTTTCCCTTCCCCATCTTACATCTCAAGTTCAAAACGAAATTGGTGATTTCCAATGGGAATCTTGGGAGGAAAAGTGACACCACCAAGATGGAGGTGTTTTTCTTTCCATTTGAGTCCAAAGGTTTTATTTCCGACAATTTTTTTGAGTATGCTCATGAAAACATGCCCACAAAAAGGTCGTTGATGAAACGGTGGTGGTACTTCACACCCGATGCCCCCGTGTTAGGACTGATGATTTACAGTTCACGCTACTTACCGGCAACAATGTGCTGCAGATGGTTGTATTTGGCGGGGACGATGGAGAAGAACTGTTCAATCTTCTTGCGCTTAGCAGTGGGTTCATCCCCCTCCTCTCGCTGGTCAGGGTCCTCCCCCTTGCTGACCTTCTCATACAGGTACAGGTATCTACAAGCAAAATCACAACACGAATCACTCACTGGTGCGCACGCCCCTTGTTTTCCGGCTGATAACTCGTTCCCACTAAAAAGCTTCACAGAACGATGTTTGTTGTGTCGAAGTTCAGGTTCTGTACTGAAGTATCAAGGTGAACACAGAAAAGCTGCATCTGTCAAAGTCAATTGCTGCAGCAAATCTTTGAAGTGCGCATAGCCTTTGAAATATTCAGCTTCCCAAAGTGAGAAACAGCCTCTTCGGGGCTGTTCTGTTTTCAGTTTCTCCTCGCCCCATGTGGAGATTCCATCCAATTTAGTTGTACATTCACCTTCAACTGAAGAACAATTTCACACCATCTCGGAACGAACGAAACGGTGACAATCAAATCAAACAGCCCATGTATCAATAAAATTGTAGTGCTTGCAATTCGCAAACAAATGATGTTTGTCTCTGAACGAATTTGCCGCACGTAGCGATCTGTTCAATGTTCAAGATGCTGTATTGTTTCGCTGCAGTGCGTGTTGAACTTTGGTTGGACTTGACATGTGAATTTCAGTGGAAAACGAAGCTGTAACAGGAAGAAGACCAGGCCTTTCTCAGGAAATGGCTTCACTCCATCAGCACGCCAGTGACAGCAGAAGGACGACACGCACACCCTCCCCTCCCCTGCTCCCAGCTTGAACATAAAGGCAGCTGCTGGATCAGGGAGTCAGTCACGTCTTTTCAGCATTGTCACAGAATACGCCGTTTCAATATATTCACCAAGCATCTCACCAAGCATCATAGTTGCTTTGTTCACGCTAATAAACGAGAATGTAAACAAATGCGACAAGTGAGCAAACACTGCTGAATGATAACTCAACAATGGACTGGATGTTCATTCGCACTGTTTTGTCTCCCACTGAATGATCCCGTGCCAAATCTGGACCAACAAATGCTGAACTGTCGCAATGAGACCACAATACGGTGAAGTGAAGCAACTTCAGCTGTTGTGACTGTTAGCACACGGAACATAATTCGCCAGACCGAAGCACTTTCTGACCCTGACCTCAACTATTTAGATCCAAGTACACTGAAACAGGGTTCAAACAAGTACTCTTGGATCAGTCACAACCAGCGACAGCTCCAGAACAGCAAAGCTCGAGGTAATTACGCCACGCTACGGGACACAGCACATTTTAACTCGCCGTAATTAATCTCGATGGCTGCAATCGTGCCTGATGCATTGCATTATGCGTGCTGCATGAACCGATCCCATCAATTTTCCCGCACTTCATTTGGATAGAACACAAAACATGATCAAGATGCTAATGAGCATTTGGGATGCCAGGCTGCTCAAAAACGGGAAAGGGATAACAAAAGCTTCAGCCTTGCGTGTCAATCGACATCAAGTGGACAACACATTGCTCAAGTTGGTCATTTCTTCCGAGGCGAGAAAAGAGGTCCAGAAAGGCGTCTCGCTTTCAAATCCATGGCCCTGTTCGTGTGTGTGCAATTCGGCCTTGGTTCATTCATTTAGTTTTTGCCTTCAAGGCGACAAAAAGAAAAGCATCCCAGTTTCCAACCCAGTCCGCCTGTCAACACGACAGCACTGCCAGAAGGCAGAGGATTGCAAACAGGCAATTTCTCAATTTCGCCGAGGAAACTGTCGTTTCATGACAGATGACAATCTCAGTGACCCGAGTACGATTCATTCGACAGCTTCTGTCTCTGCTTGTACGCCAAGGTGCAGCTTCATCTCAAAAACACAATTAATTTCAACAGCTTTACATTACGGGAGTTACATGCTCAACATGGGCTGCTAATCCCGGTTGTTTTATTGCAATTTGAGCAACTTCCCTTCAAGGAAATGAAGCAGCTTCAGGAAAAGGGATATTCTTTCAAGTTGTCATTAGCATTTCATCTTCAATCACATAGTTTTCTGCACACAAACAGAAACTCATTACACGCGTGCATTGTTCGGAGATGAAACTCCCATCCCGAAACCCCGGCGAAAGCATTCACTTCCAACAAAAAAAAAAAAAAAACTTCAACCTAGGTTTCCATAACAATTAGGCGTTTGGCTTTGCAGCTGCTCTCTGTACAAATCAGAGAATTGGACTGAGGCAGCTGAACACGGAGGCAGCCACAGAGTGTTCAGCGCTCGTGTCCTGGCATGGCGTGTCTATTGATCGTCTCATGTCGCACCGACTTGAGCCTCCAAACCTACTTGATCTCTTGCGATGGGATTTTAACCGGAAACCTCACGTTCCCTGCGACGTTTGTCCTTCAGCTCAGTGAAAGGCAAAGCCCGCGGTGTCCAGATTGCCTCTCTGTAGACGTGTGATCCCTTTCTGTGAGGTGTAGCCTCCAAAGGCAAAGCTGCTCTTTTTGTGAAACAGCTTTCAACATGTTCCACAACACACCCTGTAACCTCATTCATTTGCCGCTGTTTCATCTTTTCTATTTCTGTTCTTATTCAAAAAAATATCCCGTGCGGTGGAAGAAAGGAAACTACAATGCCCAGAAATTCTCCCTGTCACAGACAAAAAAATATATACCGTAGGACCTCGTGTATAGTGTATCCCTTGTATAGTGCGACCCCCCTAGTTCAGATCTGAAAATTTGGTACAAAATTCAATCCCCTTGTATAGTGCTACCCTTTTTACCAATATCAAATCCATTAGACACAAAGTCAATAGATCCAAAAACCCTAAAGTTTTCTCCAATGTAGAGTCAGCAGATCAAAAAACCTAAAGTTTTCTCATTTCAGTCTCAACATACATACTGAGAACTATCCAATTGTTGAACAACTTAGAATTACTGCTTGTTTGGTCAAACAAAGCTGTATGACTTATATTCACATTTTCTCTTCTAAATTTCTCCCATTATATGCTTGAAAGACATGCTAGAAAAGATAGCTGAGATCCTAGTACAGTTCAAAGTCAGTGAAGTTCTGCCCTCTTGTATAATGCCACCCCCCCCTAGTTCAAAGGCCTAAAATTGGTACAAAATTCCTCGCACTATACGCGAGGTCGTACGGTATGTATATACTGGTCTGTGTCCCTGCTGTGTCTGTGAAAGGAAAAGCTGATTTCGACCACCCGCAAGTCAGCTTCTGCTGTGGCCGCAGAAACACGAACTTGATCTTATCTCCAGGACCAAAGGAAAACGTCTTCACGATCATGACACAAACTTGCAGCAAGAGTCATGTTTCAAAGACAACCGACGTTTCCCTGCATTCAATTTCTGTCTCCACTTCATCACGAAAAGTGGCTTCAGGTGAATTGTGTGTCACGCTGCGACTTGTTGGGAATTTGCAGAAAAGCGGCTTACGAGCACAGGCCACAACCTGTTATCACCGCTTCCCTTCCTCATTCCCAACCAAACTTGAGAACATCCCTTTCCCTTCAAAGCTCAGCAAATGGCTTCTAAAACACTCAGGAACAAAGGCGAAAGAACTGGCTCTCGCAGATGTGCCTTTGTGGTCTTTTTCAAAATCTCTCAGCGTTTTTTTTTTTTTTTTTTTTTTTCAAGAAGCATTTTTGCGCACTCACGGTCCCCCCCAAGATGGTCGGTTTTAGCTGGGAGTCCACCACAAGTGTGCGCTGAGCGCTGCTTCAGGGAAAGGTTGCGCGAGGTTATTTTGGCAGTGGAGTTGGGAGCCTGAAATACAATGACCGACGACGTAGACATGACACAAAACTGACCATCTCAATGTGATTACATCTCCTTGATTCAGAGTTCGGACAATTGCTTCCATGGAACGCTGACCTTTGGTTCAAGGTCTAACTGTGCAAGTTTGTCCAAGAACTGCTGTCTGCTAAAATCACAAATCTGACAAATGGGCCTGTTTTCCTCGTACGGTCTTGAGAACTGGGGATTTCGGTTTCTTTTCCGCATCGTAAATTGCCTCACCGTTGACAAGACTGACGCAGAAAGCCAGACAAACTGCAGACAAACTGCAGCCAAACTGCACTGCTCCCACACCGAGTTCTCAAGTTGTATCTCCTGTCGTTTTTCTTTTGCCTCATAAGAAACCCAAGGGTTCAGCTGAGAGCGAATGTCACTGGCACGATCAAGTGCAATGGATTGCAGCTTCAGAACAAATCTGTAACTCCCAATCAACGGGCAATTCGCTGTGGTGTATTGTGTGCGTCTGCAAAACGGGAAATCACACTCACTCACCTGCACATTCACACCAAGACATGTGGACACATTTGTTGGTGCGTGCGAAAATGTAATGTCTTTGTTGTCGTTTGTTTTTGGAAACACAAATATGAACATACATTTACAGAGAAGGAAAACACATGTGTACGTTTCTGCAGCTGAAAATCTCGAGATCAAAATGGGAGTCTGAATAAAATGTCATACATCAGAATTGCAGCAAAAATGTTCTGACATGCCAAGAGCGAACACTGGGTCAAAACGTTTTCACGGGAGTGACACAATTCTCGTTTCAGCTGGGACAGTCACGAACAGTTCACCGCAATTTCCCCCCCCCCCTTTGTCGGTCAAAGTTGTCATCAGGAACCTTCTCAGTGAAAAACTTGGCACAATAAGCCAAACGTTACAACACAGTTTCCTATATTGTCGTTGACAGCACACGTGTGTTCATTTGGCTGAGTGATCTCGTCCTGTGTTTATTTACCTTTGATAGAACTGCTTTATCGCTTGAGCACCATTTGTGCAGAGCTTGGGAATACCATAGTCTTCAACCAATTCTTCCCACAGTCCGACATCGTTGACCTGAAAAAGACGAAAAGAGAAATGGTGTAAGCTGAACACTTCTTCTTTGGATACATTTTCAGTCGCACCCAATCCAGACTGATTTTTTGGTGAAGATCATGACGGAATTCTGCACATTTTGTTTTCCAGTGGCCCTCTGAAAACGCAAAGATCTGGGTCGTGAAATGGGACTGCAGCAGAAATAAGTTGATCCCCGGATCTTTGTACTTTGGGGCAGAAATTATGTTGAAATTCTGGCACCTGAAAAGTGTTGGATTCCCTTCCCCGTTTTTCATTTACAACCAGAGCGCGAATGCATTGGGAGCGTCACGCCTTTCAGCTTGAAAAGAACTCCCTTTACCTCCGCTCCAACCACACCACACACAAGACGAACAACCACCACCCTCCCCCCTCCCTACCCGTGAATGGATATAATCTGTAATTTTTCCTCCATTCTTTTTCCCGAATTGTGTCAAGGACAGATCACAGTGACACATTATTATTCATCTGGAAATTTACTAGATCAATAGAGGAAACCACAAACATTGAAACACACGGCACCGGAATTTTTGCTTGTTCAGAAAATGTGATCCACTGGCCCAATTCACTGCTGTCTCTTCCAGTGTAGAAAGTAGGTCAACTCCCTGTCCCCAGAAGATTGCGCCCTGTACGGGGATCAATGCGTCAGCTGATCCCGGCCCCCCGCAATGGTTCTATCAACTCAACGCATCAATACGCAACGCTCCCAATTTATCAGCGACTGGTGGTTTTTACGTTAGACTGCTTTCTCCCGTTTTTCTGTCTGCCTTTCTTTTTCAAGGTAAAATGGCCGAAACAAAAAGCATGTGCAATGCCAGTTGCAAACCAACTAATTCAAGCCATGATTCACTCCTCGGAGTAAACGCATCAGCCTAAAGCTGCCTCTATAGTAGGAGCTCAAGGGAACAACAATAAGCAGTAGATAAGACAGAAGTAAATGGAGGTAAATTTAAAAAGTTGCTCAGCAAAAACCAACCTTGTCATATCCTCCCAAGTCAGTCACTCTGCTGTACAGCAAATACAGGTCAACTTCTTTGCCTCTTACGGAGGGCTGACGGCAAAAGGATGTCCTAAAACACACGTTATTTTGTCTGTTAGACTCTCTTGTATCCTGTTGTGGGTAAAATGATCAATGGGAATGCGAATAAACAAGAGAAAATCGGTTGTAAATAAAGGGGAACTCAACACTCACCCGCGACAAGCGTGGAACTGTTTCAGTTCTGAGAGGAAACTGTCGCGTTCCTTCTCGTAATGAAACGGATTTTTGCCCAGAATTTTCGCCATTTTCAAGACCTATCCATGCGTATTTCAATCCAGTATAAATCCAGATTGGTTGGAACTGCAAACCACGGGAATTTAAGTCGTTTCTGGCTTCATTTTGGCAGCAAGAAACCAAGTTGTGAGCACAAATCTAGCGTCTCGTGTTCCAAACACGAAAACTTCACTTTTTCCTGTCGAGTTTAATCCGTATTTTCACGGTTTTCTCGTGTTCTTTACTCCAAAACAGCCAATCCGAACACACTACACTATTTTCTGTGTTTTTCTACAGCAGCACAAGGCCCACAAAGGGTCATATTCGAGCCATAGTTCAAAGAAAATGAAGTTGTAACAAAAAGCATAATGCAGGTGCGGAACCCATTTGTCCGGTGGAGGGAGGCGATGGAAGCGCCGCGAGTCGCATACAAAATGGCGGCGCGCTTTGCTTTTGTTTTGGCTGTTATCCGCCAGAGTTCTGCTTTCATATGGCTTCTTTTGACAATCCTGTCACCTTAAGTTCAGTATGAAATTATTTCTAAGCACTACTGTTCATTTTAAATGCTGCTCTTGGTTGTGGAAAAGGCTGCTTTCCATTTTAACAGAGAGATTCTTGTATTATCGCCCAGCGTAACTTGCCGCGTTCATTAAAAACTTCGGGAGAAGAAGTGGCATGAGCGTTTCTTCAGGGTGGTCAGAGATCTCGCCTGTCTATGCTGTGATTCGATCTATTTTGCGTCTTTGAAGTTAGATTTTTTTTTTTCCACAAAATCCTGCACACCCAAATTTTTATTTCCTTATGCACCTGTTTTAATGTTTTTCCTGATTCAGTATTCCATGTATTTATTTTTCTTCGAGTTTTTCTGCGAAGTGATAAAGTGAAACCAAAATAATTTGGTGGGCCAACATTCAGATTCTTTTTCATCCCTCTCAAAAGAAAGAAAACTTTTCTGTTTTTTAATTAAATCTAAAATTGGGGCCAAAAGATGCTGGTCGTCTTTGCCGGGTCGAGCCCTTAATCTTGTGTTCCTGTATACTTTCCTGGCACCATCGCAAGGTCTAATCCTGGAGGCTCAGGAGAAAGAATCGGTCCGACTTTGTGGGGCCAAAAAGGAACTAGTTATCAAGTCCAAGGACTTGAGATGCAGCCACGGCTATTTGCTTAGCGCTAAGCAACAGAGTTAAGATTTTGGATTCCATTCAAAATATTTTATGGTCACATCAGAAATGATTTTGGATTCTGCTCAAAATATTTTATAATTACACCAAATCCATCATTTCTGACATGACCATAAATTATATATTTTGAGCAAGGTTTTGGATTCCAAAT
>JAAUYG010302471.1_pt1 | contig 14052 bp, 10 predicted proteins | sample 7278091 | NCBI WGS metagenome assembly JAAUYG01 (sample SAMN14350201, study PRJNA611818) | marine sediment metagenome | isolation source: surface marine sediment (0.6m) | place: French Polynesia: Moorea | collected 2018-08
ACGACTCAACAGTACCGACAAACCCGTTCCATTTAGAAATAGATTAGAAAACGTTAATTGCAGGCTTGCAGTAATGTTCCCGCCAAACAAGAGTATATTTTTTGCGAAAAATTTATATCCGATATGCCAGTAGGTTACATAAATTACTTTTGCTGACATTCAGTCATGTCGGTGAAAAAAATCAATAGCAATTAATGGCTTCGCGAGAGATATCTCTGAGAAAAGGCTGTTAACATTGCATGAGATGGTAAGATATATCAACAACACAAAATGTCAACTTTGCATATGTTAGACGCATTGACAGCAAAAGAAATGTCCACATTCCATGATTGAGGCAAGGAGTAGTTGTTTAAAATTTGAAATTTTAACTGCTTGAAAAAGTATATCCTGAGAAGCCATTGTTAGGATAAATGCTTTATATTCCTTCAGCAACATATCAACAAATCACCCCATTTATACATTCTCAACTGTAACTTTGGTAGCAATGCTTAATTGCAATTTTAGACAACATGACCATTCTTTAGTATGATAAAAGTAGTCATAATTTCATGCATACAATCGTAACTTATCGACAGGACAAGATATCTTAGTACGTTTTAGCATGACAGCATTAAGTAATGAATGGGACACACTTTGCATGGCATATATCTGTAATGAACTAAATTATTAAAAGAAGAACCTGCTAGTAGTTTAAATTTACTCTCTTTTGGGTTTCATCGGTCATAACAGGAAGTATTTCAAGCCGCAACATCGCAACATGAATATTGTTTATCATTGCATGCTGAACCATACTTCGGCATCAAGCCAGTGACAGTGGTGTATGAAAACTATGAGCAGTAGCAGTTTTCAAGTTTTCGGGTATCTTCGGGATATTTTCCGCCAATGGATTTACTCCCTGGGCTACATGTAGTTATCGTGCTTTATGTTCTTTCGCAGAGGTTGGAACCTGCCTAGCGTTCGGCGACCCGCACTACCTGACCTTTGACCGCCAGTTCGTACACTTCCAAGGTGTGTGTGAGTACGCGCTGGCGTGCAACGGCTTTTTCTGTGTCACCATGAAGAATGAACACCGTGGAAACAACACCAATGTCTCTTATCCACAATATGTACGGGTAATCGTCTCCGTCTACGTCATTGAACTCCACAAAGACTATGTTAAGGTATGTAAAGTGAGGGTGATCAGTGAAATAAGGTGTTTTGTTCTGTTGTTGTTCAAGTTGATGTTTTTGTTTTCACTTTCTTTTTTCGTTAATGATAACAACACACTTTCAACATTTGCTGTGGGTCAGATGTGGAATGTTGTGATATGTGACAGAATTTCGGTTGTCTGCCGTTACTGATTGCACATTACGTGTCCAGCTCTAATCCTTCAAAAAGTATAAAAATTAACTTACCGTACGCTTCCTATATGGCCCGAGATACCCATGTCATTTGTTACTTTGCTTCCGGATAGATCGACGACGAAATCTACCATGAACCGTGCCTGCCGATAGGGGTTGACGGGGTCTTTATGGTCTACCGTTATGGCAAATTTTGGAGGGTCTCTGTGACTTTACATGGCGTGGAGGTCGGCTTCAGTGAGTGGTTGGCGTTCGTCCAAGTGCCAACTCAATACAGGTCCGAGGTTGTTGGCATGTGTGGCAACTTTGATGGCGACCCGTCTAATGACGACACGGGATGTCGTTTGGATAGCGGTCTGAGTGACGTGGAGATAGGGAATAGCTGTAAAATGGAACTGCAGTGAGTAGTAGTAGTAGTGGTAGTAGTAGTAGTAGTAGTAGTAGTAGTAGTAGTAGTAGTAGTAGTAGTAGTAGTAGTAGTAGTAGCAGCAGCAGCAGGACCACCAGCAGCAGTATTAGCATTAGTAGCAGCAGTAGCAGTAACTACATTTGTAGCAGTAACTACATTCATAACTAGTTATGTTTGTTTCATATTGGAAGATCCCGGATTGCATAATGATCCTGACTATGACGATATTTTTGGAATACTATAGTACTCGTTAACTCCACTGTAATACATTGGCCGAAATTAACATTTAGGTATGTATGTTTATTTGACTTAAGCACAGCAAAGCATAATACAAGGAACAAAATACAAGAAAACTCTTAGACTTCCCATTGTGGCGACCCAGGATCATCCCCGTGAATCATAGCATGATTGCAACACTTGTAACTGGAAATGTACATAAAAAGTTCATAACATGTAGTAATTATGGTAGGAATATCAATTATCCAGCCAGAGAGAGCCTTGTATATTTATGCCATATACATGTATGCACACACAACAAGTATGTATGTATAATGATCGTACTACTGGCATGATTACAAAAAGAATGCCTAAACCAATGTAAAAAGAAACAAGAAAGAAAATGGTCTCTTTCCTAAGTCTCTTTCCTAAATGCTCGTAGTTTTAAAATATTAGCACTTTTCCATTTGTCCACGAAACCTTATACGTCTTCGGGCTATGACAACTTGTGTCCCTCGCACTTTTTAAGTTCATTCGCCACAAATTATTTAGCTTAAGCTTTCTGATCTTTATTGGGAAAATCTATCTCCTATAGAAAGCATCGATACTTTAAAGAAAATAATAGATAAAAACTATACCTTATGATTAAGCGTTAATTTTCCCTACTAATCTCACCACATGGTATGCTCCTCCTATTCCAAAGCAAGCTACTTTATTGTATGTTTAGTGTAAATTAACACACCTGTCGTCAAGCGGTGGCGTTACGGTTTATCGATAAAGCTTTTGCTGGTACATGTGCAGAGACATGTACGTTGAGGGCTTTTTGGTTAATACCTTGCCGCACTTAATTCGTTTACGCAGACCACATTTACTTTTCTTTTTTTTTTTCGTTTTTTTTTTTGCCCTATATAGTCTTCTTTTGCAGTGTGATCAAACAATGCGCTCTACAAAAGTTTTGTTGTATAATTTTAGCCTACTAGAGAGCGCATTTAAGACGTGAATACAATGTAGATCTATAAAGTGCGTTTCTCGAAGCCAATCTTTACCCTCGGTGGATACATCAAGAAATTGTATCTTAGACTTCTCGGAGACACCGAATCAGGCGTGTTGTCTCTACCTGGAATGATCCGGAATTTCTTACAGGTATTGGCGAGCCACAGAAACAGACGACTCTTAGCAAACTGTTCACCGGGACAACTTCGGAGGCCTTCCGCGAAAGGTACAACGTGGCGACGTTTGGGATCATCAGCTGGTACAAGGCATCCTGTTTCATCCAGGAATCGCTCAGGCCGGAAGTTTTCTGGATCACCCCAGAACACCATATCATGGTGCACGCTCCATGCATTAGTGAAGAACTGGGTGTTAGCTGGAATAGCAATGCCACAGAGAGAAATGCTGGAGGTCGTTGCTTTGACGCCATAAAGCGCCACCAAGCTGTGATATCTCATACTCTCCAGAAGGGTTGCCCGAGTGTATGGCAGATCTTCACGGCACTTCAAGCTGACGTATTCTGCTGGGTCCGGGCTGACGCTGTGTATTTCCTTGGCGATTTGTTCTTGAATTTCAGGACGATGAGCCAAGATGTCAAGGAGAAACGTGAAGCTCACGCTGCTTGTCCCCCGCCCTGCGATTACGGTGGTACTTATAGCGATAAGCACATCGTCGTCGGTAAGATGTACGACCCCATCATCGCCCTTGGCATGCTGATACAGACATCCAAGTAACGATTTCTCCGGGTCATGTGACAGAGCACGACGTTTCAGGTCCAGTGTCATGCGCGACTGCACTTCTCTTGCTAGCTTCAAGAGTTTGCTAAAGCGCAGTGGAGCATGGATTAGCCACGGAAAGGTATCCAGAAGTGTCGCATCCAAGGAAGGGTCCATTGCTGTTCTCCACACCAACCCTTCGTACTCCTTGCATTTCAGAAACGTTGGATCGGCATCAGACAACTCATCACCGCATACAAGCAACAGAATCATCTTCAACGCTGTGTCGTGTATGACGTCAAAGGGATCAATTTCCAAGACTTCCTCGGCTGCTCGTTCAAATGTGTCAATCATTCCCGCCGACTGCCGTGCTATCATTTCTTCCAATACCTGCATTCCGCCGTCGAACTGCTTTGTGTACTGGTGAAAGATTTTACGGGTCAGTTTCCATGATTCATCAGGGATCGGCTGCGCAAACCCGGTGTTCTTTGACAGATAGGAAACTCTAAAAATGTCGGGTCTTCCAGCTGTGGCTTTTCCTCCTTTAGCTAGACACTCGTGGATGACGTCATAGCCATTTATGACGACAGCGTACCTCCCCATCAGTCCAATCTTGTACACAGGACCATGGACTTTCCCCCACTCCGTCAGTATCCAGGGCAGTCTCGGGTAGTCCAGCTGCAGCACATTCTGTAATAAAGGCAAACCCTTTGGTCCAGGAATGTGTGCGAAGTGCTGCTCGTACCGACGTCTTCTGTGCAACAGAAAGACCAGTGTGGCACAGACGAGAGCTATCAGTATTCCCGTGAAAAGTCCCATTGTGCACAGTTGAGGGCCAGCCTTCTGTATACGCAGAGATTGGCAGAGCCTGTGAAAATGATTCTTGCTCTGGTATTAATACCTCCCTGAAAGTGCCTGTACCAACCCACGTAAAGAAACAAAACAGAATTTACAGGCAAATTCAAGATCTGCGTACCAGTTTTAGTCAAGGAAGAGAAGAAAAGGTTGATGCTGAATAATGCTGATGTTGCAAATATAATTACCCCATTTTGGTGAGATGGGACAAGCTATAATTTCACTGCATGGCCATTAGTTTCCGAGACATGTTGATTTTTAAAATCCTTATACTTGGGCCTGGGACTTGACTAGTCCTCATGTCTTAACTAAACCAAGTATTTAAGTTAACTGATTTGACATTATTCTGAAATGCAGCACGCTTTTAGCGATGATGGGCATCCATTGCCCTGCCAATTTTGAAGAGTCTGACACAAACTGATCTTGAGATATCTTTCAGATCACAAGACCTTTTTAGGAAAGAAATAGTAGAAAAAGTAGAAAAAGTAAAAACAATACACACACATCTGCTTGCGACCCACATAATGTTTGTACAACGTACTGATCTAAATATAGCTACACGCTGTATAGCCATGCATAGCGACGACCAATGTTACAGTTTAAGGCCCACTCTCTTGACATTCGCCCTGTTGTTGGAATTTGTGCTATATAGCGTAGCAAGGTCACTAACGAGAGGCACATGTGTTTATCACTGTAGTGTTTATTATTACTGTATCGCTGTATACAAAATGGTATACTCTCTCTCTCTCTCTCTCTCTCTCTCTCTCTCTCTCTCTCTCTCTCTCTCTCTCTCTCTCTCTTAGCAGTTGAAGCGGCGCTATATTAAGTGAATAATTTGTATTTGTATTTGATTGACATGTAGATGAAGTGATAAAGAATTCAAATTTCATTCCAATCTACAAAACAAATGACCATTTTGTGGTAGTATTATCGGTTTTATTGTTATTTATTTATTTATTTACTTATTTATTTTAAAAAGATTTCCCCCATTTTTCGTTAACATGGGACCCTGTAGTAGCTACTTCTACAATTGTTTTTTTTTTTAAACCTTTCCTGGTTTTCTTCTCAATCGCCCTCACAAAATTTTTAGATTAATTAACATCTAAGTGCTAATTATCGACGTATTCCAGCAGCAGCGAATGTATTGCACATGACGCCGACTTTAACCTCCTCCTCCTCCCCCTCTTCCCCCTCCTTCTCCTCCTAACCCTCCTGCCCCTCCTCCTTCTGCTTCTCCTCCGGAGAACTCCATTGCTTAGTCATGTCGTCCAAACGTTCCAGAACATTCAGGGCAGAGTCATTAACGGTGATGGACCTGACAGATCAGGTGATTAACGTGGACAGCTCTCTGACAGGTCTTCTTATTTCAATAAGTAATTAAGTTGATTGATGTGACATTGATTAATGCGACGCAAAAAAAAAAAAAAACGCTCCTCACAAAAAACGCTCTTACTGTTACTACTACATATATATTGGAGACCACGTCTATACAAAAGTATTTTGTTGGCTCTTAGGGATTTGTGCTCTTACCGGAACCTTCCCCGTGCACAGGGTCTTATATGTGTCATAGCTTGCCTCCTTGTATGTTTTCGCATCCACGACAGGAACAAATGTGCCAGACTGGCTTAGCATGTCAGCAGCGAGTTCAGTGACGGCATCAACTGGTATCGCGTGGGGTACTGACAATGTACAGAAATAAAATGCTAAATGAAAAAATCATAATCAAATTACAGAATCACGGTAATTCTATTTATTGATTCGAGCAGTTATTCAAGGTTGACATTTTCATTTACCGTCTTAGAGTCCTAATTTCTCCTAAAAATCCAGTCTAAATATGTTACCAGAGCGAGGGCAATCCAGAACACTGACCAAGCTGCCTCAGTTCGTTTGCTATTTCCATGGCACGGACGTAGTCACCAGACTGGAGGAGAGAAGTTAATGTGCAATCAATTCAAGAAAACATAATATTCGGATTTTTAAACTGTACACATAGCCAAACAGTGCGTATTGGCTTTGCATTAGCTAACGGCATTTGTTGCCCTCTTATCAAGCATTACATCTATTTGGATTAATCTATATGTGTATTAGTCTGGTAATTTTATTTTGAAATTTGTATGTGAGAAAGGAATAAAATAAACACCTCTTTGTAAATTTTGAACTCTTCAACTCGGACGGCCTGGTATAAGTCCCTGTTCGGTCTATCTTCGCCTGCTTCCCTGGCAAGGGCCACGGCAAACCAATCCAGAGCAGTCTTTCTCAGCCCAATATCTTTGGAGGCAACCCCCAAGCCGTAGGCGTCCTCCCGTGTGAGAGATCCGGACCTCTCCCCGGCAACTAGGCCGTGGAGCATTTTCACTTTATCCAGGTCATACACCGTCTGCAGGCGTACCAAGCCCTCGTATGCACCACTTAGATCAGACAGTGTCACCAACGGTATTCCGGCTTGAGCAATATCGTTAATCATGTCTAAAGAAAATATTGGGAGATATGAAACGTGAAACACCGAAACGCTAAATATCCTTTATTCCATGTAAAAATATGACAGATAAAAAAGTCAAATAGGGTGATATTGCATAATATATATTAAGCTAGTTGATGAATAAAAAAATTGTGATAAATATAACTAATGGAGTTTGAATAACAAAAAACTGCTCTTTTGATGTCACATATTTGCAACCTGTAAACGTATACATACACACAATTTTGGCACCGTGGACTTTCGAGGTACTTTTGATTAGAACTTACCTTAAATTTCTTAAGTAAGATTTGCTCGCTAACTTATACTAGTATAACACGGCCCCTTTATTTTGGGCGGTGTATTTGATGTACTTATGACTTCGTCGCTTCTCATAACTTACATGTGTTAATTGAGAATGGCTGTTTAATTACAATTTGCTAATTAGCTAAAAGCCCATGTATTAATATCAATACTAGTCGCCGGATGTATATGTATTTCATTTTCTCTTTTCTGAACTCACCTTTTGCATTTTCTTGACTACGGTCGCTTACTAAAGTAGATATTACAACCCAATGTTTAATAAAGTTCAGCTGGTATGTTGGGTGTTCCATGGCCTTTAATAAATTGTCTGGGTCGTTTTCGTGAGCGTTTATTCTTCGTGATATTGCGTCGAGATTCCTGTAAAGAATGACACTATGCTAGATATACATGTAATACTGTGTCCCACCACTTAACAAAACCGCAGGAAATCGACTTCCTCTTCTCGGATACATAGTAATAAAGGTCTTGATACCGTGATATACGCGTGTACTCATACGTTATACATAAACCAATAAGCAACGTTTTAATCTTTTTTCCAATTTTTAGGGCTTTCAGCGTGGAGATATGGAAGGATTATTTACCTTTCCAGCTTCTCCAGACGTTCTCTTTCCTTTGCCAGATAAATCGTGGCATGCTTGTACATCTCCAGCTCCCGTCTGGCGACGTTTTTCATACGAGACACCGAGCTATAGACATCTCCTCGGACAGAGAGGGACAAACTACACATAATGCATATTGCCCACAGCACTCGCAAGGCCATCCATGTCTTTCCTCTAAACATTTTTTACGAGCACTTTAAACTGGAAGTATCAAGGGAACGATTTGCACGAGGGAAATCTTTCTGCAGTGTTCGTCTTCGTTTAAGCTCCGCCATATGGCTGTGTTTGCCAAGCGTGTCTCAAAGTTTTCCCCACGATGGTGGTGTCCATGGAAAACCACGTTACCGATGCCACTGCATGCAGACGTGCCAACAGATGGCATCACGTGCGAGAAGAGCAGCTTTTTTGTAGAGATGCAGACCACTGTGCAAAGTGTCGGCTGCTGCCAGCACATGCAGCAACAGACTGAATATATTGAAACAGAATTCGAGAACTCTGTAAAAATTGCTTTAAATGCTGAAGAAACTGTTGATCATATTGACGTCCATGGTTGCTTCATACACGTACATGTAACTTGGTCCAATCAATACCCAACAGCCCCGTCAATGTTTTAAAACAGGAATTCCCTGAGGAGTAGAGAAACACAGACGTGGGCTGGGTGATTAAAAGCGCACGGTCTGTGCTAAAACTTATCACAGCGGCCGTGAGAACTTTAATCGTGTTTATCATGGTCAATGCACAGCCCAAAAGTCAAGGGACAAACGCCGTCGCGTAAAATTTCTAACCATTTAGAAATAGGGTGATCTTTCTAGAAATAGTATAATTGTAAAATTACCGCAATGGCATATTGAGTGCTTCTTTATATTTGGGGCAGAAAAATGCTAGGGACAAGCCTGGCATACAGGGTAATGCAAGGGGGTTTAACTTTATGCGAATTAAAAAAAAAAAGATGAACCAATGGCGTGATTACAGTAAAGGCTAACGAAAGATATAGGCATCATTTATTGACTACACCGACCTTTGACATCTGAAATAGTCTGTATTTTACTGTGACACATTAGCTGAACATGGTCAGTCATCCATGCAAGGACAAAGTCAGAATCGTTTCTTTCATTGACTAGCAAGACATCAAGAGTCTGTGCTTTTTATTTGTATTCAGATTTGTGTGTCACAATGACATCAGATGACGAATTTAGTGTTGGTGGCTCTAATGTGATCACGTTCATCAGTTTAAGCTCGACAGTTCCGATTCTCCTTCTGTTCTGTCAGCATGGCCATGCTTATTGTAAAGTTAGGATTTCCAGCAGGGGATCTATGGACTCTGAAGCCGTTAGTCTTAGGATTTCCAGGATGTCATATTAAGGTGTCTATATTACATGTATAGAGCGTAAAATGGTAAAGTTGGAGCAGGTTTCCAGCAGGTCACATTAAAGGATCTACAGACTGTGGAGTGAGACCACACAGACGCGTCATTTCGTTCCCGTACTCCCAAATCCACTTGTTGGCCACTGAAAACCAAATGGTAGGAGTTCAAGTTTGGATTGTCAGAAGGGGTTAATGCAGAGAACACAACTGAGATATAATAATGTATTTCCCGTATTTTCTACCACTATTAAATTGAGCAATTGTGTGGCGTCTGACCATGCAGTTCTCATCAGTAAGGTAATAAGGAATTTCTCACAAGAATGGATTCAGATGTAGAAAGAAAAAAACGTTACTGGTATGAATTGATCAAGCTATCCAATTAAAATTTATCCAAAGGGTGAGTGAAAGAAACAGCAAGCAAATAACAGACAATAGCAAGCAGGGTCTAAACTTATATATGTCCCACGTCAATGTTAGGCTGAAGACGAGAATGTATATTTTGTTTTAATATTGCATTACATGTTTCACTTTTAATGGTATTGTATTCATATCATCACACCTTACCCCATTTATCACCCAGCAGTACCGGACACCCTGCATGTAATGTGCGGAAATCTCCTTGTCCCGAAGGCATTAGGTTATACCAGAATAAGGCACCATTCTGAAAAGTAAATTGTTATTACTTAGAGATTCTTCCTGCACTCCCGTGTGCTCCATTAGGGGTCAGTGCGCCGTTACTTCGTTAGATGCCCAATGGGTAAAGCTGCACTATAACCATGAAGAAGAATTGTGGTAAATGGGCCTCGTCCCTGGTGCGGGGGAGACAGTTATTCGTACATACAACAATTAATTCCTGGACTCGCTCAATAACCCTTAATTATTCACTGGCTTCAAGACAACTGCAATATATTACATGATTCCAACTCTAAAAGCTATAGGCTACAACGTTCGAATGTGGCTATCGTACTGTTAATAGGCAAGACAGCCGTGTGACAAAAACATGGCATCATGCATGACATGCACGTCATGCACAGGCATGTGTGCATGTAAAGAAATTTAATATATGTATTGCGCCATACATGGTCTCTGTTTTTAAACTTGTATATCCAGAAAATAATATTTGTATGAACATGCTCGTTTTGCCTAAAATTGACAAAACTTGCCAGTTAGCGAAATACCGCCTACTGATCTCAGTCCCAGTGTTTCTTAGCTCCCTACAGATGTGAGTGATGGAGGACGGTCTAGTTACCTTGAAAGGTCGCACTTGAAGGAATACCTCATCGTCTAGGAAGGCTGTGGCTCCACCTGCCTGAACATCCGTCAGCTAAGGCCATAATGCAGAACACTAAAGTGAGATCGTATCATATCATTCAAAATGTCGGTAATCTAATTGTGTTCCAACATATCTAGCAGATGGGCCGGCACCGGCCCGTCGCTCATAAAACCCTGTCTGTTAGGAAGTGACGTTAAATAAACCAATTCACTCACTATCTAGCATCTGTGAATTATATCAGCGCCGAGGCAACCGATTTGCGAAATTCAATCATTTGAATGAAGTCCCAGAATTTAAAATTCAACTTTTGTTATGTTAATCGTGAGGAATAAAGTTTGATTCTGAACTACATGGTCCGTGCGTGTTTGGGGGGGGGGGCATTTGTCGGGGATTTGTCGCCCAGGCTGGGCCGGGTTCCTCGAAAACACGTAAGCCAATGCGAGCAATGTGATAGCTCGGATTAGTGACGAATCTGACTTAAAACAGTCGGGTTACGTAAAGGTTTTAATGACTATGGACTTAAGAGATTATTTGAGTTAAGTCATTAATTCGAGAAATTGATTGGTTAAGAATCTGACATAAATGAAAACTTAGAGTAAAGTATGCTCGAGAACTCCATTCCTGGTTTCTGTGCATGTGAGCTAGTTGTGTGTTGAGGTAAGTAAATTATGCACGCACATAAATCATAAAGGTTGCTATTCTGCGCCCTGAGCCGTCGAATTCCGGCACCCCGCGGTATGCACCGGGTATCTGAAAAAAGAAATGAATAATGTGCTGAAAAACAATTGTAAATCCACCACAACTTAAATTATTTATTTTTGATATATTTTCAATTGTTTAAACGGCCTTGCATTTATTCGTTTCGGTTACATGTCCACACGACCTTGATTAAAATACTGATTTTTTTTAATATATAAGCATTCATTTCTTTAAAGACGTTTAACACGTTCCATCATACTCCCAGCGTTTTAAAATTTATACGCAAGAGATGTAATCTCGCAAATTTGCAATGTCTCCTATGGTTTCTGCGCCAACATAAACCACGTAGATGACGAGGGCGAAGATGGGCCTGAAGATGCGTGATGTTTTAAAAATTTTACTCGAGTGCAGGTTTAGAATTGTGTGTCGAATATTTATGAACCATTTTCTCTAGGATAGCTTACCATTCCTAATAAAATCATACAGATCACATTTCTCTAGGGATGGTGCAGGTACATGAATAGGCACTTTAATATTTTCCTAAGTTTCATTCATCAATACAAGTTAATTAGTCTTTTACAAAATGTTTGAAAGATCACCACGTGAGGATTATGATGATGAGGATGATAATGATGATTGTTGTTGTTATTCTTATTCTTGTTATTATTATTATTATTATTATTATTATTATTATTATTATTATTATTATTATTATTATTATTATTATTATTATTATTATTATTAAGCTCAAAACGGTTATTTATGCCTATACGTGCTTTCTGACAATGTCATAACGGTTTTGACATTGACATCGGTAAACCGTAGTCGATATGCGACTCCGCCGCCAGCTGCCGTCCGCTGCGGCATTATAAAGGAGCAGCGGAGGACAGGTTTCCTAGACTACGTTATCCGGCATCTTATAAGTCAAGCAGCAGACCTTATAAGGCAATATGTAATCCAGACGGTCCAGACAAAAGCACCGAACTTCTAGTATGTGTACCCCAGTGCCATGAATGGATTCTTACTATTTCAGGTTTTGATACGAGCCACACGTACGCATAATTGAAAAATGTCCGCCATCTTGGAAACCAAAGATGACTTTATTCAGTAAGGGCACCTGTAGTTTTTGTTATGTTTCTCATCTCCCGACCGACCCAGCAACAGCCTCCCACCAAGGTAATAAAAAATTTTTTTTATTTCTCATATTGCCCACCGCCCGAAAAAATACAGCACCGCCAGACGGAAAAAAAAAGAACTTTATCTCTCCCCAAAGAAAAAATTGTATTATAAAACGACAGCAGTGGCTGCAGCCCAGCGAATCATCACTGATCATATTATCGCCCACAAGCACCAAGCACGATGTCTGTGACTGTGGAAAACTTGCATTTATTGTTGAAATAGTGGGAAGAGGTGGTAGTATACTGAAACATAGGACCTGTATGATGGATGTAGATAAGGTTGTTTGTGTCTGGTGTGGTGATGATGACGTTATTGTGCCCGAGGAAGACACATATTCAGCACCACAGGCGCTTGGAACCTTTTACAGTCAGGTGTATCATATATAGACTAAAAAAAAAGAACTTCTTTCTATAGAATTTACTTTTTTTACAAAATTCCAAGTGCCTGTGTTCAGCACAGTACAAAACCGTGCTCAGGCCGTGTCAGATGTGCCTTGCCCACAACAAGAAACCGATTACACGAGGGCCTCTAAAATCGGGAAGGAAGAAATGAACACGTACTCAGTATAAAATCCCAAGGAAATGGAACAAGTATACAATACAGCATATCATGCTTTTATATCATGTATGCCCGGGCATGTATGCAAGGTATTTGCAAAGATTAATACAAATTTAATTAAAAAAATGAACACTTCATTTAATTTACTGTTGTCTTTTTGAGGCTATAAAACTTCTGAAGAAAAAGTAGCTTCCCAGTCTGTATTAAAATCAGAATATGGATGTCCGTTTCCTTCTTTTTTTTTTCTTTTTTTTTTTTTTTTCATTTACCTACCGCCCGACCCGACATCTGAACCTTCAGGAGATGAGAAACACAAAAAAGATACGGCTGCCCTAAAAATATTTCGCCTCCTCATCCACCTATAGGTTCGCATTTTTGATGTCTATGCATACATTTTATGAGGTAAAGTATTGCTTATGCAGGGGCGTTGTTTCTTCATGTTAAAAGCATATTCTGCTTTAAATTCAAATCTATTGCATCTTCTGGAATACTTTATTAGATTTTATTACATTGTATGAGGTAAAATCAGAACCCAGAAACACGCCACTGCACCTATCGATCGCCATCCCGCTTGGAGAAACTGGACATTCCTGTCTGGAGATGGTTCTCAAAAGCCCGTGGAACAAACATTCCCGTGTCTGGATCTATGCTGCAGGAGAAGGCAAAGGATTTAGCAGGTGACTTGGAAATCACAGTCTTCAAAGCTTCAAATGGCTGGCTGACTAGATTTAAGACCCGACACAACATTCATATGGCCAAGATATCATCTGGAGAACGTGGCTGTGTGGATCCTGCTGTGACTGGATAACCAGGCTGCCTGGAATCACGAATGGGTATGAACCGCGCAACATTTGCAACATGGATGAGATTGGCATTTTCTACCGACCCTACCAGACAAGACTCTCTGTGGCCGTGGACAGACTGTACTGGCGGTAAGCGTTCTAAGGGACGATTACTGCTGCATTGCTCCGCAACATGATAGGAGACTTTGGGGGGGGGGGGGGGGGGGGGGGGGGGGGGGGGGGGGGGGGGGGGGGGGGGGGGGGGGGGGGGGGGGGGGGGGGGGGGGGGGGG
>JAAUYG010015373.1_pt1 | contig 14048 bp, 11 predicted proteins | sample 7278091 | NCBI WGS metagenome assembly JAAUYG01 (sample SAMN14350201, study PRJNA611818) | marine sediment metagenome | isolation source: surface marine sediment (0.6m) | place: French Polynesia: Moorea | collected 2018-08
CACTATTTCCTCCTCCACCTCCATTGCCACCTCCATTGCCACCTCCACTATTTCCTCCTCCACCCCCATTGCCACCTCCATTGCCACCTGATCCATGTTCTGGCTTTGGCCCTGATTGGAATGAAAAAAAAAATTTAAAAAGAGTTGACTGCGATAACATATATATTTAAAACAACACTGAAACGATACAAACACTGATCAGTTGTACTATTTTCCTGCAGACCAAGATGTAATAAGACACACCTGCAGTGGCTAAAATTGAATAAAGATTCACAATATCCTACCGAAAGTAACCTTCCCCATAAGACTAGAGAAGTAGGGCTACTTTGGATGCTATTAACACTTGGGTACGGTGTTGATTTGCATCTTAAGTAAGTTAATCATGGCACTGATTAAAGCATCCTGCCACAGGTTATACACTTAATATGTCTTACCTTTTCCGCCATTGCTACCACTGCCATTGCCTTGTCCTCCATTGCCACTATTACCACCGCCATTATTTCCTCCGCCATTATTTCCATTGCTGTTGCCCCCATTACCACCTCCGTTGCCTCCTCCATTGCCACCCCCGTTGCCTCCTCCGTTGCCACCTCCATTGCCACCTCCGTTGCCACCTGATCCATGCTCTGGCTTTGGACCTGATGGGATGAAATAAGTTTAAGAATCGACTACCTACATTTTCATGATTCAACAGCTGAAATTTGCCTTGTATTAAAGATAATACATATATGTAACATATTTACTTACGCCTGAGTGATTCAACCACATGCTCAGATGTATAAAGGTTTGTTTGCAGATTAAAAACGCAATAATCCATAACCTTACTAATGATCCGTGTGATACCACCAAACACAACATTTCCCATAAACCCAGTGAAGTTGAGTTACTATGGGTACTAATTATATGGTGCTGATCAGCATCTCAAAATGCTGACGTTAATTGAAGCATCCTACCACATGTTATACACTTAATATGTCTTACCTTTTCCGCCATTGCTACCGCCACCATTGCCTTGTCCTCCATTGCCGCTATTACCACCTCCATTATTTCCTCCGCCATTATTTCCATTGCTGCTGCCCCCATTACCACCTCCGTTGCCTCCTCCATTGCCACCTCCATTGCCTCCATTGCCACCTCCGTTGCCACCTCCATTGCCACCTCCATTGCCACCTCCGTTGCCACCTCCATTGCCACCTGATCCATGCTCTGGCTTTGGGCCTGATGAGATGAAATAAGTTAAGAATCAACTACCTATACTTTCATGATTCATCAGCTGAATTGCCTCCTATTAATATAACATATATATGTAACATATTTACTTATACTCGAGTGGCTCAACCACACTGATCAATTGTATTAGGATTTACTTGCAAATTAAAAATGTAATAATCCATAATTGTACTAAGATTTAATAATGATTGACGTGATACCAATAAAAGGCACCATTCCCAATAAGATCTGTGAGGCAGAGCCACTATGGGTGCTAATTATATGATGCTGATTCACGTCTCAAAAAGGTTATTGCTGACGTTGATTAAATCACCCTGTAACAGGTTACAAACTTAAATGTCTTACCTTTTCCGCCATTGCTACCGCCACCATTGCCTTGTCCTCCATTGCCGCTATTACCACCTCCATTATTTCCTCCACCATTGTTGCCATTGCTGCTGCCCCCATTACCACCTCCGTTGCCTCCTCCATTACCACCTCCATTGCCTCCTCCATTGCCACCTCCGTTGCCTCCTCCATTGCCACCTCCATTGCCACCTCCGCTGCCACCCCCATTGCCTCCTCCATTGCCACCTGATCCATGCTCTGGCTTTGGCCCTGGTGGGATGAAATTCGTTTTAAGAATCAAATACCTGTATTTTCATGATTCATCAGCTGAAATTCCCTCCTACTAAAGATAACATGTGTATAGAGCATATTTACTTATACTCGAGTGATTTAACCACACTGGTCAATTGTAATAAGAGAATTTTGCAGATTGTATATGTAATTAATTCATAACTGTGCTAACATTTAATAATTATTCCTGTGATACTATGAATGAACCATTCCCTGTATGACCAATGAAGTAGAGTTACCATATGTGCCAATTATACTTGGGTCTAGTGCTGATGGGCATCTAAAATGATGATCAATGTTGACGTTGATTAAAACATCCTGTGAAGGTTACAAACTTAAACTGTCTTACCTTTTCCGCCATTGCTACCGCCACCATTGCCTTGCCCTCCATTGCCGCTATTACCACCTCCATTATTTCCTCCGCCATTGTTGCCATTGCTGTTGCCCCCATTACCACCTCCGTTGCCTCCTCCATTGCCACCTCCATTGCCACCTCCATTGCCTCCTCCATTGCCTCCTCCATTGCCACCTCCATTGCCTCCTCCATTGCCACCTCCATTGCCACCTCCATTGCCACCTGATCCATGCTCTGGATTTGGCCCTGGTGGGATGAATTCGTTTTAAGACTCTAATACCTGTATTTTCATGATTCATCAGCTGAAATTCCCCCCTACTAAAGATAACATGTGTATAGTGCATATTGACTTATACTCGCGTGATTTAACCACACTGATCAATTGTAATCACATAATTTGGCAGCTTATATATGTAATTAATTCATAACTGTGCTAACATGTAATAATTATTCCTGCGATACCATGAATGAACCATTCCCTGTACGATCAGTGAAGTAGAGCTACCATATGTGATAATTATACTTGGCTGCAGTGCTGATTCGCAGCTAAAATAATGATCAGTATTGACGTTGATTAAAACATCCTGTAACAGGTTACAAACTTAAACTGTCTTACCTTTTCCGCCATTGCTACCACCACCATTGCCTTGCCCTCCATTGCCGCTATTACCACCTCCATTATTTCCTCCGCCATTGTTGCCATTGCTGCTGCCCCCATTACCACCTCCGTTGCCTCCTCCATTACCACCTCCATTGCCTCCTCCATTGCCACCTCCATTGCCACCTCCATTGCCTCCTCCATTGCCACCTCCATTGCCACCTCCATTGCCTCCCCCATTGCCACCTCCATTGCCTCCTCCATTGCCACCTCCATTGCCACCTCCATTGCCACTGTCCCCATCACCGCCATTGCCACCTTCGCCACTGAATTTGAAATCAAGAAAGGCCTGAATAAATGGCTCTGTTGGTGTTCAAAATGCATGCATTAAACTTTGTGACAATTACCTGATTTGCATATGCAGTATCGCATCCGATAAGATAATTCAGATTTACATAAAATTATTCTATCCATACACTTTACTGTACCTGGAGCCTCCACTGCCTGCTGAAAAAGAACAACAGTAATTTGTGTTAGTACGCATTCAGTGGAATAGAAGGCATGTAAAGTAACATGGTAACCTGCATAATTCGCAAGAAACTCTCAATTAAATGCTACGTGATCTAAAGTGAATTAAGGTATTGCATAATTATATATATATTCCATTGCTTATTCTGACCAAGCCAATAAATATATACATTGCACACTATTTTGAGCATCAAAATATCAATCTGCAACTACACTCTGTGTCTTAGCATATCACGTCAATGACCTCTGCAAGTTAAAAAATAGATTAATTAAAATAAAAATACATTCTACAATTTGTGTGACATTTGTTTGGCATGCCATCTGAGTTTTGCAACAATGTGTTTTGTCCGGTTTTAACAATACCGTTTACTGCTCACTGTGGAAATGCGTCAGAGAATATACCTTTACGTTTCCTGCATGTCATGTCAGACTCCTGCCAGCAGCAGTGGTATTGAGACAAACATTTGTTTTTTCCACAGTTGGCTTCTCCACACATTTCTGTCCCGCATTCTAAGGGAAGAAAATACAGGGTATGAAAGCCTTGCTCACAGACACCTGCACCTTCTTAATTCAATTTTAGTGGTAGCTGGTTTGTATACACTAATCTCGTACATCAAAAATAAGAATAATATCACATGATACACCAATTTCATTGCCTTCTTATGGTCGCACTAATATATTTAATAATTCGTTTCTGATGTTGCAAAATTGAGCCCAGAAATCTCACAGAACGCCATTTAAAGTATGAGTATTGTGATACATAAAGTTAGGTGGTAATTGTTTTTCACCATACTTACCTCTTCCATTATTTCTACTGTCACCACCATTGCCGCCATCCCCGCCGTCACCGCCATCCCCACCATCACCGCCATCTCCACCATTGCCATTCCCATTTCCATTATTGCCATTACCATGGTTGCCATTGTTTCCACTGTTTCCACCCCCGTTGCCACTGAAGTGGAAACAACAACAATTTCCAACCTTTCTCCTGAAAATCTTGTTTTATATTCAACAGTATTCATGACTATTCGTGCTATTGCATTTTATCATTCCCATTCCATCTTGTGGGGTAACAATAACTCAACAAGGAAGAAAGTTACTTTGTGTGATTATAACCAAAATTATACAATTAACAAGTGCCTCACCTTAAAAAGGAGAAATCATTGAGAAGAAACCATTGCTAGAAACAAACAGACAAACAACCATTGCTAGAAACAAACAGACAAACAAACAAACAAACAAACAAGGAAACAAGAAAAAAAGACAGAAAGACAGAATAAACGAAAGAAAGAATGATATAGTGAAAGAAAGAATTAAACAAAGAGAAAAGAAAGACAGAAAGAAGACAAGAAAGAATAAAAGAAAGAAAATAACGAATGAAACCAATAACGAAAAGAAAGGTACAATGAATGAAAGAAGAACGAAATAAGAAAGGAATAAACAAACAAATAAACAAAGAAAGAAACAAACAAAGAAGAAAGAAGAAAGCAAGTAAGAAACAAAATGGAGGAAGCTAGAGGAGAGGGAATAAGGAAGAAAGAAAGAAAGAAAGAAAGAAAGAAAGAAAGAAAGAAAGAAAGAAAGAAAGAAAGAAAGAAATGGAGGAAGGAGAGGGGGAATAAGGAAAGAAAGACGAAAGAAAGAAAGAAAGAAAGAAAGAAAGAAGAAAGAAAGAAAGAAAGAAAGAAAGAAGAAGAGAGAAAGAAAGAAAGAAGAAAGAAAGAGGGAAGGAAGGAAAGAAAGAAAGAAAGACATTGTCAACTGTAATAACTGTACCCGGATCCTCCATTGTTCTCTGAAAAACAACAAGAATCACCAGTTAAAAAAGAACATTTTCCTATGAAATCAAGATTGGATGGTATTAATAAAGCAAACAGATAAGGTAAACACAAATCTATGAAGTCGAAATAAAATTCTTTGTATCAAGTTGGTGTACAGCAAGTGTATCTTGAAATGAAACAATTACAATGTGTAATACATCCCTATTTTTCAGCATTCCGAAATTGAGCATTGGCATAGTACTATAAGTTTTCTTATTCATTCCACCCTGATTCTATTGCAGTATATATGAGCCACACAGTTTAGAATATCGCTTCTCGTCAAGGAACATACAGGTGTCTAAGGCTTTAATTTATCTAATTGCAGTTTGCTGTTCAATATTAAAAAAATCTGTCTCGGGAATATACATCGCTTTACATGTACCTTTACGTTCCCTGCAGGTACTGTCCGACTCTTGCCAACAGCAGTGGTATACTGACAAGCATTTGTTTTTTCCACAGTTGGCTTCTCCGCACATTTCTGAGCCACATTCTGAGAGAGCAAACATTGGATGAGAACCGCATAGTTGCAATCACTTGGTTGTACCTAAGTACCGTTTTATTAGGCTTTTATTTACTGGCCTTGTGTAAGAAAGAATGTGGTATATTTATTTTATTCCAAAATGATAACTGAATTGAATTACTGTACTGTGTACTAACAGAATTTACAAAGTAGTGGTGAGCATAAATTTATTACAGAACCTGTACATTTCTAATCCAAAAATGGGCTAATTTTGTGTTACCTTTTTCCCATAATTACCTCTTCCATTGCCACCACTGTCACCACCATCGCCGCCATCTCCACCATTGCCATTCCCATTTCCATTATTGCCATTACCGTGGTTGCCATTGTTACCACTGTTTCCACCCCCGTTGCCACTGAAGTGCAAACAGAGACCATTTCCAATCTTTCAATTCAAAACGATTTTATATTCAATAGCATCCACGGCTGTTGGCGATATGGCACTTTATCAGCAATTTATTTAGGGTGACAACAACTCAACACAAAAGAAAGTTACTTTGTTTGATTCTAACATAAAAAATACCATAAAGAGCTGTCTCTACACCTTAATGAAAAACATGAAAGAAAGAAGATATAATTAAAAAAAGAAAGAAAGAAAAGTAAATGTTAGGTGACTCTGTAAGCAGTTAAAGTGAGTGGCAGTGATGGTCCTAGTTATAATGCATCGTCAGCCATACAGGCGTAATGAGACTTACCCTGATCCCTCATCCCCAACTGGAATTACAAAAGAAAAATATATTGTCACCGTTATCCAATAATAGCAAGCCTGGGCCTGAATATCATGGAATCTAGCAATCACACGCTCTTCAAAACGAAACTCCGCTAACAGCTATGCAAACTACCAATGCTATCCAAATTGTATAACCAAATTTCAGGTCAAGCATCAGTTCATCATGCGAGAATGTGGATGGGACTCAGTGGGTTAAATGCTGATAGACGTAAATGTAACTATATTAATGACAATATCTGTCCTTTATGTAATATGGAAGCTGAAAATACATATCATTACTTTCTAGTTTGCCCGGTCCTGGCCACACCACACGCCACACTTATATCCAGGGTTTCTCAGGTTTTGAGTAATATTCCAAATCAATATATGTTTTCTTATTTACTCGGCAATCTCCGCCCGAGCTGCACGACTTGCTACTTAAAAGCTCAAACCCCTTCCATTAGATATCAACTTGTAGTTATTTAATATAGTAGAAGAATATATCGTTAATTCACAATGATTCGCATTGTGTTTTCGCTTGTTTCATCGATCATACTGTGGGGTTCCCACCATCGACCTACCACAGCGCTCAACTTGCTTGACAGAGGTAAGCATTAATATGCTCCATGCGTGTTGTAAACCTCTATAAAAATAAATGGCTATATAAAAAGTTATACTGCATGCAGAGAAATGTGATACATGTATGTAGCATCGTGCATACACGCCATCTATAAGCAACCAGGTACTCCAGACTGCCATGGACAACTTGTTGAACAATATAATAATGAGAGTTATTTTGTTAGGTGATCTGAATGAATTTTTTCCCAGCCGAATCTCCCACTCACAGAGTTATTTCAAGTAAATGGAGTTCAAAATACTGTTTCAATGCCCGTTTGTTTTATACGGAAGCCCAGTAGTATCAGGGGTGACGTATAAATATTATCTGGCGGCCATCACATAATTATCTCGCGGCCGCCATTTAAAATTATCCGACGACCGCCATTTAAATATATTTCATAATCTAAACTTAAAATTATCTGGCTACTGCCAATTAAAGTTATCTGGCGGCTGCCACTTAATATTGTCAGGTAAATCTGTATTTTGGTGTGCCCATTGTGAGACCGAGAAATGCTGAGAGTTGGTCTGTATATCGAACTGTGGGATTCTACGTGAAGTAGTTTCCCATAAACAACTTTCATTGCTCTATCTCTTCGTGGCTTGGGTATGATAACTTACGGTTCCTCCGGCAGGTGGAATCTTTGGCCCAACAACAGCCACGCTGAAGACATTTTGCTTCGTCACAGGGTGCTCCACACACTTTGTCTCCACATTCTGTAACAAAGCATAATATGTAAAAAAAACTTTGGTAGGAACCGTGTACCAATAACTGTTAGGCATCATATATTAGGAACCATATCTAAATATTGTGTGTTAGAAAATAACAAGATACCGTAAAACTTCTAATAAGGGCCCGACCTCTGATAAAAGCCGGCCTATTTCTAATAAGCGCCGGCCATCTAATAAGCGCCTGCCTGCAACAGCAGCTGTGTCTAACGCACGTCTGAAATTTATTACCGCCCGGGAGCTTATTAGAAATATTACGGTATGTGTGTTGTAAAACTGGCAGAGACAGAAAAGCAATGTAGTTATGATAGCCGAGAAAGCTGAGTAAGGCACTGCCTCTTAAAAGAAGTCTATATGTAATATGCGATCTGCAGTTATAGGACTTTTCTGAAACAGGTGCAGCTGATTAAAGTACAAAGCATTCTATCCGGAAATGGCATGATTTTAACGATAGCCGTATACGCGAGAGAGTTGTTCAAGTATACACAGTGAAATACGTGAGTGTGCCAGTGTGTGCAATGTTGTTCAAAGGCCTGCTCTACACGATTCAAAAAAAAAAAAACATAAATCTTTTAACGAAGCGTTCTTTGTTTACTGTTCCACTTCCGTGGCTATTTCTGCGTTCTTTCCTGCCACATTGGATGTATTTGAAGTTATTCGAAATTGAATATTTTTTTTCTAGTAGCATATGCATCGCTTAGAGCATTGACAGTCATAGATTTTTTTTACTATTGTTGTAGATGAATTAAGCAAGATATTCAAGTAGAGTAGCATTTGTGTTGGTGTTAGTGGCTTTGAAATGGAAAGAACACGATTCACATTTCCAATAAAAGATTGCCCCACGATGTACATTCACAAGCATAAACACATTCTGCGTTACAAAATTTTAATTAACCGAAAGATCTGAACACTCATTTTAAAATTACGTAGTTCACTAGCTAATTTTTAAATTCCAAGTATTAGCATATTGTGGTATATATTTTGTTGATGGTTTTTTTTGTTATATAGTTATTGCCCGTTTCTTAACTACTTTAATGTTTGTTTTTAGTTTGCATATATTTAAATAGGACATATTCTTACCTGGTCGAGGTATTACAATGGCACTTGCCGCCACAACAACGGCAGCTAAGCACAAGAGCAGCTTCATCTTGACACAGCTGTGGAAAAAAAGGAAAACAATAGAATCTGCATGTGATATTATGAAACGGATAACATAAAGCTTATTGAGAAAAAAGTTACCAAACAGGTAATGAATGAAGTTATTACTATTTTTTTAAAATACTGTTTCTCTTCCGAGGAACACTGTACCCACAAGTACAGGGTATAGATACATGTATCTCACAGGATATCCTATAACGAGTCAAAGAGATACTAAATGTGCCGAACTTGCCTTTCAATAAGCGCCTCTCAGACGCAATGGATCCAAACTTACTGTGAGGTGGAACCTCAGAGATACAATGGGTTAAAAACAGCAGTAACAACGATCTGCAGACTACCCTCTTATATAATTACCTGTCCGCTCCTGGTAGGGAGAAGAAGCATAAATACAAATATTCAGTATTCTTGCTGGGACTCCAACTTACCTTTCAGTTTTCACTGCTAACTGCTTGAATCCTGGTCAGAACATGTGGATTTTATTCCACAAAAATGGAAAAAAAATGAAAAAAAAAAAGCTAAAAATGGTCACAGAAAGCGGGTCGCAGAACCTGTCGGCTGGGGAAAGGTTAAGCACACCGAGTACAATCAAGCAAAGTTAAAAATCTGTTGTCTGGAGATATTACTTACCTGAATCATCAACAAGTCCACCACCACTTAATGCTATTCAATGCTCCGGCATTGTACTATTTCAAACATAGCTGTTAGCATATGATCTACCTGCTAGTTGTTTATTTCGTCGACCACATTGTTGGCCTTCACTCCACCGACCTACCACAACGCTGTCTGTTAAAAAACATTAAAATGCAATATGCGTGTTGTAAACCTCTATAAGTAAATAAATGTTTATATAAAAATATGCTTGGCTGGGAACGATCTTCCTGCATCCATTTACTTTACCTTTCTAACTTACATTTTCTTCTTCATGAAAGCCGGCTGGGCAATATTTTTTTTTTATCTCCAAAACACGCTCTCTATTTTCATCCCTGTTATCCAGCAACGGGTTAAAAAACGGATTTCAGTTCCGATAAACCAATAATTAAACACAAAGAGATAAATGTGCAGAATATCACAGAAGCCAGAGTTTCAGAGTGTCAACAAAAGGTACAAGTATAAAACTGATCCATACGCAACACACACACTACTAAAGCTTTATGAAAAACGTATACCAAATATATGAAAATGATCTTGTACCCATACCAATAAACATTATGCTATTATTATATTAGTATTATTGCTCTTAATGGTATAAAAGTTATGAGGAATCGGATACACTCTTGTATCAACAAATACGTTAGAAAAACGTATCTACAATGATCGTATTCGACAAGTTGAATTTTTAAACTTCCTTTATTATCACATTTAGCGTAGTTGCCTGCCTGCAAACCAGGTAGGTGTGATGACGAACACAATCTTATCAAAGTGCATAAAATAAGAATAAACAAACATTTCCTTCTCGTGGCTAGATCTATATGTGTGTATCATATGTGAGACATAAACACATAACAAAATGGATGCGCCACAAGAAATAGCCTTACGTGTGATTGAAAAGAACAGGAAAAAGAGTATACCTGGGAAACTGTCCAGCCGACAGTGAAAAATGGGATGTGCCAAATCTAAAAGGCGCGCGTCGATAGGAGATTTAAGATGCATCTGCTGTCACTCTTGTGGGCATTTGATTTGTGAACAAACCTGTAACGTGGAATTAATGTGACCCAGGTTCTCAAAGCCTGTAGTTATCAAGCAGGTTCGGCACCATTTTTATACATTCATACGAATTTTAAGACGAAAGAAAAAAATCATCACACATACTTGGCTTTGCGGGACGGGAACATCGCGCTTTAAGGTGTAACAAAAAACACGCAGACCCAGCCATATGGTGCAGCCGGTTTTGGGCAGTGTTCATCTAAGCGTCCTGCCATTCGGAAGAGCAACAAACACCCAGTGCACGTCCAAAACTTCCAACCATTTCAGTTATACATGAAATCATACTCGGGTTGAGGCTCAGGCTGCCTGACCGCGTAGTGTATATTTTTAGGCACAAAATCAACCGTGTACACTGCAGGGCTGGAGTCAATTTAATTCGGAATTGGAATTGAATTGGAATTGAACCAAAATGGGTGGAATTGGAATTAGAATTGAAATTTTTCAAGAGACCGGAATTGAAATTGGAATTGACATTTTCGGTAGAGCGGAATTGAGCCATTCCATTCCAATTCCACCAATTCGTACCTCCTATCATGTTCTGTGACATCATTCAGATATAAAAGATTGAATGTTCACAGCTGTTTTCTGGCACTGTGGTTTTGTGTAAATCTAACTTTTCAATACATAAATCATTCATATAGGGTACCACATAAATATGCCACATATTTACCATGTTAATTACTCGCAATTAAAATAATCCATGCGGATACTAATTTTAACAGAAGTAGCAGCCTATCTTCTAAACACAACAATGCATGCCTTTTTGCAACACTGCTGGGTTGCCTTCTTGTGTGTTTGAATTGGAGATCAGCTAGGCACTAATACCGCAACGTAGTGACAATGGCTAGTGTAACCAATCCCCTGTAGCCAGTGTCTGGATGGGTTCTTGGTGGCATGTGACATATGTCGCTGAACATACCCTTGAACATTTAAACACTATTTGCTCTTATATTTGCATTACAAATTCCGCCAATTAATACTTATTATCAGTCCCTAAACAATATTCAGGTATAGATCACTCAATGCTTCTAAATTATCCCATCATCAGTTTATGGAGCTACTTTCGATTGACACTACTCTCCTTGTTTCCCCCTAGATGTACTAGTAGTCCAATTGTTCACCCAACACAAAGCTAATCTTACTGTTTGCCCAGACACAAATGGCATTCCACGTCTTACAGCTTTTTAGCTTGATATACGTGACACTGTGTCAGCAAAAGTTACTGTCAGCATCTCTGCTTAAAAATTCCATGACATTTTGTGTTAATTTCTACAGGGACGAATGGGAAGAAAAATTCCAAGACATTGCTTCTACAGTTTAACCTGATGTCACCAACCTTTCTAATTAAGGACCATCGGTGACAACTGTAGGATAATGAATAGTGTATTGTTTTTTGGCAATTTGACAATTTTTAAAACACTATGCCATTTCGAAATTTTAACATGTGAGTAACTGGAAATCATAAAACTTGTAATACCCCACAATCCACTGTACCCATGGCATAACGGACGAAATTGAGATTTGGGGATATAGAGACACATATAAGGGTCGATGTTAATCTCAAGGCACACTGGGGTCATTTTCGGTTCGTGCGGTGCAGTTATCTGAAAATCGACTTGTATAACTCGAAAAACTTCTACTTGTATAACTCGGAAACTGTTGCTTGTAAAGAATACAAAATACCCAGTATGGAGCCCATGGGATGCGCAGCATGAATTCAAAGGCTCGCATTAATCGGATCCCAGGCGCGTCGAGGTCGTTGTTGTTGTTTATTATTGTTGTTGTTGTTGCTGTTGTTGTTGTTGTTGTTGTCGTCGTTGTTGTTGTCATTATTGTACGCATTTATATAATGCCTTTTCAGGAACCTGCTTAAACCTTTACACGTTATACATACAAACACATACATATGCAGACACACACACATATAGATACCAATAAACCACTATAGATATAAAAGCAGAAAGAATAACAAAGTTATTGCATAATGAAATGTAAGCTACAATATAACACTGTATCATCAGAAACATATTTGTAGTGAAAATAAGACACCGATAATAATGGTAAGAATACAGAAAGTACGACACGTGTTAAATTTAGCAGACACCAAAACACGACTAGATATAGTAAAAGGCTTTGCAGAACAGATGTTGGGCCATTCAGTGCATTTTCTGAAAGGACCTATAACTAAAATGCTGACCATAGAGCGAAACGGACATAATTTGATAATCGTTGCTTTTGACCTGAGACTGGTTGGATTCAGTACTCATGTTAAACCGAGCACCACATTTACCGTGTTCGTTTTCTTTTTTCTTGTTACGTTCACTTGCGTTTCAGTCTGTGAGCAAAATATCTCAAAAATATTGAACAAATCAACTTGTTTTGTTGGAAGTCTTCGCGTTGGTCCATAGATGAATCCTGGGGTAAGATGTGTGTGTGTGGGGGGGGGATACTTTAGCCTAATGCTAATAGGAATAAAATCAAGTGGCTGTAACAGCTAAACTGTAAGATAGACATGCGGTCATTATATTAGTCACTAATAGGAACTCATATATGGGGAGTCCAACTGCACCATTAGATTTGCCATGCAGTGTCCATGAAAGGAGTCAAATTCAAGGCCACTTAGATTGCGAAGTCTTATTTCTCGCATAGGAGCCGAGTTATACCTTGGGTTACCATTAAACACCAACAGGAAATCAGATAAAGGGAATGCAATGACACCTTAGATTTGACCTTGGGTGACACTGACTGGTCAAAGTCAAGGTCACTCAGATTTTGAAGTCTTTTTTACCTTGTAAAGAAGCGAAGTTAGGAGACATATTACTATAACCATAAATAGGGCTCCACATGGGTCCAAATAATTTATGCTGTCACACGTTACTTTTTATTTTTCCCTATGTCCCATGTCACTTGATGTTCATGTCACATGACCTTGATGTCACTTTCTACAGTTTTTATAAAAGGCCACGTCGAATTTCTACAACTTTTAAAGTGGCCGTGTCACACTTCGTTTTTACCCACGCGGAGCCCTAGAAGTCATCGGTAACTGTATAAAAGTGTTATACCAAGAACGGCGAAAACTGACAAGCTGAGTAACCTCAAGTACGCCGCGGGAAGAGAAGATTTTGAAAAATAATTTTTAACAAGTAACAGTTTTTAGCAATCTGTTAGTATCTACTTTAAATATTCTCTATGCATGCATTAGTTAAAACATTCTGTGTTTATGCCAAAAAGGCTTCAGTCACACCAGGCTTATGACCGAGTTACAACCAATGTACGATCCAAAATTGTGAGAATCGTACGTCAATCACAGAAACAGCGCGCGACTGGTCGCAGAGGTCGTAGACGATCGTACTAGCAAAAACCGGTCGCAACAAGGTTTTTGAACATGTTCGGCGTCAGTCACACCAGGCTTACGACCAGGTTACAACCAATGTACGATCCAAAATGCTGACAATCGTACTTAA
>JAAUYG010107356.1_pt1 | contig 14046 bp, 3 predicted proteins | sample 7278091 | NCBI WGS metagenome assembly JAAUYG01 (sample SAMN14350201, study PRJNA611818) | marine sediment metagenome | isolation source: surface marine sediment (0.6m) | place: French Polynesia: Moorea | collected 2018-08
ACTACTACTAGTACTACTACTACTACAGTAGTAGTAGTAGTAGCTGCTGCTGATGCTGCTGCTCCTACTACTACTACTACTACTACTACTACTACTACTACTACTACTACTACTACTACTACTACTACTACTACTACTATTGCTGCTGCTGCTACTACTGCTACTACTGCTGCTTAAAAGTGAAAAAAAAACAACACACATATATTTTCGAAAATGAAAAAAAGGGCAGTGATTCCTTCCACGGAGTCGTGGTTAGCAGCACTGCATATGGGAGAGCCCGGTTTTGGAGTCGATTCCTTTGGTAAATGCCGACACTGGCCTGAGACGCCGCCCCCCACCGAGTTAATTTAGACGTTGCCTGGGCCACGTCGCGACAGCGTGTAACCGATTGTCCCACCTAGAAACGGCCGGGTCACGAGGTCTGGGGAAAGGCCTTGGGGAACGGTCTCCTCGAACGGACACGACGGTGACAAGGACTGAGGAAAGCAATATATTAACACGTCCTTGGGCTAAATATCTCAAAACTTTCTTAAGTCATCCTGAATTGATGTTGAGCCCAGAACAGGTGTTTTGTACGACTTTGCACAAGACAAGTTCTCAGTCATCTGCATGTGTGTTTTTACCAACGAGACATATCTTAATAGGGATGACGCCCTCAGATTGGCTCTTTTATCGCTCACTATCACAGCTATAAATATATGCCATTAGGCAGTATTAGGACCATTTAAGCGATGTTTGTGTATGTAGCTATCTCTCGATGAGATTGTCTTTTGGAGAGTGTTCTGTGGAGACAGGATGGCTAGCACAGTAATGGGCAGGTGAGAGAGGTTAATGATAACAAGATAGGGGGCTGTCTGTGGACAGGTGGGGAACCTTCCCTCGAACTGAGAACCTAGATAACATGGAAGGAGTCACACAGGCACCCTTGGCAGTGGTAGAGTAACACGTCATGCTGAGTCGCATCCCGTGGTCGCATCCAGTGTTAGAGGGAAGTCCCAGTAACCTTAGAACACCGAACTTGAAACTTGACTGTTACAGCTTCGTAACTGCATCAATTTATTTTTGCTTTAGTTTGTTTATTTGATATACCTGCTATATCATATGAATGTGCTTTCTTGACTTTGAGTGACTTTGCTTACTCTATTCGAGACCAATTTAATACTACATCCCAAATTGATAAAAAAACAAAGAAGAGGAATATATTCATTAGTATATGTTTGTGTGTGATAATGTTACTAATGTTTGTAGAGGTAGAACCCATAACATGTCAATGTTGACAAGTAAGCTTGCGTCAGACCTGGGGTCAAGTACTAGCAATAGTAATTATATCAAGTACAAGTAGTTGGACTTGGCGAATAACCAACCCAATTACAAGTACTTGCCAAAACTGCAGTTGCAAAGAGAAATACAATACATTGCAAAAATACAATCCAAATACATACACAAGTAGTTCTCAAAGTTAAGAAAGCAAAAACTGACATGCATGCACACAAACGTGGTCTGACCTTTAATATTGGGGTACATTAATTGAGCAAGATGGTAAAGTTAGGGGGAGCTGAGGGATTTATGGGAACAGAATTAGTGAGTGATGGGATTGGTGAGTGACTGGGGAAATGGGAGTTGAGGGGAGGAGGGAGTTGTTGAGTTGGGAGTTAAACTTTATGTAACGTCGATACTGTACAAAGCGGACATTAGAATACGGTACTATTAGCTTACGTTGACAACTCTAAGACACTGCGACAAGAAATTGGCGATGGCAGGAAATGGTACAATGTTACAGTGTGTGCAGTGGTGTGCCGAGGAGTCTTTTAATGTAAACCCCATACAACATTCAAGATCGCACTGACATAGCTGCACGTGTGGAACATGGACATCTTCCCTAAGAGCATAAGTCGCATCCTTATAATGTTATGTTAAAACATATTAGCATTAAATTTGGGAAGTTGCAACTGCAGCGAGCAGTGCTAATTTGCAATATACACTTCGTATTGTATGCACGGATTTTTTGTTGAAAAACTTCTTTTATTCAGCTTGTGTACATAATGACCTGACAAAGATTAATATACTTGTACCACAGCTTGCATTAGAGGCAGCAAGACATGCACATCTTTAGCGGGTAGTCCCGAGTGACGACGAAAACTTAGCCAGTGTTAGTGCTTCTGTGTTGTAAGGTTTTATAATCTATTCCGCTACAGACCCCATGTCTTCTTATGAAATTTCAATTTTCGATGACGTTCGATTCAGTTATAATAATGTGAAAATCAAGTCATTTTGCTTGTAAATCTTGTAGCTATCCAATTGCAAGTGTGGCGTTTTGTGGATGAATTGAGTTGCAGGAATAAATATGCAGTCTTCCCTTGGTAGACCCTGAACGTTGAAATTTAACCTCCGTACTCAAGCCTATTGAATTTCTTACCTAACCTTTACACCCACAATAGGTCTTTTTTCAAATATTTTCAAAAGTGTAATAAAAATTCAAAGGAACGAATGGGATAGCTTATTGAGTGGCATACGCCAAAGACTAGTATCAATGCCATTGGACCTCTTGTTTCCCTGTGTAACGGTCATTGGCTATGGCACTAATCTGGAAGAACGGAAGTTGTCGCCGCGGGTTTCTTTCAGAAATTACAATATATCTGCACATTCTTGTTGATTTGGCATGCTATATAGAGAAACCTAGAATTAATTCATCAATTATGTGCCTAATTTATACTTCTTTCATTGTTTAAGAAGAAAAGTTCTTTCAAAGCCAATAGCTGTCGCAGGTGGAACAATTAAGCAGGGTTAGATACCAGAGAAGAGTAGAGTATCCATGTCACTGGACCACTTCTTTCGCTGTACAATGGTCATTAGTTATTGCACTAAAATGGAAAAACGGAAGTTGTCACTGCGGTTTTCTTTCAGAAATGACAATATATCGGCACATTCTTGTTGATTTGACATGCTATATAAAGGAACTTAGAACTAATTTACCAATTATGGGCAAATTTATATTTCTTTCGTTGTTTCAGAAGAAAAGTTCTCCCAAAGCCCTTAGCTGTCGCAGGTGGAATAATTAAGCAGGGTTAGATTGTTGGTTCTTTGTATTTTGTATTACCAGCAAATCTCAATGTAATATCACACGCCATCGCACAAACACAGAACACTAAGTTTCTGCCGGGTGTTAACAAGGTACAATTTATTACAAAACTCCTTACACTATCTTACCCCACACAGAAAGGTGTGGATAAATTGTAGAGATGACTAACGGCCATCAAATTCCGTGTCTTTTACACTGGATATCAACCAAGATTATAATGAGTCGCTTAGAAACTAAAAAAGGCGCCTTTTCTGCCTTCTCACCCGTCTCATAATGCACCAGACGGGCACTGTATACATTCGGAAATTTACCCTGTGTTTTTCTGTGTCTTGGCACAAAAACATTATCCTATTAATTTTCAGTGGCATAGATAGCCCAAATTGAGGTTAATAACCGTAACCACTAATCTGGGGGGACCATACACAGCTTGAAGCTCGATGGGGTGTCAAGCTGTATCACCTGGCCGAGAGGTTACCTACATAAAGGCCTTTTTTTGCGACAACTCATTGTATCAGGAAATAGCGACCTGTGGCCTGTAATTTGATTACATTCTTTGTTCTTCTGACACCCCCCGTGCCTTTTAACTGTCTTGTAGCTGTATAAAGAGTTAGTATAATATTAATTGTTGCCATATATCTTTGGGGGGATTCATCGTAATGCATTCTAGACCCGTCACTGTAACAGTGGATCGCCTTACAGTGGAAATTCTAGGTGCCCCAAAACAGTGTCTCGGGGCTAGGTTCTAGAACCCCCCCCCCCCCAACTTGATCCCCAAATGATCTTAAACAGGAAAAGAGCATTGACAGGTGACCAATTCCAGTATAATTTTCCAAAATTATTCGACAGTGTAGACTCTACACTGTCGAGTAATTTCCCATGTATTTGAGCGCTGTTTAAACCGTGTAAAGTTTTTTTGAAGCACAATGGAGTGCAAGGATGCCTTTATTTCAAAATTGTTGCATGTTACTTCCATGTCCTCTGTTCTATCATACATACCGCAGAACATGTAGATAGTTACACGCGCCATTACATTTTCCACTAAAAACACATCCACCACAAAATCAAAACTTTCTAGTATCGTTACATAATCATTTTGTACAAAAGTGTAAAAGTACCTTATATCTAATAACAGAATCAAAGCTGAACTAAGCTACAGCATAATGCCAAGACTCAAACTTTATATGAAGGGCGATCTTACAGCCCTACGTCTTTGATAAGTAGAATTGAAACAAGTGACAGACCGGATTTATTTGAACGTGGGCGGTCGACCTTTCAGATTACATGTATATAGGTGACACAGAGAAACTGTCGTAAGTATTTAATCATTTCGAATAATTTTGTTTTTGTTTCTTCGTTTAATTAATTTTTTAATCAAAAGATTTATAAAAGCGGTTAATTACGCAATATATTAAAAATGTACTTTCCTTGGCGTTCGTTTTCAACATACATTAGAACCGACATCTACCTGACATATGATAAGGCCTAAATTTTGTTTATATAATCGTTTAAAAAACATAATATCTTTACAACTGTCAAGATATTGCGCAGAGCGTTCATGACATTGGACCTTGATAATAAACACTGATTAAAAAGCCCAAAGGCAGGTCTTGGGACATACAAATCGACCAAAGTCACTCTTGTGAGGCAACTATGTTGGATTGTTTAAAATGGTTAAATAAAAGTGCGCACCTATACATAAACAACTCCAAAATAATCTTGGCGCCTCCTTACGGTCTGCTACCTAATTGGCTCCACATGAACCTCAGTCAAAGATATCAGAAATCAGACAAGACGTCCTGCACGTGCGTTGAATTTTATTGATGTGGACGATAACTCAAAACATTTATACAGTAATCACTGTGGGGCTGGATTATGGGTTTAACACTATTTAACATCTCCTTGAGTACTTCGTCTTTGACTCTTTTGACACCTGTACTGAACGTTTGGAATAACTTTGAGGACAGTGTACAGATGCATCTAGTTCATGTCAGATTTTTGCTGACCCAGGAATGATATTTCAGCATATTCTTTCAATGTATTCCGTCCAAGCTGACGCTGAAATTGCTTACATTGTGGCGCCTCTGACGTGTGCCAACAAAGTACCGTTTTTGATTGTATTTAATGTTAGCGTGCTACTATCAAAACACATATCTATACACTGTGTATTGTAAAAAAACGTTTACTTCTATTTCAAGAACAGATTTTCCCTGTATCTATGTAATGGTGTCATCCCGCAACCGATTACAATGCGTAAACCTGAGACATGTAGAATATCGTTCATATAAAGTACTAGAAGTAATAGTGTCTAAGTATCCATCCTTGAAGCACACCTTTAGATATATTAGGTAGCCTATCTCAGCAGAACGAACTAACTCTTGTTCATCGATTTCTTCCCTCTAAATAAAATTTAAAAAGGCCGTAGTTTTTTGTAACTTTATCAATAATATTTCATAGTCTATATATGCACTACAGAGTTTCACACATTTCCTTTGTGTCTACACAGAGAAGAAGAGACAGTTTTACGGTAGGGAGTCGATCAGCACATACACAGCAAGTTATCCCAGCACAAATAGCTTTCAAAGGATCGAGTTCACTTCACGATTTTGCAAGTATTCGGAAATGGTAGGCAACGAGCACAAATGTGTATATGTACTGGATATTTTAAATTACAAAAAGAGAAAATAACAAATAAAAATAATGGTGTATCTTACTGTATCTACAATATTTTCGCAACAGTTAGGGCAGTTCTTTGCATCTCAGCTGAGCTTGCTTTCCGAGAGGTTGCAAACAGGGCCGAAACTACCTAAAATTTATTTTAAGCACCGCGGACCAGCATGCTGCTAGCACACCATACTCATAATAGACACCTGCAAGTGGGCAGAATCACGCCAGGTCATGTGACAGTGAAGTCCCAGTGGTCTCCTCAGTGTCTCTATGGTCTTGGTTCACCGTCACAGTAATCTCCTCAGTGTCTCTATGGTCTTGGTTCACCGTCACAGTAATTCCTCAGTGTCTCCATTGTCTTTGTCTAACGTTTTCCCCGTGATGCCTCTATGGCCTTTGTCTATTGATCTCCAGTGCCCGTGGTCCACGGTCCACGGTTCACCGTCCCAGCGATCTCCCCTGTGTCTCCGTGGCCTTGGTTCACCGTCCTAGTCATTTCCCCAGTGCCTCCATATTCTTGGTTGACCGTCCCTGGCCAGTGTTCTTCCAGCGCCTCCATGCTCTTGGTTCACCGTCGCAGTCATTTCCCCAGTGCCTCCATGTTTTTGGTTCACCGTCCCAGTGATCTCCCCAGTGCCTCCATGTTCTTGGTTCACCATCCCATTGATTTCTCCGTGCCTCCATGTTCTTGGTTCACCGTCCCAGTGATTTCTCCGTGCCTCCATGTTCTTGATTCACCGTCCCAGCGATCTGCCTCAGTGCTTCCTTGGTCTTGGTTCACAGTCCCAGTGATTTCCCTGTGCCTCCATGTTCTTGCTTCACCGTCCCAGTCATTTTACCAGTGTCTTCATTGTCTTTTTCTAGCGTTTCAGTAAACACCCCTGGTGCCTTGTAACCTCCCCTGATGCCTCCATTGCCTTTGTCTATTGTTCCAGCGATCTGCCCCAGTGCCTCTGTGATCTTGTTTCACCGTTCCTGAGTTCCACCGTTTTCACACTCAGTGCCTCCATGGACTTGGTCCAGTATACCCCAGGGATCTCCTCAATAGGCCAGCAATCAAGAAGTTACTCGTCACCCTTCACACGATAAAATACATTTGCTGAGCGATGACTACTTTTCAGGGTTGCCAGAGCTAAATTATGGAACGTTCAGCTAGTTTTGAAATAATGTCAAACATGTTAGTTTATCCATGCGTTTGACGTGTGTACATTTTAGGCTCCCGGTTTCGTACAAATCAATACACAGATACATGCACCTGCTCTTTATGTATCATCATTAAATAGAGTGTTAGGATAAGCAGAAATAGACCCTCTGTAAATGGAATAAATTTAAACAAAACAATACAGTACTTATTAACTACTTAATACCGTTAATACCGTTATGGGTTAGCATAAGTTTCGCAGCATTTAAGTTAAACGCGTCTCAGGGCTTTATGGTTAAGGGTCACACCAATGTTGCGTCCAAAAGTTGGCTAAAAATTACGTATTAATCACAGGTGGTAAAGTTTATGCAGATTCAGAATCTAACGAAGGACTCACAAAGGTGAGGTTTTATACGACTCTAACAAAACGTAGTTATAAAAGATGCTGCCGTGGAAGCAACGACCCAGTGCGCATTACTGCAGAAATTATAGCGACATAAAATTGGAGAAATTATTCCCAGGCCTCACAACTGTATCGCGTTGTAGTATCTCGGGCTCGTTTTACACATTTATGGGAAAAGTTCTCTACCCATGTCATACGGTCGGGGTTGAGAGTTGTTTTATGGGGGCAGCTTTCCGCGCGGGCTCCATTGGAAAGGCAGCCTGGCCGTTCGAAATGCGATACTCCCAACAGAAATCCCAATTAGAATTCTCAGCGGGCAACATTGGGTGAGACACCGGCGAAATTGCCGAGTTGTCGCTCTTCCGTTGCCGCCTCGAACGGGCAGACGACACGCTGGGTTAATTGTTGCCGCGGCCAGTCGCCCCTGTTACACCATGTAACCGATTGTTCCGGTGTACTCATGTGCAATGTAATGCAGTATTGCCGTCAATGGACGCGTCTTAATTTGTTTTCGCTCGGCCGCGAAGCTGTTTGAGTCGGCAACTCTCGGCCTGACTTCGCCGCGGGGAGCGCATTCAATTGTCAGCCATTTTGACGTATACGTGTGCCTAAAAACCCCGGGATTCTTCGCGTGGTGTTTTTTTCCGCGCCGCATCCTGAGAGTGCGGTTGCAGAATCTCTTAAATCACGACTCAAGACATGTGTTCAAGTTTTCTGAAATGTTCATCCACAGACGAGAATGATTTAATATAACCAACAGTGTGCACTGAGCTGTTCTGCCACAGGAAGCAGCTGCTTCATCTGATGTACATTATTCGAAACACGGCATGTTTCGCCGTACCTTTACCGCACCATATGTAAAGATGAACGCAGAATTTCGCAATGTAAGGATTTCTCATTGACCATAATTGAATCGAATGACCACATATTTTAATGTCATTATGTTCAAATATATTTTGTGACAGACCATATCGGTTATTTCGATTGTTGACGATTCCCCATGAGTATATACAGTCGCTATTGTCTGTTCGCTGTACTAGTTCAATATTCCTCTTACCTCCAAATTAATCTATAATACCCTAGTGTTTATCATCAAATAATCCACGGATGATCCATAAATGCCCAGGGAAGTTAAATATGGATAACCCCACTCCCCAATACGCATATACACCGAGCATTAGAAGAGCCAATACTTTTTTTGGTCAAAGTTGAATGTATCACTATGTATATAATGTGAAGGCCGGTGAATGTAATATAATGTTATGTGTATTAATTTTATATATCCCATACTAGTTTTAACTTACTAGGGGTGTACATTTGTCACACGTTTTCTCAATATGCCAGTGTAAAATCAGCTAATGTTAAGAATGACTGATGGTTGCCGGTTCGATTCCCTTCTTATCTCGTACCAAACATCAAAGCTGTGTAGTGTTTCCTGGTCATTGACGCCCCTCATTATCAGACCAAGCGAGGCCTAATGAGGGTGACGGGATATCTGTCATTGTGGTTCATGCCAGGTCAACTGGTGGGCTTGGGGTGTGCACTGATGCACATCGCAGTCCCCTCCCCAGTTCTTCCCATTTCTAATGTCACCCTTGAAGGCTATGCTCTTAGCTCTCGGAATGATCTGTACCACAGCCACTGACTACTGAGCAATTTCAGTTTAATAAACAAAGCTTTTCATATAATATGATTGGGCGGAACAGCACATGGGATGTCAGAGGAGCTACAAATGCACAGACCGTTAACTCCGGATAGGACATGGCTACCAGACGACAGGACAGTTAAAGAAAATTATTTTTGTTTAAAATGCTTTACCTTGATTCACCACCTACACCATGTCTAAATATACAGAAGTATAATATTAAGACCACCAACATTTACGTTTCTGCAAACGTTCTGCCTCTCCGATCCGTAATTTGTGCAGGAGGCCGTCAAGCCTTGTTTAATACACCGGATTTTACACATTTTTAGATCGTCAACATTATTTCTGTTTATTCTTTACACATACTGTGAATATTACCCAGAAGCTTCGAGACTAATCAAGAGTAGGACTTAAAATGCATAGTAGCCACAGATAGCATCCGCAGTAGTAGTAGTAGTAGTAGTAGTAGTAGTAGTAGTAGTAGTAGTAGTAGTAGTAGTAGTAGTAGTAGTAGTAGTAGTAGTAGCAGCAGCAGCAGCAGTAGTAGTTGATATTGGAAGCGCGTTGAGATGATGATTATGGTGATAATTTTGCTACTACGCGTACCTTATTTTGTGAACTGAAGCCACTACTATCATAAATGTAAGTACTACCACTACTGTTACTACTACTTTGTTACAACATCTACTGCGGCAGTCAATGTTATTTCCGAAGGCCGATAGATGTACCCAAGTTGCTTTATCTGTTGTTGCTGTTGAATATTCTGATGAGGAGGAGGAGGAGGAGGAGCAGGAGGAGGAGGAGGAAGAGGAGAAGCACTTGGATGGCTATGATAATAGCAGTTACTGAATAATTAAATGTTACACTTTAGTACAACTTGCATTGCGACGAATACTACCTGCCTTTGTCATACAACAAAGGGAAGGCAAGAAAACGTAATGAAAACTGTTTGACTACGATCATTATGTCAGTAATACTTCCTTGGTGCACATCATACAAATGGTGCTAGAACACTCACACATACTTGGGAGTAAGGACTTTGTCCATTAACTGGTGCGAACACAATAAGATTCGACGGCCAGGCGGAAATGACGAGACAGTAGAAAATGACATCAAGAAACTTCGTGATCGACAGAGGGGCGGCATCAAAATGTTCAAATGACAAAGAAACAAAGCCAAAAAAGATGTGCCCCTGTGCCATTACTTACACACAACCTGGCAATAGCCAGGAAAGGGGGAAAAGCAGCAGAATCGTGACCACAAAGACCCCAGAAGGACACGCCCTTACCGTAATTAATAGTCGACACACAGGCTTACCTTTGATGAGATGTCAAAAGCGACGCAATTTGGCGCGAAGGTGGCGACGCCGGACTGTGCATTAAAATTGCGAAACGACAAAGCTTCACGAAGCGGTCACCTTGAAAGAAATAAGTTGGAGTTGGGACTGAAAGAGGCCAGAGCCAATTGAAGCTTATCACACAAGACATGAATCGGCACTTAGACCTTCCGCATTACATCGCAGTCTGCCGCCAAACCCGCACGCTATAGAGACAGAGACAAGGAGAGGGTGAGTTAAAAGCAGAGAAAAAGAGAGACAGAGAAAAAAAATCAAAATCTGAAAGAAAAGAGAGCCGGGTTACCATGGCTTGATCACACAAGTGGGGTTAGAAATAGAAACCTAAAAAGGCGTGAACGCCATGTCTCGTCAACGAGTGAATTCGGTTCTCTGTGTGATACAAAAAATAAAAAAGTCAATGACGTCTAAAGAAGAAACTGGTTGACATTCTGACGTTATGTCTTCGTCTGCCGGTTTGTGAAGTCTCCTTTGGTTTCTTCTTTCCTGGTTTCAAAATTAACATTCATGAAAAACAGACAGGGCCCTTCTTCTTCATTCAATAGCAAGAGGGTGAAATGTAAAACCAACTGTAGCAGGGAGTTGGCCTGTTTATCCTGTTACGTCGTTATAGATATTGTCGCACGCTGTATCTCTGCTGCGGACTACATCTTCAGATTAAGGCAAAAGGAAATAGCCGCGAGTGGCTACTACTCGATTTAGCTTTCTAAAAATAATATTTGTATTGCTCTTGTGTCATCTAGTACCTCAAGATCTTTAATAGTAGATAGATATGACTAAAGCGTTTTGAGTGCGGCATCACGTTGTGTAAAGTAATGTTCTATATTAATCACGGCTTATCGACAAACGGTTTTATATTTTGCGATCCGTTGGGTTAATATTGTATTCGTGAGAAAAATTCCAGACAAAGTGAATGCCTACTACGTTGTGATTATCAAACGGATGCTGCAATAAGACCAATGAAGCGTGAAATGTGCCATAGGTCGTTGCGTCTGCGCTAACCATAAACAGGGAACGGTCTCGATTTAGCAAGATGGAGAGACTGCACCATCCCACTCCCCCGACACACTTTCCGGCGCAGACGAACCATGGGATACAAAGCAAAGGACGAGGCAGTCTGAACTCCGGTCTCGCTCAATTAATCCCAGTTTGCTAGCCCTGTTGCCAGACGTCGATCAGCCGGGATTTCCTCATCTGCTGCATTTCAAAGAATAAAATTGATTTGCTAATTTTCTCATTGATTCCACGGGAGCATGATTACACGCTCCGTCTAAAAACCCTGTAAGGATTATGAGAAGCGACTACAGGAATTAGATCAACAGCGCTGCAAAGATTTTGGGGTTGTGTGCTACAGCATCAACCAAGACTAGCAGTTGAGACTGACTGTAAATCTAGGCAGAGTCTGGTAAATTAATTGTTTGTTCTGCTTGATGGTGTCAGCAGAGCTGATGTGCTGGCTCAGGTGTCCGTCGTTCGCAAAATACTTTTTCGCAGAAACCGTCGAGCAAATTAATGCGTGGATTTAGGGAAAGGTAGCTATCGATTACATATCCAAAGCCCTGTTTTATATTTCAAAACTTTGGGGTTTTGAATTTTAACATGGGTGCTTCTGGGAGTTTGTTTTTTCAGCAAACTTTTACATGCTTCTGGTGCTGGTTGAAGATTTTGCAGGTTTGTGGAGGTGACCTTAGAGTCTATAAAAAGTTTGGTAGGGTTGGATTTTTTAAAATTTTCATTATAAAAGTTTGCCGATTATTTATTTATTTATTTATTTATTTATTTATTTATTTATTTATTTATTTATTTATTTATTTATTTATTTATTTATTCATTCATTCATTTTCGTTAATATGGGTTTCTATGGAAGCAAAAAAATCAAAGCTCCTACTTCTGGCTATTATGACTTTATGGATGGATACGGGCGATCATGCTTAAGCGGGTACGGTTGACCAATGGGCAACATTCGGGAATATTCCTAAAGTATTTTGGTCAGAGACATTTCCCCAAACTCATTGAAAAACAAGAAGTCCATGAATCTTTACGATCTGCTTGGCAACGACAGTGAGTGTATTGAAAATACTAATCACATTTACTATCATACGAAACAATCCACCAACTGAAATTATCTTAAAAGGTAATCGGTGCTTTGAAACTGGTTTCGCTCTCTGACCAGACACATTCTAATTACAACCATTTAGAGAAAAGAGCACCAAATTACCCCCCAAATGACCTTGGAAACTACAAACTACAAGATCAAATACACGGAACAAATGTGCTACTATAGTACCACAATGTTCCAAATTATAGTACGTTTCGCCGAATAACCAATTTCGACAGAAATATTTTCCGATATTAATCACATGTCATTAGAACATAAGCTGATTTGAAAAGAAAGAATAGTATTAGGAAATATATTTTTGACACAAATAAGTTTTGGGCCAAATTTCGACCCCCCCCCCCCCCCACTCCCACCGTTACCCCGGGGCGATGTTTTTTTTTTCAAAATCGAATCACATTATCCCTGGGTCAAAGGGAAGGCCCCCGTGTAAACTGAAGTTGATTGGCGAAATAGTTTTTGAGCTAGGTTGGTAACAGACACACTCATGGACTGACTGACGGATGGACGGACACACAAAGTGATTGCAATAAACCCCCTGGTGGGGTTTAATAAAAGCCAATTGATTTTTTGTTATCACCATTAAATACAAATCACGCTAAAATGATTATTCACATTAGAACTATTAAAATAAGGGCATTATAATCCACTTTGGCGCACCATACATGTGTTATTATGTCGAAGACAAATTATCTGAATTTGCAATATGGTGTCCCCATGTTGTAACTCATCTACAATGTTGTGTTTTACCCTTTCCCCGATAAGCCGTTGTAAAATAGTAACCCTACTTTGAAATTCCATTGAAAGTCGATCACCAGGCATATCATTTCTCAACGCATCTCTTTTTTAATGTAACAATCTCGACGCCGATGAGTGTATAGGAACATAAATATGGTTTGGCAACCCACTTCGTATTCTCTGACCGCATCAGATGCGTCATTTTCCGAACAACAGGTCTTGCTCGGAAAGAAAATTTCCCCGCGATGGGCTATTGGGGTATATTATAAAAATACCTGTTTAACTTTGTGCATATAATGTTTGACATCCCTGTTTCCTAAAAACGTGGCATATTAGGGAGTCGTACCCATGTGCCTTTCCCATTAAAAAGATGTTCCTTAACGAAAAAAGCGCACTGTGATAGAACACAGATGTCAATTACGCCATCGACTAATCCACGGAGGCGGCTGAAACTGGTGGGTGTCGTGGTGACTGGCCTTTGAGGTGGATAAATATTAATATTCATTGCAAGGAGTGTTACAAAAAATCCTATTTTTTATTCTAAAAACTACGAAACACGTAATAAGCCACAGCCTAAATTTACTAGTTCCACCTTGGTAGGACTAGACCTTGACGTTACGTAATTGCCCACCAGAAATTCTCACGTTCCAATACAATTCAGAGCCAAATCAAACAGCATTATTGGCTTTTACATTTTGTCACTGTTGGTTAAAAAGTAAACAGAAATCCCACGCCAATCGATAACTGTGCACAAAGTGTGATGCGCAGTCCAATCCAATACTATCCGATATCTCTCCACGACCGGAAAAAAAGTTTCCCGTTACGAATGTGTCTACGGCAAGGATACACTCCCACCGGTAATCACTACCAGTTTGAAATGCTAGATCTCAGTGATGTCAGCGTGAT
>JAAUYG010143986.1_pt1 | contig 14045 bp, 11 predicted proteins | sample 7278091 | NCBI WGS metagenome assembly JAAUYG01 (sample SAMN14350201, study PRJNA611818) | marine sediment metagenome | isolation source: surface marine sediment (0.6m) | place: French Polynesia: Moorea | collected 2018-08
CTAGGCCTATTCAGTACACAGAGATGGACCTGAGAAATAAGACCACCTCAGAATTGAGGACAGTTTTTCACAGTCCCTTGGGTGTCCCTAATTCCCAGGTTCCACTGTACCTGTTTTCCCATTCGCCTGAGTTCCCATCTCACATCTGCCGCCGACTCCAAACTCTGGTAAAGAATCAATTTTAGCAATACAGCCAGGTCCGTGGACACCCCACTCGACTGTCCGGATACATCCTGCACTGATCCAGATTGCTGGCCCCTGACCTCATGGAGTTCTGGATGAGACTTGCCGGACAGGTTTTCTTTCCTTGCAGATTCAGTGATTTGCGTATGACTGAGTAGAGAATGGGCCTCGCTACCAGAGGGAGTTAGGCGTGCCGAGTCGGTTCTTGTACGCTTGGCAAAATATGAATGATGTCTGGCACGAGGGCGACTGGCAGAACCAAAGGTCACAGTTCCTGCCCTGGTGACAGAAAATTGTCATACTAGACTCCAATGTCATAAATTGGTAGGTTATTACACTATCAGCTAGTAGTTAAAATATTTTCAGTAAGAGCCTGGATCATAAGTGATGCAATATATTACCACAACAGATGCCTTTGGAATCTTAATTTTACATACTGAAATAATATGTTTCCAGGTATTCTTTCTGTTGTACATATGCCACTTGCACCTGTAGTAACGTTACCCACACACAGGTGTTTCATTAAACATTACCATAGTGTGAAGATCAGATACGGCCAATAACTACCTACCCCCGGTAATATTGTGTTTGATTTTTCAATGTCACTTACAAGTAATAGTGCTGCTAGATTTCCCATATGACTTCATATTACTGTTCAGTAACATATGCCTTAAGTCTGTTCCTTTCTGAGATATAAGGGTTTGAAATCTGAGCATCCTTGAACTGACTGATACCACAGTCCCTCAAGGTCAACTCTAATAACACATTTAGACTCCCCTTCTAGTTAGTGTTTAATGCTAATGGATCCCACATATGACTTCCTGTCAGTCTTCAGCAGTAACATATACCCAAACTCAACTCTTTTGCGAGATATAAGGCTTCAAAATCTGAATGACCTTGTATATGACCTTTTAAGATGACCCAAGGTCAAATCTAATCTAATTATACATTTGGACCCCCTCACATAATTTCCAAATGATGGCCAAACCCCTTCAGAATTCCTAATACCTTTAAAACCTGACTTTGACCTTTCATGCTCACTCAAGGTCAAATCTAATGGTGGAATTGGTTACTTCAAATCCACATATATCACTTCCCCGTTATTGTCGAATAATAACCACATGCATATTTCTCAATGTTTAGCTGTTACAGGCACTTTTTAAAATTTGTTCTCCTATTTCTATATCCTTGGGCCAAAAAAAATTTACCCCCCCCCCCCCACACACACACACACACAAGTACCGGTATTTACTCAAAAATAAATCACTTCTTCCCTGGGTCAGAGGGAAGGCTCCCATCAAAAATAAAGTTGATTGGTAAATCCTTTTTGAAATCACAGACCCTGCCCAGTAAAATGGCATCGGGTTTAATTATACTGTGTTGACATTTTACCTTTGAAGTCTCCCTTTTCTGGCAGCACAGACAATAAGGAAAACTTTGTCAGCCAACTGATATAAATGTTTCCTACTGGGCGATTATTCTACACAATACATGAAATACATGTACATGTATACCAGTAACATACAAGTAATACAAATCTTCGGCATTCTCAATTACCCTGTACCACCTTTTAAGCATTGTAATCATTGTCATATGGCTGAAATATCATTCAGCTTATGCTAAGCTTTATTTTTCTGTAATCATCTAAAATCACTTTTGACATAAGTATTACATTAATGACAGTATGACACTGCTGCTTCATAAAAGGTGACACTTTTTTTTAAAGCGTATTACTATATATTTCAATCAATGTGCAACTTAATTCTGCTTATATCTGTTAAAAAATTGCCACATTCAAGATGTTCTCATTTAGCAATCCCCAAACACTTCCATGCATACCTGAAACACTTGGTATCGGAAGGAAAAACGTTTTGAATTTGAAACAATCATGTTTCTAAAGAAAAAAGTCACTCTACATAAGGTGCTTCTTTTCTAAAGATCATTACTACCTATGCATTTAGTAATTAGGCAAGAAAGTTTACAATGTACTGGTAACGGTTGTTGCTAATGCCTTACAACCTTGAAGAGAGGTTCCACTATATAAGCAGAAGGTGAGTTCTGGGTGAAGTGACTTAAAGAGATCTCACTGTATAAGCAGAAGGTGAGTTCTGGGTGAAGTGACTTAAGAGATTTCACTGTATAAGCAGAAGGTGAGTTTTGGGTGAAGTGACTTAATAAGATATTTCACTGTATAAGCAGACGGTGAGTTCTGGAGTGTAGTGACTTACCTTTTGGTCCCTCTGGGTGAACTCTCCCCAAGACCCACACTGGAGCTAACCTGGACTGCACCAAGTCGGGACTGTAAGGAAGAAACAAAATGTACCTACAAATAAATTATTCTATCCAAACAGTACCCGGTAATATTGCAAAAATCATAACAGGAAGCCTTATATCTATTTGGAAAACCACATAACAAAAATAATTGGGTGTCAAAAATATTAAATATTTGTATAAACACTGTTTCCATGTAAGTCGATCAACATTTTGGGCTACATTGCACCATGTTTGGCTGAGAATTTGAATCGAGTGATGTTGGATGTTAATCTCAAAATTAGGAATATTCAATGGCTTCAAACCATGTAGAGGGGCACACCGTGTGAAGAGAGTTTATATAAGTGTAAGATGAACTTACACTTAAATGTAATACCTACTAAATTCCTAGTATCCTATTAATGTAAACCCACAAACTGCCAAGCTCCAGATACTAAAGGCTAATGGTATTCCACTAAGCCAAAACACTGCATTATTTTTACTCTGTCTTTAATTTCTGTATAAAAATCTGATGTACAGTATTATGCTGTACCAAAATTTATGACACACTTAAACAGAGCAAATTTGTAGCAATTATGGAAAGTCTTGAGTATGAAGATACAAGCACATGTACAAGCATATAGAAATTAACCCATATTGCCCTATACTTGACTGTATAGACTTCCAGAAAATGACTTGCATCTACCGGTAAGTCAATGATGTTTTAATTTGAGTTGCAATTTCAGCACTGCTGGTCATAAGAATTTATCTCTATGGTTGGTCAAAAAGTAAAGTTGGCTCTCCATTGCAACATGTTGGGTTAATAGTCATAATTTTTAGACTTATAAAAGTCTTTTCAAGACTTCCACCATGTACATATAACAATTTTAATGTCTGATTCTGGCTCTTAAGTGTCAAATTTCACTCTAAAACTACTCCATAATTAAAACCACCTGAAAGTCATATGCTGGAATTATACTAAAACTATTCAACCAATACAAACAATATAGTGTTTATCAAACCAAAATACTTAGAATAAAATGTACTAAAAAATATTCGTAACTCTTCGGTGTAGGATTTGAGCTGGAATTTGAATGTTTAATTCAGCATTCATGCATCCTGATGTTACAGGATGCCAAGAAAAAGAGTGACACAGGTGGTTTTAATGAAGATCCACTTATCTTGAATATTAGTAAATTTGTAACTGATGCGGTGCTGCTGAAGCATATTTAAGTGCATTTATTAGCCACGGCCGGATTAAACAAAGTCTAGGAACACTTTATTATACCAACAAGCATAAGTTAGTAAAGCACATATACATACGATTTTTGAAGCAAAATAGTAAACAAAAAAATCTCAGAATATTTGTGTTGTAGTCATGGAGAAAAAGTATTTGACAGACAAGCATATTATTGGCTGCAGCATACATGCATGTATGTGTGTAATGTGGTTGAAAGCATACGTGTAATACAAGCCACAGTGCATTTAAGACAAATTGTTTGCCTCTTGACCACTGGAAAAGAATTGAACCTCAAAAGACCAAGACTAATGTTTAATATGAGATATCTTGTAATATATATATCCCTGTAGCCTGATCAAAGTAAAGTTTTTCTTTGTACATTTGCAGCTGAAAAACTTAAAATTGCAACAATTTTCAATGCAGATGTACAAGAAAAACTTTCATCCATCATGTATATATTCCAACTAGGTTTAATAAGTCTTTTTTCTGCAAACAAAGTGAGTAAAATTATTTAAGAATTTTTTTTAATAGAAATGCTTAGCCTTAGCAACAGTCAATCGGTTTCAATATCAGAATTACGGTATACAGACAGTTATGGTGCCAGAGATGGTATAGGGACCTGTACTAATCCCTGATGGTGCTACAATATGGACAGACACCCTTTCTGCTAAATACATGTATCAGTAATTCTCTCCACATTAGAAAGACATCCTCTGATGAGACTGAGCGCATCAAATGCATTCACGGTAAGTTGCTGCAAAAGTGTCTTTTCTAGAGAGGGCGTTCCATCTTGACACTGTTCTTTAAGAGAAAGAGCAATCGATGACTGTAGAAGTTCATTATCAAAAATGCGCTAGGTGAAAACCAGAAGCAACACCCATACATAAGGCAAGCACTGGTGGTGAAATATAAACATGCATGCACGTACAGCTGCAAAAGAAAAGAATACTAATATAATACATGTATTATACAAGATGTCACACCTCCACCAACACATCAAAAGTGATTTAAAAAGAATTTTTTTGCGAAGACAAGCGTCATGAACTTTTTTGGTAAACAGATGATACATTAAGTGTACTCAAACTATGTAGAAACGTGAGCTAATTCTTCAGTACTGTAATGAGTACTGTAATGAGTACTGTAATGAGTACTGTAATGAGTACTACATTTGAAAACATAAAATTATGAGGATAGACTGAACCCAAACATTGACCGAGTTGCTTTTTTGAAAACATTTTCCTGTGCCCCAGAAGGGATTGTTAGGTCTTTCACTGAATGAGGGATATATAATATGGCTAAAATAGCACTAAAGTACATTTATACTTGTTTCAATTAAATGTACCTTGAAATAAATTTCTGAAGTTATTATAGACAGGGCATATCTTCCCCCCCCTCCCCCCCCCCCCCCCAATAATTGAAAATTTGAAAGAGTAATATTACTGTAGTTTTGAACTGTGATATTAAATGCCTGTCATAAGCAGGACAGAGTTGCTTTCTTTATCGTGATTTGTAGCCATGTAACATCAAAAATGGAGAAAAATTGATACAAATGCTGAGTCAGAAGTGAACAACAGTGACCAATAATCTAGAAAATATGTGACTGTTTATAAGCATTCTTACAAAATAAGGTGAAACTTGTTGCAAATGTATCATATCATGCTGCAGAGTGCTAGTGGCAATCGAATATCGTGGCCGTGCCAATCTTGATATTGTTGCTATAGGAACCACTTCCTGTGTTAAAAAAAAACAACAAAAACAACAAAATATTTAATACTTATGTAGTATTTACATATGCATGTACATCAAACCAGAAATAATTAGCATTCAAAATACAGTGGTATGTTTGATCATGTAAACACCATGCATGCCATGATACACCACGACAGGGTCTAATATCCGGGAAAAACTTAATTAAAAAGCGGAAGATTTTGCAAGATTGCCTAAGGTATCTATAATCTAGCTTAATTTAGAAAATACAGTGGTATATTTGATCATGTAATCACCATGCATTCCATGATACACCACGACAGGGTCTAATATCCGGAAAAAACTTAATTAAAAAGCGGAAGATTTTGCAAGATTGCCTAAGGTACCGGTATCTATAATCTAGCTTAATTTAGGCCACATCAACTGAATTCTTTGATTTATGGGCATTCAAGTGTGAAAGGACAAGGAAAAAAGTTTTTTTTTAGCTTATAAGCATAATTATGCTGGCTGGGTATCATAAAATTATAGGTTTTCATTTTCATTAGTCAAAACTTTTCCTCTTGCTATCCTGCCGTTTGCCAAGTGGAAACGGCGACAAGTAATAACTGAAATTCCTACATAGGTGATCAATAATTAAAAGTAGGCTAAACTTACACAAAGTGTAAGATTGTGTCAAACTAGTTAAAAGGGCATACATGTAAAAGGAGAAACAACACATTTCATTGATATTTTTTTACTCTGAAGCCTGTGGATAAAAACACAATTGTATACATGTACCAGAAAAGTAAAATCTGCAAAAACTGCACCTTTTTCTGTAGGAGAAAAATGTGCATACATGTAATTTGTAAAAGAAAGAATAAAATTGATGTGGCCTTATCATTGCTCCAGAAGTACAATCAATTAAAATAAGATAGTCAAGTTCATCTTAATAATTCTTGAAGGTGTGCACATGTTGCATCATGCATATAGTAACATTAATTTGTATTCTTCATATTCATGATATTACAATTCCAACAATTCATGCGAAGAGAGAATGTATAGCTACATGTATACATGCAGAGCAGATAAAGACATGCATTATCATAGGAGGTTATCAAGCAATAAACAAATTGGAAGCATCACAGCCTTATGGCCACAAACATAATAGAAGCATGTGTAAGTACAGCAAGTACAGTAGTCCCTCTATTTTACAACCCTCTATTTTAAGACCACCCTTGATTATAAGACTGCTTGGTTCAGTCCCAAAGGGCAATTTTCTGTGTTAAATGAGCTTTATTTTAAGACCACCTGCAATATAAGACCACATTTTCTTGATCCCGTGGGTGGTCTTAAAATAGAGGGACCACTGTGCAATTACATATTTTAATGTTCATTTTAATGTTACAGTTTGTTCACAACAAGAAAGCAATATATCTATGTTTTATTGGTGGTTTTAACAGAATATGCTGCAGCATCAAACAAGCACAAACTAATGGTAGTAAAGGAAAGCATGATTGATAGCACACAAAAAGACGAACTTAAGGAAAACTACAACCTAGTTATCAGGAAGAAACTTGCTAAGAAAATAAGTTATGAAATTCTTTCATGACAATTTTACATCATATTTTTCTTTTCAAGTGCAAAAATATATTATACATGTACATACCTACTTGTATACTACAGAATTTAAATAGCAGTTATAAAAAAATCCACCCTGGACATCATTTCTATAAGCAAAGTTCCATATGGACAGAAAAATATCTTGGATATACATGCAGCACAGTATATATTGTATAGAGTATATAACATATAAATATAATCAAATACAGTCTAATAATATATTGTTTCAGTGCCACTGAATTTCTTACAGCCAGAGATGACTCGGGGATATCCCAAGCTGTGGATCCGGAATTAGCGGAGGGATGGGTTAGTGATCCGGATCTATTCCGAAATTCTTCCTCTATATCCTGCATCAGGTGTGGACTGTGATGGGAAATGTGTTTACCTGTGGCATGCTACCATATATTGAGGACAACAGACAAAAGAAAATAAATAAAAGCAAAATTGTAAATAAAATTTAAGATTAAACAGAAGTTACAGAAACACAAAATAATTCTGTTGTCCCTGCATGGGAAACCAGTATTAGGCTGGAGGTTGTAGTGCTAGCAGAATAATTTTTCATGCAATATATTTGCACAGTAACAGTTGTTCTTTTATAAACTACCAAATCCTTCATGAACTTAGCAGTAACTGAATGTTTTTCAGCCAATATCTGTTTTGCATATGCTCTCGCACATGCTGCAACATCATAAATGTGGTTCCACCATTACTCAAAGTGCCATCTAATTTGGACATGTTTGCAAAGGAACAACTGCATCATGTGACGGTGCTTGATAAATGTACATTTAAGACAGTTAAAGTAGGCAAAGTAATTCATATTACGTCTATGGTTAAAAATGATGGCCGGCAAAATATACTGCGTTCATCCTTATGGAAGCACAGTACCTAATAGAAATGCATGCCCCTCCAGCAGCAAACATACCACACCAGCTAATGGGCAGATTCATACCAAATGCCAAATAAAATATCAAAAGATCATCGTTTTTATCAAGAAACCGTAAAATCTGAGTGATATCTGCATCCAGTTGGCCACTGCACATGCACTAATTGACACTTCCTTGTAAACAAAGGTCGGTGTGGTTTCCTGTACCACATACATAGTCCCTGTAATTTACTTAAGACCACCCTTGATTATAAGACTGCTTGATTTGGTCCCAAAGGGCAATTTTCTGTGTTAAATGACCTTTGTTTTAAGACCACCTGCAATACAAGACCACATTTTGTTGTTCCCCTGGATGGTCTTAAAATAGAGGGACCCCTGTATACATGTACATGATGCATGTGTATATACGTACAACTGGGTTGTATAGCTACCGGCCGGCAGGCTTTATTATTGAAAGTATTAGATGCACACCCAAGCCCTTACATTCATGCACTGCACTTCTAATAGGATGAACACAGTAAGCACACCACAGCCAAGGAGAAATGAAACAAAGTCAAAACAGTTATCGGTAAAATGAAGCTTTAAGGACACTAAGTCTGTCATATTGTTACAGTGAAAAAAGACCTTATTATGAGACTGGATCATAATTTTTTTAAGTTGCATAACTTAACAGAAGACAAGCGCATGTAACTCAAAGTAGAATGTTACTACCGGTACTTTAACACTGGGTCTTCACAATACCAATACTCTAATATGATTAATATAAACTGCAAAAACAAATAATTATAACATACATGTATCTCAATATAAATTAATAGCAGAAACTTATTACAGATGCAGATGAGTTTTCCTTATAAGGTGCAGCTAATTAAAAGATGTATTGTCACATATCAAACTCCCACAAAAAAATTGCACTACCATACTAACTGAAAGGTATATGTACATATATATCTAGTATATGGGATTGGATATGACAAATATGTCTCTTCAAATACAAATGCAAAAATCACTGTGGCTATAGTTAAGCACAACATTCAGGCAGTTATACAAACAATGCTCTGCATGGCACTAAGAAGAATGCTGGGAGAACAGTTTAGCTGCATTGAACCAAGAGATAACTAACTACGTGTATATGGTTTCTGCCCATCGATTCATTTTAATCTATCTTAATTTGTGGTGAGGTTTAACACTGCCTCAATTTAACTGATCATTTCATTTTATCCTTACCTCTTGAAACTCGTGACCACTTCCTGAAAGTCTCCTTGTTGCAACCCGTCCTTCGCCCGATGACCGTAGCAATGAAGCATGGAGTGAATGACCAGAGAGGTCGGCCCTTGGTGAACATTCAGAATCCAGGGTACGAGTAGACCTGAGAAAAATAAGAATGGAACTGAAAAACGAAACTGAAATTTACAGGATTATGATCATTTTTACAAACCTTTCATAGAGCCACAAAATTATGGCAGAGGTTGATGTTTTGAAAGCCTCTTTGATAAACAGCCAGCACAGCATTTTGACAGATGCTTAAGATGAGTTTGGGACTTACGAAGATTTTTTTTACGGTGGCCCCTGCTTGTAAAGAGAAGTAATCTGTCACAAAAAAATGCATAACACATTTCGCGGACACTTCACAATGCTTAAGCAGAACTCAAAGTTCTCGATGCAAGACACCCATGACAAAACACATTTAAATACTCATGGAGAAACTGTTTAGAAACAGTGCCCATTATCAGTGTTGATGTACTTAATATTACCTAAAGAAATACGTTACTAGTATTCAGAATGTTAACTTGTTAAGACTTAACCTTTGTGACAAATGCTCCTGCCCTTGATTAGTGACATTTCCAAGCATACATATACTTCGCACAAACACTAAATATCTTACCTTTGACCTTTGTTAGCAGCGCCCCTAGGTGAATTAAGTGGGGCAGAGAGGTGGGCGGAGCCGAAGGTATACAGCCAATGGTTCTTAATAAGGAACTGCAGAATAAGCTCATAGGCCAGCAACCTGCCTTCACGCCACTCCCACACACTCGACAACAGGCCTGAACCAATCAGATACAAGAACAAATATTTCAAATACATCTACACATAAGAACCATGCCTGGTCAGTTTGGAACCCTCTATCTCATCTATGAAAGGCCATTAACTACCCTGTAGGGATATCACTGACAGATATTTTAATACAAATAAAATATTATGGGAGTGAATGCTTTTGGACTCTGGAAACATAATTTCTGACGAAACATTCTGCACACAGAGTCAAATTCCGGCGGAAAAGTTCCCGAATTTTTGGCAGAATCTCTTTGCCTTCATCAGGGGATGGCCACTAGTGGCCGTTGGTGTCACATGACCCTTCTGGATCATGTGACACCAGTTGGAGGATGACAGCTGGGATAAGGGTTATGTCTTATGTGACACCAATGGCCACTAGTTGCCATCCCCTGACAAAGGCAGAGAGATTCTGCCAAAAATTTGGGAACTTTTCCCCCATAATTTGACTCTGTGTTGAGAATGTGTCATCAGAAAAAAAATAAAATACAAATGTACATCCATTTTCTTCATTATTGACCAATTATTATGCTTAATGATTGCAAACAATGCATGTTAATGTTAAAATATTTCCTTTTGGAAATCCAGGGACAAAACGCTAATGTTAAATCTTCATGTTAATGCTTCTGCTCTCATGATGACAGATTCTTCAGCACTTGAAACTCTTCTGGGTTACTGGAAGACCCAGTTTCTTACTCTTTTCCGGCTGAGCGATGTGTTTGGTGATCGTCGTCCTTGTTCCATAACCTCCGAAGCCAACCAAGTTGATGCTGCCTCCAGCGCGTTTCTTCCCTCCCTCTTTCGACGGGACATGCTTGGCTGAACTCTGATCCAGGAACAGGAAATCCATATCTGGATTCCAACCCTGCGCCAGGCCATGCAGAACCAACTTCAAGAGATGGGGGTTGCTGCTGTCCTTGGCAACTGTTGTCAGGGAAACAAATATTGATTAAGCCAAGTATTTCAGACTTCCTAGTGTTTTAGCCATCCTCCATATGGCAGCATTCTTGCTTGTACAGTAAATTACACCTCTGTTCTAAAAAGTCTTGCAGTTTGCATGAATCAACAGACAACTGTAGAAAGGTTCATCTTCCAGGTAAGATGCTTGAGGGACTAGTGCATTATTTGCATCACACCTGGCTTGCATTAAAGATAAAATCACCATTATGTTGGTACTAAGTGAGTCACAATACAGATGCTGCTCAGATATATATACCGGTAGTACACAAGATGCATGCTATTATAAACATTTATTCTGCTTTTACAATGTTTGAATAGACTCATGAAAGTGGCAACAAACTGAATTTCCAAGTTACCACCAAAAAATTTCCCTTAAACTGTTATCCTTAATAGACATGCATGCGAGTGTGCAGAGGTGTGAGTGAATAATGTATTAAGCCCTTTTAGCTAGTGTGGGATGTTTCTTGAGGTGTGAGTGTGGGTCTATTGATTTAAGCCCTTTAGCTGGTGTGGGATGTTTGCTGAGGTGTGAGCGGGTCTATGAAGCCCTTTAGCTAGTGTGGGATGTTTTTTGAGATGTGAGTGTGGGTCTATTAAGCCCTTTAGCTGGTGATTATTTTAAGCCCTTTGGCTGGTGTGGAATGTTTGCTGAGGTGTGAGCGGGTCTATGAAGCCCTTTAGCTAGTGTGGGATGTTTGTTCAGATGTGAGAGTGGGTCTATTAATTTACGCCCTTTAGCTAGTGTGGGATGTTTGTTGAGGTGTGAGTGTGGGTGTATTAAGCCCTTTAGGTGGGGTGGGATGTTTGTTGCCAAAGGGGAATTGATTTCTATTACAGTTGTCTTCTATTAGGAATAACATGGAATATCATCAAGATACCGCTATTAAGCCTACCAGCCTCTCATGCTTATCAGTGTCGTGTGCCAGCAGTTTTGGTATATGAGTTTTTATTTTACTTGTACACCTTTAATAGTATGACATGTTAATTACATTCAGCTCACCTAGAAACTTAAACAGGGTGCTGCTGACTTGGCGAACTGTGGATGCCGGATGGCTCAGATACCACAGAAAGGTGGAGAAATACAGATCCCATTGACTGGACCGCAGCAGCTGCTCAGGAGGAATTTGCTGCAATAGCATGAAACACTTGCATATTTTTTTAAATTTTACTTTGTAGGATCTCGGAACTGAGTTCTATTATTGTTTGGCATGAAAAGACCAGGGCTGAAGTTCTCAAAAATACCTATGTCTATTAGTTTTGATTTAAGTTAGATTCCTAGCCAAGCACATGCAGTGCTCAGGTTGCTGACATAAGTCAAAACTTAGACTTAAGTATCTTCGAGAACTCAAGCCTTGATGCACTGAAAGACTATCCAGCAGTAGTTATATTCTGTTGGAACCTAATGATGCCTTTAGAGCACCTCTGTATTTTAATAACAATTCACCATCATTATACATGCCCTGACAGATGTGCCTGCCAATAAATATGCCGTAATTTAGCGTTAATGGACAAGAATTTTCCAATAGCCTACCCAAACAATCGGAACACTTAGAGAATATGGGAAACTTAAAAGAGAATCAAAGATATGGCTTTTGCAGTGTTTTAGACTGAAGTCTCTGAACTTGCTTTAAACTCTGATGCGACTGTTATGCACACAAGTGCCAGTGATAACACCAAGTAGAATCGGGGTTATAGAAATACCTAATACACCATTTTCCAAAATTTCTTAAGGTTGCTAAAAGTTTCTAACCATATAGTTCCTCAAGTTTCTAACTACAACACATGACCCTGTGCCCTGAATTACAGGGCAAATCAATCAAAATGAAATATAAATTGACATTTAAGCATACCTTCACCAGATGAACACAAACTCCAAGTAAACCTTCTGCCTCATAGGCCTCCAGGAATTTGAATGTGGATTTATCTTCCCGAGCACAGTGATCCTATTGCAGGGGCCAAGAAAGATTTTTTTAAGGAGAAGGGCGAGGGGAGGGTAGCATGTTTTGGAGGGGGTAGCATGTTTTGCTTAGTTTTTCAACATTTCATAAACAGGATAACTTACAAAGATGTGCAGTGAATTTAGCAGAACAATATTAACATCATCCATTAATAAAAACCTGGATTCCATTAATGAAAATCCTGTAAAACCTGGATTTAGATTCGTGCTGTTTTCTTAATCACACATGGCTGTACATCACATAGTTTATCCTTTGTGACGATGCAAAAGCAGTTAGCTGAACCTTATGACATAATAGTTATCTCAAGCGCAAGGACAACTCTAGCAGTTCTGAAAGGAGATTAGAGGAGAGGTAGTAGTAGAATAGTTTATTATCGTGACATGCATATATATGTTAATAGGCATTCTATACAATTTACATAGTTAAATAATCTACGCCCAGTCATCAGGCTTATACAAGTCATGCTAAATACAGACTCTCAGGCAGTCCTGATCACACCACACCCACTTATGCCATTACTCTTTAATACAACTGGACCTTAAATCATACGCCTTTTCAATATATCATCTCGCCAATTTCCCAGGTGATGTCTTAAACATTAATAACACTTACAATGTCACTGAGTCGATTGAGCTGTTTCACCATGTTGTCCAGTGAGGTTACAGCTTCCTGAATGAGTAATAAGGTGCAATTAATGTAAAAGGTACATACATGTAAGGATATACAACTTTGGAACTTCCTTGCCATTCTTCCTGTTCAATGTTTATATATAACACGGACTCATGCCTAATTTAAAACCATGCACCAACCACGCCCTAGCTTCTATTTATTACCGGCACAGAATAAAATGTTAGTTGTGAAAGAAAATTTACACTGAGCAGCTATTTTTTTTTATTTTGGTGTATTTTATTGTAATAGCAATAATTATTTTCATGATTCGGTTCAGTAAAATTGTATGAATTGGAGCTAGCTGCGCCATCTGGTGTCTTGAAATAAAAGCATTTTTTGACTACAAAATGTTGCATGATGGTTGTAAAACAATTGTAACTAATGGCGTCCTAGACAACATAAACAATCGAATATTTAAACTGCCGAGACTGGCTAATTTCGATTTGCATAGAAATTTGACTTAGTTTGGCTCTTAATTTTATGACAAAGTGTTAAAATGAAGTAAAAATATGACAAACTGTGCAGATCATATAAAATACAGACC
>JAAUYG010176356.1_pt1 | contig 14045 bp, 9 predicted proteins | sample 7278091 | NCBI WGS metagenome assembly JAAUYG01 (sample SAMN14350201, study PRJNA611818) | marine sediment metagenome | isolation source: surface marine sediment (0.6m) | place: French Polynesia: Moorea | collected 2018-08
CAATTCCAGGCCACTTTATCGTGATGATGAACCCACAAGACGCCATTGACAACCAGCGTCAACTCGCGCCGCGCAACGCGCAGCTGATGACGTCACAAGTGATGACCCTCCGCTCTTGCCCGGCGTCATCACTTGTGACGTCATCAGCTGCGCGTTGCGCGGCGCGAGTTGACGCTGGTTGTCAATGGCGTCTTGTGGGTTCATCATCACGATAAAGTGGCCTGGAATTGATCGCATGGTTTTCAGCAGACGTTAACGCTGCGTCAAAAAGTACCCACAGACCTTCGTCTGGAATTCAGCACACTGTGGACAATAACAAAAGTTCTACGTTTTTCATCCAGACAAAGGACAGCTGCGACAATCCGCAGACAATCGACTAGAAGAGAACGTTCAGACAACAATCTGGGAGGGTGGTGTGTGTGAGAATGTTTGTGTGGAGGGGCGGATGGAAACATGTTGGCACAGATGGACCAGTGGGAACAATGGGGCTTATCAGCATCGAAGCTGCGCTGCAATCACATTTTTCTTTGCAATGATGAAGCAGTCACGTGATCAAAACAGAATGATAGCTGGTTGGGGTTGGCAGGTGTGTGTGGGGGGGGGCTGTCCATGCCAATAACGACGACGGGATGACTCATAAAATCCACTCTGCTTGATAAAGCGGCGCGGCCGAAAGAAAAGGAACAGGGGACAGAAATCAGACTGAGAAGATGCTTTTGCAAGAGAACAAACCCCCCACCCCTTTCGATGTAAAATAAACGTACTTCCGCCGGCCGTTGCGACCTGTGCGATGTTACCGCCATCTGACGTGACGATGCCGTCGCCTCCCACTGTGGTCGGCATCAGCGTCAGGCCCTCTGGTGTCGGGCTGCCTCCGTTACCAAACGGCGCCTGGATCAAGGCCTGAAACCACAACACAAACACAGAGTGAGACTCAAATCACACAGGAGCGAATCCAACGACCTGAAATATACTTGAATGAGAGAATTGACTTTGCCACACGGCATTTGTTTTCTCAGAAATGAAAAGGTGTTTTGAACGAATTATAACGCAAAGCAATTCCTGTCATTTTCTCATGAATTCACAAGCATCTCCATTGGAGCTTTTAGGACCGGTCTATCCCACCAGTGCGGCAAATAAATTATCCCACTCAACCAACAATGTGACTTTCAAACAACTGATGAATTAAATCTGCCAACTTCATTTGGGCTGCAGTTTTTCTTGCACAAACTACAGAACGTCTGAAAATACCACTAGTGATCAAATCACAACAGCAAAACAGGAGGTTGATTTCAAACAAGAAAGAACCAGTCAAATAAGAAGGGCAAGGCACACCACTTGCACAAAACAGTCCGCTGCTCTAAACGCAACAAGAGTACGCTAACTCAGCGCAAAGGCGGTGTGTGGTCACCATGTCGGGGCCTGGGTGGGTCAGTGGTTCCCCACCCAGAGGAGTGAGGTGGGCGTGGGGAGTCTTCAACAACGACAGCGACACGTACAAGGCTCCGTCTGGCCCAATCCACACAGGACGCGCCCGCGCAAATTCGAACGCAAATCCTTTAATGTTGCTTGTGTGCAGCGTGAATACTCCCATTCACATCAACAGGTCCCATTTGCTTGTGTTGCGCGTGCGCGTCCTGTGTGGATGAGGCCTAATACCGGCCGGCTTAGGCTTCGCGTGGTTTGTTTGTAAAACAGAGACAACCCGCGACGCGCTTGTGCGGGGCCTTGTCTGTGCGAAACAAAATAGTGGACAGTCAAAAAAATCAAAACGTTACGTTCTGGGTGTCCACGAAACACAGCTGAGTTGTCTGAAAAGGTATAACAACAAAACGCGACTAAAACAGCTCTCTTTACACACACACACGCGCGGTGGCCAGTCAAAAAAGAAACCCAAACAAACGAAACAAACATTTGCGTTGACAGCGGTGCCTAACGCAACAGAAGTGAAGGGGAGGGAATCTGGCTGGTGCAGCGATTACTGTTCAGCAAAACCAATGAAGAGTTAAAGATCCACTCCATGAAGAGCAAAAGATCCACTCCCAACATTTCAGATTCAAGGCCCTCGTGCGGGAATGACGACGGGACAGCCAACCCAGGACAAAAGAAAAGCAACAACATAAAATGCATCAAAGGCAAACCAGAGGCGCCAGCCCAGTCACATGTGTCTTTTCATCCGGCTCGAGTGCGCACGTACCTGTAGCTGGTTCGTGATCCAAGTTTCGCCCAGAAATATCCCAGGCATCGAAGGTCAAACATGAAGCGTGAAGGGGTGGGGGGACATCACACTGGTTTGCGATAGGAAAGGGTCCAAAAGGGACTTGCCCGATGGGAGAGAATTGGACATACTTGTGGTAATGTGAGGCGGCCCTTTTCCCCTTCACCAATTAGTGCCCCTATCATAACCCTGGACAGTGGAAGGAAGTCTGTGACCCTAAATGATTGGAAGAGTGGGGGGGGGGTGTCAATCAGCAACATCTCAAGGGACATGCATCAACCATCGACTCACAAGGTTGCCCAGAAACTGGGGACAAGTGTGCAAAGGGGGTGGGGTCACGGGCTGAGAGAATCATCATTCTGAACACGTAGTGACCACATGTGACTGGGCTGTGCGGCAGAAGCGGAAGTGACGACGACTAACTTGCGCATGCCCAGTGAACGGGTTGATCACCTGATGCGGTTCTCCTCCGTCATTGGACGCCACCTGCACCACCCGGTATAGACCTGAAAACAATGAAGAATGGTTTCAGCATTGAAATCAAAGCACAGCTACTGTGCTGTTGGGGAGCGAGGCGGAGGGTTTGGGGGCGGGGGATGGGGATGGGGAGTCCCCTCCAGACTGACACACCTGTGCAAGGAAACTGAATTGACTGTAAAATTCTCAGTTTGTGTGAGTAAATTTATCCCATGTATCTAACTGTCGAGTTTTGACTTCATTGATTTGTCCAAGTTCACACCCCAGAACCAGATAAAAGCCGAATGAATCTCTCGTCCATGTTTTCAGAAACAATGAAATTTTCACTTTCAAATGCTCCACTGCATGGGTGATTCCGGGAGAGAGGAGAATGGAAGAGATTACCTGCTGGGTCAACCTGCAGTGTGGGAGCGATGACGGTACCTTGTTCATCTTGACCTTCATCTAAATCTGTAACAAGAAACAGTGCAGTGCAGAGACACTGTGGGTGTGACGTATCCCCCCCATCACTTGGTTTGGACACATGACCCTCCTGGAGAACATGACCCCCCCTCAGAACTTGGAAACCATGACCACCACCCCCCAAACCATGGAACATACGCCGGCTAACCTGCCGTGTCAAACCACCAAAAGTGCGACTCCCTTGCGGACTTCGCACAACAACGACGACAGCTGGATCAATACACACCAAAATGTCATGTTGTTGATGTTTACACGATTGGCTTAAGCAAGGCTTAACACGTGGCTGCAAATCACACAAGTCCTTGGACTTGCTTATTAGTTTGCCAAACAGTGTGCGGACAGAATGCATGTATTCTTTCGGTGCACGACCATTCGTCGCCTCGCGCGGTACAACTCGAACGCACCCAAAGACTCAAGAACTCACCGTCTTGCACGAGAACTCCGTCTTCGGAGTTGTTCGATTCCACCTTTTCCTGCCTGCAATGAAAATAAGAAAGTGCATTTGTAAGCGAATCGCACGTTGAGATTGCATCCACCGAACCTGGACGCAAACGCCAGTCATTCGCAGGGGATGGGGGAAAGGAAGAGCTCGCCTGCCAGCAAGGGTGCAGTGGAACCAAATGTGACGTGTAGATAGATAACTCAAAGAGGCAAATGGGTTGAATGGAAACGAGAGCAGGAATAAGGAAATTCTGGGTCTTTATTGCTTGGGCATGAAACAGGAAACCGACCAGAGTTGAGGTCAAAACTTGTTTGCGTACTTGTCCCTTCCATCACATTCTCTCTATTGCCACTCGCACAAAAATCACCAAACAGAATCGGTATTTCCTCTTCACAAGGATTGCGCAGTTGTATTTCCTTCCTCACGACTTTACATCGATCTCGTGACCACAAATGATGCAATGGAGAATTAAATCAGCTGAACTTTTCCATGACTTCAGTGAGAACCAGGAACTGAATGAAATTCCAAACCACCGAGGCACAAAAAAGGGTCAGTGGTTGTTGGGGGGGGGGGGGTCATATGACCTGTCATGTGATCTCGCTGAGCGCAGCGGATCCAGGGTCCATGAAAGGCCGGCCATGTCTGCCTGAGCACTGCACCGCAAGATCAGATTTGCAGCATCAAAGTCACACGAAGTGCAGCACCAGTGTGTGCAATGCAATGCGATAGGGCGGGGGGGGGGCAGAGTTGAGGTCTGCAGTGGGAGGGGCTGGCAGAATTGGCAAGCTTTTGAATTTGTTTGGTCTGTGTGTTTGAACATAATTGAAGTTTGATGCAAAATTCTCGGCTGTATTTTTCCTGACACAGAAACATTGTTTTCACAAGAGGTTGCAGTGTTTGCAGTGGGGATGACGATGTGCAGTACGATGCAATTGGGCCGGGGGCTGAGGTCTGCACTGGGAGGGGGTTGAGCCGGGCAAACGTGCACGGGCACTTTTGGTCCTGGAGGAGGTAGAGGGTCAGGATTTTTTTGCCCGCAGGGCCTGGTACTGGTGAAGTGTGCGCTTGTGTCTGAAACACTTCGGATAAGCGCGCATAAGTGCATAGCGGGCATCCACATTCCTGTGTGGTTTCTCGTTCAATTGCCCTCTGTGTCTGACCGTTTAACCCATGAACCCACTAAATCTTAGAGATCCGTTTCTGGTCGGTTACGCACCTGCACTGCAATGCACACACTTGGCCAGGCAAGCACTCGGTTGGTTGAAAATGACCAGGTGAGGACGTGTGTTTTGGGCAGGGTACAAACAAGGGAACGAACCTTTCAAACGTACACAGACCTGGGCACGAGGGTCCACAGTGCAATCACCATGAATTGTGCACAACCACTAGCGGATCCCTGGGGACCCCCTCCTTACCCCCAAGATTTTTTTCATTTTGAGCAAATTTTGGGCTCAGCCCCCTTTGGGGTCAAAACTCCGGTGGTCCCCCTGACCAAAATCCTGGATTCGCCGCTGACATCAGTGTGCGAGTTTTGGGGACCTCCCAAATTTGCTCCATTCTGCAATCTGACACAAACAGGGAGAGCGGGAACTGCTCGCAAACCGTTTTCGTGGTTTGATTCACCAATGCTGTGTTCAGTCGAAATCTTTGTGTGTGTGTGTGTGCCAAGGGCATAATGTGAAATTGAATAACGAGCAAACGGGAAGACCCAGACCCATCCCGGCAGATTCTCTGGATTGTGGATGTTTTCGCAGTTTTGACTGTGGACCTTTTTTCCGCATTTGCCATGGACTTTCCAAAGATGGACATTTAAGGGGATGAACACTTGAGATCAGAACATCCATATCTGGGGATAAATTGACTGTTTCAGATCTTGAGCAAAATTTAGAAACACAACACACAAACTTTTTGTGATGTTTGTGTCACGCACACAGCAAGTGATCGCCCCATCAACTTGCACCTTGTTCTCACAGCAACTGACAAGCAACGCCCTACTTTTCCCGCTGCTGCGTATTATCCCTAAATCTCGCTTCTACCTTCATTTTCTCACTTACCCTGCTTCCAGGGCTGGTTCCAGCATGTCCATGTGCTCGCAATGTTTTGAAATGGCAGCAACTCACAAAGTTTTGGTCACGAGGGCCGTTTCGCAGGTCACATGTTACGCGAGTTTCTCATGTGACAAGATGGCGACCAAAAAGTAAAATCCAAAGTCGGTCAAGGCATGTCGCGCCACCTGCCGTAAATTGAGTGAAAACGGAACGAGCGAAAATTACAATACGCGCAACTGTACCAATTCATTTTCACGCAATTTCGCTGTTTTGCGCAAATAAAAGAAATGCTTTCCCTACAGCAATAGATCACTTTGTTTTTTCCCCAACCCAATTCAATTTCGCACAGATTTTTAAAAGTTTTTCCTTCCACTTTTTGTTCTGTAGAGTGGTCTCACACGTAACACACGCAAATCGGACCTCACAAGTCAGCGTACAAAAGTCCCGGGGGCGAAAGGTCTTAGGTCTGGGGTCAGGGGAAGGAGTTGGGCGTCCCCACTGTTGGGACGGGCACCACAATGACCACAGGTTGACGCCGACCTGAAAAGGTTGCCATTGCTGTCAGCCTCGCCCGACAGGTGTTTCGCGTGCCCCTCAAGTGAACTTGTCACACCAGCGGGGGTTCTGGCTCAATTGGGAGAGGGGCCAAGCCGGGAGGGGCCCATCCTGGAGGGCAGGGGTCTGGAATGGTGTGGGGTCCGGCCTGGAAGAGGGGCCAGGCCAACATCGGTTGGGGGAGGGGGTGCAGCCCAAAGGGAGGACCTCTACGACGACAACGACGCGTAGATGACTCCATGTGGCTGCCCGCTTCTACCGCGCAGCCTAAAAATAAAGAAAAGCACAAATGGCACTTTAGCATCCGGTTTTTTTTTTCAACTCTGAAGTTACAACCGTACAACGCAAACGCGTTTTTACGCAACGCGAGTGTTTTGTATGACAAGTTGTGTTCAACGACCTGGATTGATTCATTGTTGCCATTGGGCAGTGTTCCCCTTCAAGGACCAGGAAAAGAATTTGAATTGGACAGTGGAGATTTTCTGTTGCAAACTTTACAAAGTTTTGCACGGGAAAGGCAAAACAAGTCGAGTTGAATCAGCAACAGTGTGGCCAATCACCTCCAAAATAACTTTTCCCCAAGGAAATTAGGAATTTACCTCACAGGAATTGAATGAAAGCAAACAAAACGCCGCGTGAAATTATTGGAATCAACAGAGTTGGAAAAGAATGTTGGGTGAAGAATCCGTCAACGAAGAATGCACCAGTCTTGGTCATCAACCTTTCCATCGATTCTTGCGCGCAACAAGCTCTGTTTCGCTCTCTCTTCACCGAGTGTTTGTTCCAGAATATTCCCTTGCATCTGAAGAAGTTTTATTTGTTCCACCGCATGTTCTAAAATGGAGACTTTTGACACGTTCTTCTTGTCTGCTAGAGCCGGGAGAACTGCCTTCAGATTGAGAAAGTATCCACGCACACCTTGTCGTCTGGTTCTCTCGAGCTCATTTTGTCGTTTGAGTCTCTCGCTCTCAGTAAGTGGTGCCTTCTTATCTGGCGCGCGTTTTTGTTCCACTCCGGAAACGTTTCCGGCGTCTCTTCTGTTATCCGCGTCTTCATTCTGAAGAGTTCCGCTTCCTCCACGGGGAATTGCAGCGTGCCCATTGGTTCCTCCGCTGGAAATCGTGGCGCGTCGGTTGGTCCAAATCACCTGCTGATCCTCGCTTTGATTGGTGGATGAAATCTCGCCAAATCTCGGCTCTCTGGAATGGTGGCTAAATGCTGGATCTGCACTGTAACAATGATCCGTTTCGTTTCTGATTCAACAATTCTTCCTCCAGCAATTTTCCAGAGTGCATGTCCCTCCATTGAACTTTGCCTGGATCCCGGTTCTTGATGCCGCTGTGTTTCAGCGTTCCCTTCATCACTCAACTTGCGTCTCTTGGCATCTGACCCCGTGTACTTGACCACACCACAAAACTCACTGTTTGAGCCTTCCATGAGTGAAGAGGTGGATGTCGGGAGTGATGACGTTGGTCCGGAAACAAACGGGTTCGATGTCCGGACAAAAGGCAACAACTGCCCTCCTCGGCTGTACACTGGTCCCTTACGCTTTCCGTGGATCTTTTGTGAGGTTGACTGAGAGGAAGATTTCTCAAGACCAGATCCACCAAGAGGTTGCCTTGTCAGCAATGATCTGTTCTTTGTAAGACTAGACCCACCAAATGGTCGCCTTGTTAGAAGTGACCTGTTCGTCTCAAAGCCAGTCCCACTAAGAAGTCGCCTTGCCAGCAACAACTTGTTCTTCTCAAGATTTGTCAGATTTTTGTCCAGAGGTGGAGCTGACAGGAACGACACGTTTCCAACACATGGCACACTTGGAGTTCGATTTGCTGGGTTTTGATCCAGAGATGTCTCCGACTGTAAAGACAAGTTCTCAAGACTGTTCCCACTTGGTGTTTGGTTTGTGAGGTGTTGTTCCACAGATGAGGTTGACTGCAATGACATGTTCTCAACACAAGGCTCACTTCCCAGATTTTGGTCCTGAGCTGACTGTGACTGCAATGGCGAGTTCAGAAGATAATTCCCACTTGGTATTCGGTTTGTGAGGTATTCTTCCAGAGATGAAGTGGATTGCAGAGAAGAGTTTTCAAGACCAGGTCCACTCATTGTTCGCCTTTTCTTTTCATTCGCAGAAGTCGGACGTATTGAGATCTTTATTGAAGCATCACTGAGTGTTCGCTTTCTGAGATTTTGCTTCCTCTGCCCAGCACGAGCACGCAACACCGACTGTATGGCTTTCATGGCACCGGTGTGCTTCTTGGAATAGCCATGGAAGAATTCCTTCAGGTACAGAAGGCCAGGCCACGTTCCTAGGGCCCTGGGGAAGGTCCCTGCCTCTGAGCTCACATCTTCAAGCTGCCCTCTGCACATTATTTCACCAATAGATGTCTCCACAAATATCTCCACTTTCTCCTTCTTCTCCGCGGTCGTGGCGCCATCTTGTGTGGTGACGTCATCAGGTTTTGAAATGGCGGCCTGATTTCCAACATGGTCGATGAAGTCCACGCGAGAATACCTGAGATCAACGCTTGGCGTCGCTGCTGATTTTGTTTCATGATCGGTTATCTGATTCTCAACATGGCGGCTGCGGAGTGACCCTGTGACCCTTGCTGCTCCAGTTGATTCTACTCTCCCGTCTGGCACAGGGGTTGACTTATCTGTCAGCCAAAGGTCATCCTTTTCAAGGTCATTGCCTTCAGAACGGTCAATAGCTTTTCTTCTCAGGATGTTAGGTCTTCGTTTTGGTCTTCCTTTCTGGTTGCTAGAGGTGCCCCCTGGCGTGATTCCGTCTGAACTTGCACTGGAATTTTCCAAACGCATCATCCAACCTGACGCCAGGAGCTCTTCGATGGTTTTGTATGTAACTTGATTTGCTGGGATGACTGGCAATGAATGACTTTCTGTCGTTCGGTCGGTTTCAGCCCCGTCAACAGCTGGTGCCACTGGTGCTTGATCGGTCGAAGCCTTGCCAAGAGCTAGTGCTACTGGTGCTTGATTGGTCAATGCCTTGCCAAGTGGTGGTGCCACTGGTGTTTCATTGGTCAAAGCCTCATGAAGAGCTGATGCCACTGGTGCTTGATTGGTCAAAGCCTTGCCAACAGCTGGTGCCACTGGTGCTTGATTGGTCAAAGCCTCATGAAGAGCTAGTGTTTGATTGGTCAAAGCCTTGCTAAGAGCTGATGTCACTGGTGCTCGATTGGTCAAAGCCTTGCCAAGAGCTGATGTCACTGGTGCTTGATTGGTCAAAGCCTTGCCAAGAGCTGATGTCACTGGTGTTTGGTTGGTCAAAGCCTTGCTAACAGCTGGTGCCACTGGTGCTTGATTGGTCCCACCAAGAGATGGTGCCACTGCTTGATTGGTCTCTGATGGGTCAGGAGCTGGTGTTACTGGTGCTTGATCAGTCAAAGCCTTGCCAAGTGGTGGTGCTACTGGTGTTTCATTCGTCAAAGCCTCATGAAGAGCTGGTGCTTGATTGGTCGAAGCCTTGCCAAGAGCTGATGTCACTGGTGCTTGACTGGTCAAAGCTGCATAAAGAGCTGGTGCTTGATTGGTCAAAGCCCCGTCAACAGCTGGTGCCACTGGTGCTTGATTGGTCTCTGATGGGTCAGGAGCTAGTGTTACTGGTGCTTGATCGGTCAAAGCCTTGCCAAGTGGTGGTGCTACTGGTGCTTGATTGGTCAAAGCTGCATGAAGAGCTGGTACTACTGGTGTTTGATTGGTCCCGCCCAGAGCTGGTACCATTGGTTTTAGTGTTGGCAACGGCAAATTGACCACAGCTGAATTAGGTATTGGATAAATTGTTACGGTCTTGCCAGATTCCCCTCTTACTCTCTGCACTGGGAATAGAAATTTTGGCAGCATGGTGGAATGGTCACGTGATGCATCGGAAGCAGAACGGGCGGGACTCCTGGCGGGAGAAAGAAGCAGACTTGAACCCTGGGAAGTATCTCTCTGTGGGGCCGGTGAAAGTGGTGACGCCTGGTGTGTAGAACTGGAACGTAACGCATTCTGGTCACCAGAGGTCACTTCAATTAAGTTGTCTTCTCCAGAACTCGGGAAAAGCCCGGATGGCTTCAACTGCGCATGCTCGTCCACTTCGCTGTTTACTTCCCCTTCCGGCAGCTGCACATTTGGCAGCACTGACCACTGAGCGCCCTCTTCCTGAAGTTCTGGGAACCACTCCATGAGACATTCCCTAGGTTCAATGTTGATGTAATTCTCACTGTTCACAAAAGATTCCCTGGTGTTCTCTGAGCTGTCACAGAAAGTGTAACTTCCTTCACTGGAGTCTTCACTGTGCAAGTGCTGAGCGTTTTCATCTGACAAATCAGACCTTGTCTTGCCAGTGGTGAATGAACTGAAATCTTGACTCTCACTCCACCCACTGTTCTTCTGGACACTGCTGCGGACGCTGTTGAGGTTAGGGTCAAGGTCGTCTTCGTCCGAACTCGACTCTTCTGCACCGGAAGTGGGACAGTCGTCATGGAAGTAGAGGATGCCATTGATGAGAACTGAACTTCCGACGCAGGACTCAGTGCACGCGGGATTCATTGGTTTGACGTCAGATTCAGCGTCTGCACTGTGATTGGACAGTTTCCTGGTGTCAAGCCTCCCATTGACGCCCTCTACAGGCTGTGACGTCATTCCTGATCCGCGCAGTGTATCCTTCCGCTGCATTGTAGCGCCCTCTTGAGTTGCATGGCGGGAGCCAACATCCAGAACACTGCTTGCTTCTCTCTGATTGGTTGTCTTGCTGCGCGCGTCTTTTCTTCCGCTTGAACTATTTTCAGTCGATTCTTGCGCGGTTGATTCTGATTTGACAGCAACTGACAATATCTCGCCAATGGCAACAGACGCAATTCCTGAAGGTACGCCGTCATTGGCCCTGGCGTCTCCCGCCATTTTTGTTGTGTTGTCTTCAACAGGTTCTTGTTTTACGACAACAGACATCACAAAATTGTTGGCGGCGTTCTCATTTGGCTCTGCAGGATGCACAGAGTTCTCCAGAGGTTCTTGCTTAATGGCCAGTTTTGGGAGAGAACAGTGGGGGCACACCTGACACACTGTTGTTTCTGCGGGCTGAATATCTTCAGCACTACTTGTTGTGGCTCCTTGCGCAAAGGTACTTCTTGTACCTCCAGCAACAACTATGGCACTTGGCGTTGCACTACTTTCTTTGGCTTCTTCCGCGTCAATACTTGCTGTACCTTCAGAATCACAAGAGGTGCTTGTCACAACTTTCGCAGGACTACTGTTCGTGGGCCCTTTCATAGGCCTACTTCCTGTCTTGCTGTCAGTGTCACTTTCTGTGCGTCCTTCCACACAACTATTTCCTGTCGCACCTTCAGCACTTCTTGCAGAAATCCAGGTGGCACTGCTCTCTGTGGGCTCGGAAGGATTACTTTCCGCCGCGACACTTTTTCCCGTTTTGGATGGAGACGGTGTGATGCGGTCAGTGTCGGGCGAATTACTTCTGGGTTGAGATGAAAGAGGTGGAGAGTCTGTGGCATCGTTCGCTGAAGTCTTGCGCAGTGATTCCAAATCTGTCCCTGGAACTTCCGGTAATTCAGTTTCTGAGTGCAATAAGCTTGAAGATTCTCCAGAATGCGGTGAATTCCTGATTGCAGATTGCTGCAGAGGATTGGACGGATTTTCTGATTGCGATTCTCTATTTTCCAGTACAGACCGCAACGGGCTGGAGTCCAGCTCGCGTATTGGTGTATTTGATTGTGTAACTGATTGCAGTAAACTTGAAGCCATTTCAGATTGCTGTGAATTTGAAAATTTTCCCGAAGGCACATCTGACGATGCTGTATTGGAAACTGATGTTTGTGACTGTAGCGTCTCCCCAGACGCAATGTGTAAATTTGGCAACGAACTTTCTGATGCTGGGGATGAACATTCCTGAACGTTCAACGTCACACCAGACGTAATTTGTGATGCTGATGAAGTTTCCTGAGAGCTCTGAATTTCAGAAGAGGAAGTAGGGTCCGCAACAGTTCCCAGAATTCCACGCTCCTCAAGGAGACGCTGGGATTCTTCCACAGGCTGTTCTTGAACTTCCGGTTTCCAAGAGGCGATTTCCGGTTGGTCGGAACTACTTTTCTGCTGTGTGATTATTGGTTCCTGGTCGGCTGTGTGGTTTGATCTGATAGGTTCTTGCCCTTTCACAGGTTCATTCACAATGTTCACTGAGGAAACCCCTTCACCATTGTTAGCCATGTCTGCTGAAAGACGCCCATTGTTGTTTTCTGATCCATTGCTTTCTTGATCTTTGATTGGCTTTCCTGAGCTTCCACCTTCGCCTCTTTCTCCAAGTTTCTTGGAAATCTTTTTGAATTTGAAATTCTTCAATCGTTTGCTGAAGAGGCTGGGAATTTTCACTGACTTAAATTTCTCAGCCTCTCTTTCACTTTCCCGCCTCTCTTTCACTTTCCCGCGTTTTCGTACCAAGTTCGTCTGACTTTGCGCTAGTGCCTTGTTCTTTCATTCCGCTGTCATTGGAGTCCGTGTCTTCAAAAATTTCAAAGATGTTTCCAAGGTTCTTTGTACTTTGCGTCGAATTTTGATCAACTAGATCAGGGTTATTACTTTGGGCTTGTTCCATTGGTTTCGCCCCTTCATCCCTCGTGTCACACGGGGTCTCTGCATTGATCTCTTCATCACTGCAAACTTCCACTTCTGTCACGTTCTTTGTTTCCGCTCTCTGTATTTTCCAATCACCACCAGCACCTAACACCACCACAGCATCCTGGATGAGCATTTTCACTTTTCTCAGTTCTGTTTTCTTCTGTTCTTGCGTTTCTTCGTCTAATTTGTCACCGATGTCTTCCAGTGATTCCTCAACATTTTCCACAGTGTCTTTGCTTGGAATCCCCACTGGGGTTTCTTGGCTTTCACTTTCCCGACTTTTCACCTCAGGTTCGTCTGGCTTGGGCCTGGTGTCCTGTTCTTTCACTTCATTCACACCAGCGTCGGCGTTATTTTTGAACTGAGATTCGAACATTTTCAAATACTCCCACGCTGCACTTAACCCTGTTCTTCGTTTCATCTTTTTCTTCATCTGTTTGACGCTTCTTTCGCTTGTTTCATCGTCCACATCCGCGTTTTGCTCTTTCGGATCTCCCGTGGCGTTAGGCGCTCTTTTCTTCTGCGTTTCATCTTTGGTATTCAAGGTAACTGTTGGTGTTGTTCTCACATCACTGTTCTGCTTTTGAGCGTCAGGACTATTTCGTATGGATGTGGCCTTTTGAGGATCGGCCTTTTCACCAGAATAATCACAGGTATTCTGGCGCGTCGCGTTGGAAGCTGGGGTCCTCTGGTGAGCAGAATTAGAACTTGAACTCTCTGCACCTAGAGAATTCGGTTGGACAGCACTGGCGGAGTCAGTGCTTTGCATCGTAACGTCATCAGAGGAAATGACGCGCGCCATGAGTTCAGCGTCCTGGATGACGTCACCGATTTGCTGAGCGTCCGTGTCGTCGAGGAGATACTGCAGCGCCATCTCCTGTCGTCGCGCCGAGCGTCGCAACCACGTCTCACCAGGCGCCCTCTGGTACAGAAACAAAACAACTTGTCACGTGACGCAGATATAGAAAATCAACACAAAACATTTCTAGCAGTACATGCGAACAAACAAATGGAATTTTGACAAAATCTGAGGCTAAGTTCACACAGGACGGGTGAACAGATCTGCTGGTAAGTTCGCAAGCAAATCCTTTGATGATTTTTGGCTGCTGTCGAGTTGGCAAGGGTACGGGAAGCCAGTCTGTGGTAATCTGTGTAGGTAAATATCCTGGAGGTGAGAGCTGACAGTGGGTTTTATAGGGTCCTGCTAAAGCTG
>JAAUYG010082699.1_pt1 | contig 14044 bp, 10 predicted proteins | sample 7278091 | NCBI WGS metagenome assembly JAAUYG01 (sample SAMN14350201, study PRJNA611818) | marine sediment metagenome | isolation source: surface marine sediment (0.6m) | place: French Polynesia: Moorea | collected 2018-08
CTGTCTCATGACCACACCCATGCCTTTCCTTGCTGACACACCCAGCTTGTCCATCCATCTAAAAAGGCACAGGTGGCACAGCTCAGCACAATGATTTTGGTCAAGCTTAAATCAGTACAGCTTTACAGTGAAGAGTTGCCTGCTGCAGTGTTTTTGCGGAACTGTGAAAAACACAAACACATTCATAGGGTGTCTTTTGCCAAAGGGAGATTTCCTTCTCTGAATACAAAAGTGAAAATTTAATTCCCAAAAGAAAAAATGATTTACTTTTTGATTTCAATTCCTGGGGAAAAACTCCTGTTGCAGAATGTGCAGGCCTGAGAAGTACTCACAGGAATCCTGCTGCATATCTGTCAGCAATCCCTGTGTTGCCTCCACCAGATGCAGCGGCTCCCTCTCCCATCCACAGTGGCAGGTCTGGGTACTTGCTGTGAGCTATGGTGTCCTGCACAACCTGCACATACTTCTCATACTCCACAAAGTGGTCAGGGTTGATATAGTCTGAGAAATTTCCATTTCTGGCTCTGAAGTAGTAACTGAAAATCAAGTTTTCCTTTGATGTGAATTTTCACTATAGGAAATTCTCAAAGGAGAAAAAGATTGATCAAGCCAGGAAAAACTGGCATGACTTACTGATGAAAAGTTGCAGCTGTCAAGAGGTTGCCTGTTTCATTGATAAACCTGCAGGAAAGAAGAAAGAGATATGCTGATCACAAAGTCTGTGGGAAATGTTCAGAGGCAACTACGGCTCTTTTAAGCTGCATGTATTTCCCTCATGTTTCTGTCAGAATGTTGTTTGAATAATCTGGATTATCTTGGTTTTGGAATTTACTGGTGGAAAAGGACATTGTCTGTAGAGTTGGCATGGTTTGCATCTGGCCCCACAAAGGTGCAGTTCTCCATGTGGTAGGCCTTCAGGAGGTTGTGTAGGATCTTGAAGTCCTTGCCAATGCGAGTCCCATCCAGTGGTAAGCGGTGCCCGAAATTATGTGGTTCTGAAATGGTGGCATAAAAAAGTTTTTTTCCTCTCTCAGGACTGCATGACACTCCAGTTTTTTGTCTTCATGCAAAGGTCCTGGTTATTTGGTCAGTCCCAACAAGTAACCTTGCCTTCAAATGGGGTTTTAAGGTAAAATTTGGAGTTGAGCCCTGCAGAGTTAGGTCTGGGAATTTTGGCCCAGACTAAAAATCCTGAACCTGTTTCTGTTCTGTTTCTACCAAATTCATGCTCACTGTTTTCCAGCCAAAATTTTGATACTTCTTACATGACCCTTGGGCCAGATGTACGAACCCCCACCCTTGCCTTAAGAGGTCCCATCAGTTGGGCCAAAATTTTGAATTAAGCATACCAAAAAAACGGCAATGAAGCTTTTGGCCATTTCCCAATTCAAAGTTGAAGGCATCTGGCCTTATCACTGTGTGTAACCCAGGAGATACAGATCAGAGTCTGACTTTAGTGTTCCACAGAAAAGATTTCATTTCAAACATCAATAATCTGTCTACATTCAATGAGATCACACTCACCATTACCCAGTTGAAAGTTGAAGACAGACAACCATTGAACTGCATGTAACCCATGAGATCTGAATGAGATCACCAGTCTTGTCTTTACATGTTCTCCAATCAATGAAAATGACACTCACCGTTTCCCAGCTCAAAGTTGAAGAGGTCCTGGTAGCCCTTGGACTGTATGTAGTGGAGCAGCTCTCCTGCATCACTGGGGTACCAGTACTTCCTGTATCTCAGGAACAGGTTCAGCCCATACAGGAACTTGACATCAGTGGCTCTCACCAGTGACATCAAGGCATCAATGTCCTCAGCTGAAGCAGACGGTTTGCAGCACAAAGTTTAAAGTCAACTCTGTTGAAAGACATTTGAAGAAAAGCAAAGTTTTGTGTTCTTTCTGGGAACAAAAGCTCAATCATCGCAATGCAAAATACTTTCATATAAATTTGAAACCGCATAATTCAAATGACTCGAAAAGATGTTTCAAATTTTGCGAGCAAGAGAATACTCACGAGAGATGACTCTGAGTTTGCCGCCGTCTGTAATCTCTGGGTTCACCACGGGTAGGATACCCGCGGGTTGGGTGGAGAACACAGTCGCGTCGCCTGCTCCGCCTCCGAACCTCAGAATAGCGGGGGTCAGCCCTCTCATCAATGTGTGCACCCGGGGGGACCTGACCAAAAACATTAAACATGTGAAAGTCCAGTCATGGCGTTGAGGGCCCATGGGTCCCCCAGCCTTTGGGCCCAGACTATCACTTAGTTTTCACAAAAACGCTTTCAAAAGGGGGTATTTGGAGTGGGGTTAGGGTCCTGAAGGCGACTTTGCTCCTGAGCAAAATCCTAGATCCCAACCTGAGACCTCAAATTTGGAAAGGAACCCTAAAAAGGTTTTTCTCTGGGTTTGCCAATCTTTTCAGCGCCCAGCATGATAAAGTAGCAGTGGCAACAAAATAAATGGTGAACAAAGAGGTCTTCCTATTGAGAATCATTCGTTTCCTGGGGTACAATCTCTGCCGGGTTTTTTCTCGTATTCATCAATGTAGATCTATGTTTCCGAAGAAGGACCTGGAAACGTGGGTTGTGACAAACACTTGCGTTTTCTGGACCAAAAGAGTTTTGAATGTCCATGACATTGCCAGCAAAGATGCTCCTGTTGGGAGACTGGCAGGGGAAATTTTGCTGACTCTGAAGTGAGAAGTAGGGTGATAAGTTTCCAGGGTGAGACCTCCTGGAACCCTGACCATAATCCACCATTGACCACGTTTTTGTCTTCGTACTGTCAGTTCTTAAGGGCACAGGTAGTTAGTCCGTAGTGAGTGCTATCAACATACTCTGGTGGGCTAATGTCAGCAAGACATTTAAATAGGGCTCCACAAAAGCCAAGTGAAGCTGCTCAGCTGTGTGTGTTTGTCTTGGGTATGCAGTACCTTTACCTTGGTGTACTTAAGTGTGTGTTTGGGTATGGGTATGCGGAATACGTACTCGTCAGTACATGATCTGGTATCTGCTGTGTTTTGCAGCAGTTTCCCCACAATGAGTGTCACTCTGGTGAATGGATTCATTCAGAGTTTAATGCATTTGGTGTGAGATGTGCATTATGATTGATCAGTCATTCATCTCTTCATTGTGCAGACCTGTCTGGATGCAACATGACATGATGACAGTTGTGGCCTTTTGGCATATCCACCAGAGGAAAAAAAATTGACCCTCCCCACCCCAAAAACACCCCTTTTTGTGTTTATTTAGTCGCTCCTTGCTCCTCGCAAGGAGCGACTCTACAAGTCACTCTGTGATGTCATCTGGTTGTCTGGTGGTCTGTCTGTGGCACACCCCCCCCCTGAAATGTGATTTCTGGGCAGCTCAGGCAATTTTAAGCATGGGGTTAGGTATGCGGTAAGCGTACTCGTCAGAATAGACAGTTCACAGTAGACGTCTGGCTTGTGTACCGTTAGGACAACAAAGATTCAGAACAAAGGATAATTCTTATTGTTGTACAAACCACAACAACACATCACCGGAGGCGCGAAGAGCAAACGGGTTCTCACGTCAAGTTGAAGCTGCCCCACTTGGGGTAGATCCTCAGGAGGTGGAAGTCGAGGGTGAAGCTCAGGAACTCGGGTTCAACCGCTGCCACAGGCTGCTCCAGGTCGATGCTGACCTTCATGCACTCAACACCCCAGAGAAAACTACTGCTGACCAGCAACACAAGTGTTGGTAGTTTCTCCATCCTGAAAAGAAAACAAAAATTTCTCCATCATTTCTGCTTGGATATGATTCTCTTTGCTTCTGAAATGTGCACTCCAAACCCTTTGGAAAGTTCAGATCAATTACCTGATGCGGTATTCTGGGTTACATTCCAACTCTATTGCCATCACCCTTCCCCTTCAGCTCTGGTTCAGAACAAAGAACCCCTCCCTTGATTTCTTAGAGGTTTCGCCCCCTTTTGTCTTTAGCGTTAAAAAATTTCACACAATGTAATTTCGTTCAGAAAATAGACAGTTTAAGCATGAAACTAATTTCAGGAACGGAACGTAACCTATTTATGGGAGCCAATCCAATGTGTGCATTTTGCCACACCCCCCAAAATTACCCTCAGTCATTGGCCGTTCTTTCTGGGTAACGTTCCGTTCCTGAGCTAACGTTTGGTGCTGAAACTGTCAAATGCGCGCAGACTCTTTATTTGCTCTTGAATTGGAACATGAAACACTCACCTGCAGATTCAAGTTGAATGCACCTGCAGCTACAAAACTGCAGAACTGACTGACGACATTTGGAGGCTGGATACACGAAACATGTAACGTGAGATCAATAAGTCTCTCATTACGTTAAATGCCATGAACAGATCAAATCTCGTCAGGTCCAGTCGACCTTTTCCCAAAACTGTTTGCAAAGCCACAAGCTGCAAAATAGGAGGAGGCCCAACCTGGACAAAAATCAAAATACACGCCACATCGCCTTGGGTTGTTCCTTGAGGAGCAGCCCAAATACTTTACCTTGCTAGTCGTTTTCGGTCCAAACTCTGTTGCAGGAGTACCTGGACCTGTGGTACATGATTCTCCCTTCTGGTGCGCTTAATCCGAACAAGTAAATAAAAACAAGAATGCTTAGCAGCATTGTGTGGTGCCTTGCTTCACCCACAGCTGGGTGCACAGCCTGCAGGGAGAAGATGTGCACGAAATTTTTTTTTGACAAGAATCTGAGAAGTAATCAAAATGCCAGCCGCACATCTCAGGCAAGGCGCGACCAAAAAAGCCACGGACACTTTCCTGAACATGGGCGCTTGTCAGACCGATCTTCCGATTGGGGTGGAGGGGGGGGTTGAGGTCCGAACGCGAAAAAGGCAAAAACGACGGCGACGTGACTAAAACAAGAAGGCAAAAACAACAAGAACCCATGATGAGATGTGATTGGTTCTTTATTCAGAATGCGGCCAGCAATTCCCCGGTGTATATTTAGTCCTTAACACGATAACCCTGAGTACATGTATACATGTATGTACAATCTTACTTTTCATGAATTAACTAAAAACGAAAGAAACAAGTCACCCACCCTGCGTCTGCTCCCTTTCCTTGTTGTTTTTTCTTTGAAAGAAGAAGACAGTACATCAGGACGAAAAGTTGCCGGGAAACTATTTTTAAATTTAAATTTTTCTCCTGAAAGATTGTTCTTGAACAGCACACTTGACAGCTCATCATTTTCATCACGCAAATCTTGGAAGCAACCCACGCTTAGTCCATACATGTGTGTAATCCTGTACACAACCCGTGATCTACATCTACAAAACCCATCTTGGAACTAGAGAACATTTCCTGAGGTTGGCAATCCAAAGTTAGGGGTTGTCTTTCACTTGTTCAAGCCCAATACCCCCACAACAACTGTACATTTCTGTGAATTTACCTAGTTAAGAAAGACACACATTGCAGGGCCATACGGTACATCGGCAATACCCGAAAATAGGGGATTTCAAAAATTGGAAATTCAGTTTTTTCTGAAGAAAATACTAGCATGTCAATGAGTTTTGGCAAAAAGTTAGTCACTCTTTAGGTGACCAGAAAAATGTCAAAACTTGTTGACAATGCATATCTTTGACAGAAAAAAACTGAATTGCATATATTTTCATGTCCCTATTTTCGGGTATTGCCCTGTACATCTGCAGAACTGTTTATCCTGGTTACAGATTCATCTTAATCAAAAGCAACTTGACAAAACATAATATAACAACAACAACAACAAAACAAACAAACAAAAACAACAAAGTTTCCAAAAAAAGCTTCAGTTTTCAAGTTTTGCGTCAGCGTCAAGACGGAAGACCTGCGTCATCTGTTCAACAAGCAGCTTTTTGGTCAGCCCAGTTCATTGAAAACAAAAACGCAGATCTTGCGAAGAACAGTTCAAAGACTCAGAATTCTGTTCTAAAAATGCAGCGCAATTGGTAAAAAAAGTCATGAAACTGTAGACAAGATGAAAAAAAAGAGATTCATTTGGAATGGTGAACCAAGGGCCCAAAACTGTTAGAGAATTTTCTGATCTTCTTCAATCCATGAAATTTTGCTTGAATAGTTGCTGACTAGATGTCCAGAGAGTCAAGTGACTGAAGCAGGCTGCTGATAGGCTGACACTGCAGACCACGTGACGTTACACCTGCTTGTATCCCTGGGCCTCCTTCCTGATGCAGCAAGCCAGGATGATGCCCAAGATCTGTAAAAATATTATTGATGGTTCATTCCAGTTATCACGGAGACAATCACTGAGAAATACACAAACAAGAACCGCAGCAAAGGTGTTGATGCCCTGCGGGATCCCGTAAATGTGGGGAATAGAATAGACAAAACAGTCGCCACAAAGGTGGCAGGTAGAATACGTCTGAAACAGTTTTTTTCCTGAAATGTTGGTTACACCAAAGAGTTGGAAAATGCCCAACTATACAAACACCTAGAGGTATCAAACAGCTGCAATTATGCAGAACAAATCTGGAAACAAAAAAGGCACGGCCAAAATGCCTGGCTGCAACTAGCCCCACGGGCAAGAAAAACCTCTGAAGCCAGCGATGACACCATCCACGCCACCCCTGCACCAAGGTCTTAGGCAAAATGTCATTGACCTGTGGCTCTTTTCTCAAGCCAAAGCATAGAGGGGCAATGCAGACCACACAGAGACAGGCAGCTGTGGACTTGAGGGGTACCCTAGGAAAGGATTGTGCCCAAGATCTGAGGGCACTGCAGAATAGAGAGAGAGAAAAACAGGTGGACGCAATGGGAAGCCAAGGCCAAGATCGGGTCCTTACAATTGGATTAGATCTTGGGTCCAAGATCTTTGGGTCAGACCCCTTGCCCAGTCTTCAGGTTCCTCCTTACCTGGAAGTTATCCTGACAGAATGGAAGACACTCACCTCAATAGCAATGATGCCGAACAGCACGCCGACCACAATCCCTATGTTGTTGTCCAGCCAGTCCTTCAGAGCCTGGAAGCAGCCCTGCAAGCACACAAACAAGGTCCATTGGTTTCTACTGCGTTAAAGTCGTACCTGTTTCACAAAGGATACTTACAAAATCTGGCTCTCTCCAAAAATGAGGATGTCTCACTCACATCCATCCTTTTAAACAGTGATGGATTGATCCTTGATGTGATTTCTCAACCTAGTCTTGCTTTCCTCACTTCACCCCAAGGCTCTGCTGTGATCACCCCACCTTGCCCACCCTGGACCCAAAAAGCATTCACTCCATCCTTCAGCTGTGTTGTGATCCCCTCCAAAATGCCCTGCTTTTCCTGTCCTTGAAAAGAAGACACACCATCCTGTGATCTGCTCACCCAATCTTTAGGCCAGGGAAGAAGACATTGACCTCACCCTGTAGCTGGGTTATGGACACCCTTCTTGAGCAGGGAACCACCTTCCTTTCCCTGGACCTGTGAGCAGTCTCTCTTCTGCTTTGCTTCCTCCTAATCTTGAACGGAAGGAGATCACCCTTTACCTTGTGTCTTGTGCACCACCACCCTGAAGCTGTGTGGTGATCACCCCACCCTGTGTCCTGTCCCCTCCAGCCTGGACCTGACACAGCTGTTGACCCACCTTTCTCTGGAGCTGTGTGTCAGCTTGTAATCTTGTGTGCCTCCAAACAACTGTGTTCTACCTGTCACACCCCTCCCTGGACCTGGGAAGCCATTCACCCCCCACCCTCCAGCTGTGCTGTGACCCACCTTTCCCTGCAGCTGTGCAGCAGGCTGTGTCCTGCTCTGCCTCCCAGTAACTGTACATCACCATCCTGGAACTGTGTTCTGGCCACTCCACCCCCAGGCTAGGGAATAATTCACCCCTCTACTGACAGCTTTCTTGTTCCACCCTTCAGCTGTGCTGTGACCCACCTTTCCCTGGAGCTGTGTAGCAGATGTGGTGTCCTGCTTTGCTTCCTCCTAATCTTGAACTGTAATTTGATCACCCAACCTTGTGCCTTGTCCACCACCACCTTGTGGCTTTGTGGTGATCACCCCACCCTGTGTCCTGTTCCCCCTGCCCTGGACCTGGCTACATGTACCCAACTGTAGGCTATTGTACCCAGCTTTTTCTGGAGCTGTGTTGCAGGCTGTGTCCTGCTCTGCCTCCTGCTGAGAGCTGCATGTTGATCACCCCACCCTGTGCCATCTCACCCCTCTACTGACAGCTTTCTTGTCCCACCCTCCAGCTGTGCTGTGACCCACCTTTCCCTGCAGCTGTGCAGCAGGTGTTGTCTTGATCACCCCACCCTGTGTCCTGTTCCCCCTGCCCTGGACCCGTCTACCCAGCTGTGCTGTACCCACCTTTCCCTGCAGCTGTGCAGCAGGTGTTGTGTCCTGCGCTGCCTCATCCAGACACGTCGGGTAGTCCTCTGGAGCGTGACTGTCTTCTTGTAGCTTGCAGCAACTCTCAGGAACCTGCGTAAAAAACAACAACGCTAGATGCTTACCAGACATGCGTAGGCGTTCTGGGGGCCAAAACAATTCAGCAAAAAAAGGTGCTTGGCCTGCCTTTTTCCAAAAAGGGCTGATGTCCACATTTACAACTATCCGTGGTGGACACCTTTGTTTTTCCTGACAGACCAACACGAAAGCCTGTTTGACAAACCTTGAAGTCACAACCTGGTTCGGTTGGGGATGGTGGTCAAGGCGTGTCTGGCCACCGGAAGTGTGTCCGCCATGTGGACCACGTGACAGACAACACTGAAGCTGTTGCGCACAAACTCTAAAGCCACAATCCCTGTGGTTAATGACACCGGAAGTGTGTCCGCCATATTGGACTACGTGACAGACACGTGGGAAACACGTGACGTGACCACTCACCGCGTTGTTGGTTTCGTTGGAGTAGAGGCTGCCCCGGTAGTCTTGGTAGCTCTCTCCTCCGCAGCATTGCAGCTGTAAAACAGACAGGCAAAACTAGAAGCAGTGCGTGATACTCCGCGAGGTCTGACGGCAATACCCGAAAATAGGGACATGAAAAAAATGAAATTCAGTTTTATCCATCAAAGACATACATTATTGACAAGTTCTGACATTTTTGTAGTGACCTATAGAGTCACTAACGTTTTACCAAAACTCCTCCACATGCTATTATTTTCTTCAGAACAAACTGAATTTCTATTTTTTTGAATTCCCCTATTTTCGGGTATTGCCAGGTCTGACTGCTGTGTTTGGTGCAGGGTGACATGCAGAGCCTTGGTCCATTCTTGGTCTGATGATTTAATGCCTCAGTCCAGTCGTATTGGAGGGTGACTCCTAAGTCTGTTCCTGGATTGAAGAAACTTAATTGGGTTTTGACAGGATCGTTTTTGGGAAGGTACAAACATAACTTGGTTTGCCTTTGGTTTGGTTTATGTACATGTCGTCATGGAGGACCCCCCCCACCCCCATCCGGACCCCCAACCCGAACCGGGCGATCGGCCTTTACGCTGACGAAGCGCACTTGTTTCGTACTTTGCTCTGCATGAGCAGTCAGTCTTGTGTACAGGTGCAGGGTATGGGACACGTTGTTTGGGTATGGATGGTTTTGTCATAACTTGCTCTGCATGAGATGCCAGTCTTGTATACAAGTGCAGGGTATTTGACGGGTTGTGAGACAACCTGTGTGGGTATTTGTCGTACCTTGCTCTGCATGAGGTGCCAGGCGTCGGACAGGGAGTCGGTCTCGGGCCTGTTGACCAGGCTGTGCGCCTGGTACTGCATCGACTCCTCCACTTTGCTGTCCAGCTGTAAAACACAACCAGAGGGCGCCACTTGTAACGACTATAAACACACACCAAAACGCACCTACGTACCCTAAGCACCTGAGTATCCTAAGCACCTGAGTACCCTAAGCTCGTACCCAAGAGTACAGATAGGGCAAGAGCACTGCATGCCCTCACTATGCAGTTAGCCACAGCTACAACAGCAGCTGCCCAGACCCTATAAAAACTGCTGTCTGCTCTCACCTCTTTATTCCAAGAACCTAAACCTGGCTTCCCGTTCCCTTCCGAACTCGACACTTGTGCCGCAAGGGGAGAAAAAACGAGGATGACTGGGGCATGAAGAGAGCTTTACTCACACATGACACAAAAACACACAACCAGGGTGCGTCACTTGTGCCGAAGAAGGAGAATGGACAGAGTACGATTTCAACAGGGCTGTCAGAAATCTTGTTTGGGTATGGATGGTGCGTGCTTTAGGCTGCAAACAACACACACAAGGGGGCGTTACTGAAGTCGCAAAAAAAGGACAAGTGGAGTTCCGTGCCTGGAAGACATGGTGTGAAGCGCATAGCGCTTTGGTGCCTCTGTGTGTGCGCTTTCTTGGCCAAAACACCAGGGGCGGGTTTCCGCAAACTTGGCGAAGGGTTTGACCATTCCTGGACCCTTAACAAATGATCCTTGGCAAATTTAAAAACTCCCGCAAACGTTTGGGAAAGTCTGCTCGCGATCTCAAAGACAGGTCCTGATTCGGTGAAATCGTCGCAATAGGAAGTTTTAGTGATACGTCACCTGAGACCTGAACTTCAGCGCGAATCCTGCCGCCACGAGTTGCCCAATCAGAATGATGAACAGCAGGATGGCATACTGGAACAAGAACAGACAGTGTGGGAAGGACTTGAAGCATCAGCCAAAAAAACGAAACCTTTCTCCACTATTGCCTGTTGTTTCACATTGATTTTTTCATGTTTGTTAATTTTTTTCCATTCCTTTTCATTCACCAGAATGTTAAGCAGAATCTGCCATCGACACAGAAAGAGAGATGCTCACCAGCAACAGGAAGGTGGTGCTCTCCTTGGCAGCGCCACAGCATCCGAGCAGAGAGGTGACGAAGATAATGGCGCCGACGACGATGAGGACCTGCAGCGCGACGCGGAAGAACGGGTGTTCCGAGTCGAACTCGATGATCTCAAGCGCATCTTGGGCGTCAGAGTCGAAGTAGAGCCACATGCTGACCGCGAAGATGATGAGCCCGCATAGCTGAAACACAAGTACAGCCATGATCAACCCGCATAGCTGAAACACAAGTGCAGCCACAGCTGAAACACAAGTGCAGCCACAGCTGAAACACAAGTGCAGTCACAGCTGAAACACAATTACAGCCACAGCTGAAACACAAGTGCAGCCACAGCTGAAACACAAGTGCAACCATGATCAACCCACATAGCTGAAACACAAGTGCAGCCACATGCTGAAACACAAGTACAACCATGATCAACCCACATAGCTGAAACACAAGTGCAGCCACAGCTGAAACACAAATACAGCCACTGTGAATTCCGCCAGGGTGCTGAGAAAACAAGACCACACCAAAAGTGTGGATGCCCCGCGGGCTCAAATCTGCGGGATACTAGGGAATTATTATGTAGACAGTTTTGGTGCAGCTATCAGCTGACGCCGGTTCCAAGTCCTTTCTCATTTTTGTGAGCTCAGACATGTCATTTTTAAAATCCAGAGTCCAAGTGACAACTACATTCTGATGCCATGGTTATCATTCAGTTCAACTGAAAGACAAGCCCAAGCACAACCATTTTAAATTCTGCTAGTCCGCAGAATCGTCAAGTCGCGACAAGTCTCAATTTGGCAATGTCGCCTGCGATTTTTGAAGCATTGTGCGGTATTGGCGCAGCTGGGTTTGACTTCTGGTTTTCGGGTCTGGATTCTGGTTTTCCGCCAAGTTCTGTAACATTGACCAGTGGAATCAGGTAAACTTCAAATCTCCTGATCGCAACTCTCACGAGGGTGTATTGCGCGAAAGGATGCGATGAACTCACGGGTGACAGCAAGAAAGGGGGCGGGCGAGCGAAATCCAAAAAGGCTCATTGACCACAGATCTTGAGCCAAAAAACTTAAAACCAATTGGGGGCAATTTTAAGCCACTCGAGGACGACCCTTTTCGTTGGTCATGCCTTTGTCAAGGAGAAACGTTGAATGCACAGGAAAAGTGAGATTTGACATCCGACTGAGTGAAATACCAAGTCAGACGAAAATACATATGGTTGATGTACCCAGTACTAAATAGACTCCAAGATTATCGAGGTGATTTGCTAATTCACCAAGAAAAAAAGGAGTCTATTATCATAAACTACACCCCATTATCACATTACTCAAGACAATATACTGAAATTAGAGAACAATTGTAAAGACGTTGCCACTGTCTTTTGTCCAGCCATTATTACCTTTTGCTCCAGAGATAATTATTAAAGCATTCTCAATGCATGTCAAATTATTTTGGCATTCTCTATTGCATGTGTGTTTATCAGTGTTCTTTGCCCGTAACACCAAGTAAATTTCAATAGAGTGGGACCAAATGGTAGTTTTATTGCACTTAACATGCTGAATAATAAGTACATGTACATGTATTGACATTGGTGTATGAGGCGACACTGTTTGCATACACAGAACTGTGCGCATCTGAATCAATATAACAGAAGCAGACAGAGTTTCACTAAACTCATGATTTCACATCTGCTTTATGTTAAAAAAACGCTCCAAATCTGACTCTCTTTTCTTTGGGTAGGGTTCATTCCCACCTCTTTGGCATACCCATTTGCAATGCACAATTCAAACTTGACTCGTCAGAGATAAACTTTGTTGGAACAACGCCTGATCCACCGGTACCCTTGTCATATCTGACTCCCCCTAGTTGTCAGATCTGGCGGTCCTTGGCCATGGGTGGAATCATGTAGATGAGACACCCCTGGGTGTCATCTCAGGTGTGGGTGAGAATTGCAATCAGGATCGTTCTGTGTCTGTCCCAGTACACCCCACCCCTCCAACCTGGGGAGCCCTCCACAACCATTTGAACCCCTCCAGGCCAGGGACCTCTAAAAATCTGGGCCAGAACCCCGTCCCTACCAGGCCGGTGACAACCCCAGCCGAGCCGCGGACCTCTTCGCACACCCTCGCCATTGTTGTGAAAAAGGTTTTGAATTGACCAAAATTTGGATTGTGGTGTGCACAGTAATGCAACAGAAATAAAGGGTAGTACAGAGGGTGGTACGCATGAAATCAATGCTGATAAGCGTTCTTGTTGTTGTTCAGTGACTCCAAAGATTTCAAACGCAGTCAAATAGTCAAAACCGCTGAAAAAACCTGTTTGAGCCCCTTGGCAAATTACTTGACGGCTCTGCATCTGTCAGAGAATCTGGATTGGGTTATGGGGTCCATGATTTCAGATTAATCTATTAGAAGAGTGAAAACTCACGAAGAAGACGAAGTTGAAGATGAAGAGGATGTACTTCGCCATTGTAGCGCCGCAGCTTAGACCCGCCATCTTGGATTTCTGGTTCTCTGCAAAACAGGCAGGTTTAGCGTACAGTTACAGGCATGAACGTGAACGTGGAAAACCCAAAAAATCCCTCCCTGCGGAACACCCAACCCAGTGTCATTCAGGTCTGGTTCTCTGCAAAGCAGGCAGGTTTAGCAGTCACAGGCATGAACGTGAACGTCAGAAAGCGAAAACCCTCCCAGTGTCAAATCTGCATCTCTGTGAAGAAGAAATAACCCTCACAGTGTCATGTAGGTTTGGTTCTTTGCAAAGCAGGCAGATTTAGCAGTCACAGGCATGGATATGAAGGTTAGTGCAAGAAACCCAAGTCCCTCCCAGCATCAGGTCAAAATCCCTGTGAAAAAGAAATACCCTTGCAGTGTCATGCAGGTCTCGAAAACTTCCCATCAAAATCTGCACTAACCCAAGGATGGGACTCTTTTTCAAATGCCTGATTTTCCAAACAGGATCAGAGACCTTCAGGGCCCAAGGTTGCGCCCGCCACTGCTCATTGGCCGCATTGGATTTGTACTAAATAGACACCGAAGATATTGATGTTATTTGATTTGAAGAGGCTGAGTGGGAAGCACGAGGGTGAGTCAAATCAAATAACATCAATATCCAAGGTATCTATTGTACTTAAAATAGTTCAATAGAGTTGACTGGTAAGACAATTGGATTGATTGCAATTGATATTGTGCAGCCACCATAGCACAAATTCGTGGGTAATAATCACACCTTGGGACAATAGAAATTAAAACATGAAGTGTTTTAAACACCAATATCAGTCCCTCATA
>JAAUYG010011631.1_pt1 | contig 14037 bp, 14 predicted proteins | sample 7278091 | NCBI WGS metagenome assembly JAAUYG01 (sample SAMN14350201, study PRJNA611818) | marine sediment metagenome | isolation source: surface marine sediment (0.6m) | place: French Polynesia: Moorea | collected 2018-08
CACGCATTGTGTGGCATTAGTGACTGACCCAACCAAACATTTTTGCAGAATGTTTCTCTGTTGCCGCTGTGGGATTCAACTAAGATTCTGACGTGATGGATGGATCCACATTGAATGCGTCAGAAAACAAGCAGCCACAGGATGAATCTGCTGCCAGTAGGAAGGATGCAGAGGACAAATGCCCACAGTTTCACAGACCAAGGCGTGGAGGAGCCAGAAGGTTTCTTGGGTCACACACAGAAAGTGTTCTCTGGTCTTCTCCCAGAAAGCAAATTCTCAACTGCGTCATGTGTTCTCAGAACTTTGATGAATTGTTGAAACTTGAATCGCATGTGAGATCCCACGAAGAAGTGGAACACTTCTCACTTGTCTTGAAAACAAAGGTGAGTTAGAAAACATTTTCCCGTCATTTTATCAGCTGCTATGTGCCAGGGACGACACAACGATTTATGGGTGGCAATTTGGACGGATTATTGTGAAAGATGCGCATCGAGTCGAGATGCCAAGATTCTGACAGATGCCAGAATCAAAGTGCTCCGGAATTCTGTCTGTAGACCACGAAGTAAGGTGAATACATAAATATTTCGTTTTTGATTTAGCAGAACACGGTGCTTTCCGAAAATGCCGTCTGCGACCAAGAAATGACCGTCCCAGAAGCTCCAAAAGCAATTGGAGAACACAAAGGTAAAGGCGGATTTTGTTTACTCCGCGTGCGTTCCCCACCCAACAGTAGTTGAGCTCTGTGCTTCGATGCATTGTTTGGACACATCAATTTATCAACAACACAGCACATCAATTCCCGGACAAAGAGACCCAGAGATGCTTTTTTTGGGTCCAGAATATTTCCTGCGTTCAAAGTGGACAAAGAGTTTCTCATATCGTGTGCCTGGATCATAACAGCTCCCAACGCAATTGCAACAACCAAAACGTGTGATTTGGTGCCACGCAAATTAGACTTTTTTCCGTTTGCCCGTTGTGACAGCAAGACTCATTGACAATTTATTGATGTTGTGTTTGAAGAAAAACAAGTGAAACATCCTTCCTCGGAGGAGCAGGCCAATACTGACACCAAGGAAAACATGAAGGCAGGAGCCGATGTCAATGTCAGCGCAGAGGAAACCTGTGTGGCGACAGAAACCCGAGATGAGCCGTCCGACCCCACTAAAGAAGACAAAGGAGTCACAAAATGTAAACGTGACAGGAAGAAAGAAATCTCAAGTGAGTGAATCTGAAGTAGGAAAGCCAAGGTACTGCAAATTTATTCCGAAGAGATGTCAGTTGAAGTTGACCCTCAGCGAAAGTTTCCAATTTCAGATTTACAATATAAACTGGTCAAGCGAGGCCGTGGTCGGCCAAGCCATGCGCTGAAATGCCCTGAGTGTGATCAAGCCATCAATTCCAAGCTGGCGATGAGGCTGCACTTCAGGACGGTGCACAGAAGACGAGGTTTTTCCAATGCCACTTGCGACGTCTGTGGAGACCAGTTTTCATCTCTGAAGATTCTCAAGTAAGATTCCTTGCAGTCCTGCAGGAACTGCACAGAAAATGGGAGTGTTATTCTTGCAGAGTCTCGGTTGGAGGTCGTGCGACTGAAAACAGAGCAACCTATTTGAAATTTCCTGCCACTGTATTGGCATTGTCAACTGTCGCTGTTGCTGTCCTTGCACACAGACCTTCCCAATCCCCCCAAAACCCAACAAACTGGAGCTTGCACAGCCACGCGGCCTCGATTCTTATGATCGCCGATGTTTTTTTTCAGAGAACATTTGAGTGAGAAGCACACCCTCAAGTTATCGGCGCACAACAAGCTGTACAAATGTCCATTCTGTGATGAATTCTTCGATCGCAAATCTCTTCTTCTGGCTCACAAGAAGGAAGTCCACCCAGGCCAGACCAATTACATGTGTGATGACTGTGGCAAGAAATGTCACACGCCATCTGAATTGACCATTCATCGGCGAATGCACACCGGTGAGTTGGTGCATTGATGCACCAGTTGTGGATTTCCATCTGCGAAGGTAATGATTACAAGTTTCGCGATTCCTTATTTTGTTTGATTTGCAGGTGAAAAACCGTTTCAATGTGACACGTGCGATCTGATGTTCAGATTTGCAAATTCGTTGAAAGAACACATGAGGCTGCACACGGGAGAAAAGCCATTTCAGTGTGAAATATGTGGAGTGAAATTTTCCAGAAAGTGCAACAAGAGAAGACACATGATATCCCACACAGGCAAGGTACATGCATGTTTTTGGGATCGCTACCCTTGTTCCAATTGAAACTGAGACGGAAATGGCGCCTGTGCATTTGCTGTTCTGTGTTCGTTTTCCTTCAGTTCAGCCACAGCTGCGAGTACTGTGGGAAAGGTTTCAATGACGTGGGGCCACTCAAGATCCACATTCGGATGCATACTGGGGAGAGACCATTCCAATGTGATACATGCGACATGAGATTTGTCACCAAAGGTTCGTTTTGTTCTTTGACAACAGAAATGTGCCTTCAGTGCAGTTATCGTGTGAAATATGTCAGAGGCCCAATCATTGCAGCAGGTTTTGTTTGATACCCGCAATCAGCTGAATTGGAACCAACTTTCTTGTTTCAGCTCAGATGCAATGCCACAAAGCGAAGCACACCAGAGAGCGGACGCACTTGTGTCAGATTTGTGGAGCAGCCTTTCTGTACTCCGTAGATCTGCGGAGACACACGAAAATTCATACAGGCGTCAGGAATTACAAGTGCGATGAGTGTGATGCTGCATTTTTCCGGCTCGATCATCTCAAAAGACACCAAAAGTCACACGCAGTAAGAACCTTTTGTTTCAGCCAGTTTTCAGACACTACATTAAATACACAGTTCACAGCTTCAAACTACTATTTGCTTGTAAACACTGACAGGTATTCTGCTTCAATCTTTCAGGCAAACAGCAAGAGACTGGCTAAGACAGATTGGAAACCTCGAGCGGCGAGCAAAAAGCGGAACGCCGTCAACGACGTGCAGACTGTGCCCCAGGAGGACATTCAAGTTGCCTCTGTGATAACAGTGAAAACAGAACTGGACAGTGCACAAGTTGTTACTGGAGTTACTGCCACAAAACCCACGTACATGCTGTGCAACGCAACGCTCAGCTCAGGTGCAGAACAACAGGAACTTGTGTCACATGTGAAACAAAGCATCATTCCGCAGGTTGTGGACTCTTCTGTTGGAGACAGATCAGAAGCCACCCAGGCCTCAGTTGTTCTTCAGCAGCTGAGCAGCGCGACAGTTTTCTGCACGATGTGCAATGTTGTGGTGTCTGAACCTGGAGGCTTGCAGGAACATTTGAGGCTTGTTCACCAAGTACAACAGTGACTTGAAACAAAGATCCTATGCCAAGTCTGCCGTTTGGCACCAACAATGATGGCACTGTTTCTTGCTGGTCAAGAGTGTCCTGCAGTGAACAAGGAAAGGGAGCCAAAAATGGTAAGTTTCTTCCGGTAGCGGTTGTGGAATTGAATCTTGGGTGAAAAAGAATCTCGTTTCTCTTTCACGCGGATGTATCGTCAACGTGTGGCGTTCTCAGACGGCTATCACCTGACAAGATTATTGTATGGTCTGCGTCCCAGCCATCCCTTCTGTGCCTTTTGCCCAACAGGGTGTCAGGTACTGATAGCTGGATTTCAGGCCGTATGAGGCTGAAAGGCGGGCTGCCTTTTGGAGTAATGTACATGTTGTCATTGTGCGGCGATGCCCTATAACGTCGGAGCACAAAGCGTACCCCCCATGGTTGACATCAAGGGGAGGGGCTTGATTCACAGGGGGGGGGCCTTGACAGGCAGGGGGGCTAGATGTACCTTTGTCAAGCTTCAATCTGATCATTTGAACACTCAGCACAACGTGGGGGGAGGCTTGACCATCGGGGGGACATTGCACCGTTCAATCTTACAATGTTACAACTTGTTGCCGTCGCAGAAGAACCCGTCCCCCATCCCCAGGCTGGGGACCCCCAAAACCTGCCCCCACACACACGCCGATTATGTGACGGGTAGCACAGGCGGCGTTTACGCTGAATCAGCGAAAACTTTTTCGGGACAGATATTTTAGAACTCGAAACAGGTAACAGTTGTACATCCTGAGGTAAAATGAAAGGTTTTGTGGGAAGGTTTGGGGAATTTAGTCCAAATTTCCAACCATTGGTCCGTTTGTTTGTTGCTCTCTTTCGCTTGTGCATGTAATACGTGTTGTGTTTGTGTTTGGAAACGCAACAACCACTGGCGCAAGCTTCGCAAACAGAAGACAACGCTGCACAGAACAGAAGAAAGCACTTTTTTCAGACACGCACGTTTTTTGTGGGTTTTTTTTGTGCAAATTGATTTGTTGCTTGGCAGTTCAGACTTGTGTTACAAAAAAGATACAGTGTGTTACTAGCGTGTTTGTGACGTATTTCTGCAACAAATTGACATTGTGTTCTCAAGAGACTTCAAGCCAAATACTCATCCCGTAGGCCTACGTTTCATTTACCGGTATTGTATGTCGTGACTGCGCTGCTGAGGACAAATTTCTAACAAGCTCCATTTTCTGCCGTCCATTTCTGCTCGACGATGTCTGTGACGATAATTTGTGGAGTTGTGTTTTTCTGCGTGATAATTCAATAAATGTTACAGTGGTCCATTTCACTGGTCAAATGTTTTCTTGAGAATCAGGAAATTGTTGTAAAAGGAGTAAAATTGTGAGGAATAAAAACTTGCCGAGGCCATTGTCAATGGAAACCAAGGAACAAGCGCTTGTATGGTTCGCCTTTCGAAGACGAGCTTTTTGTTTCTTTCCTTTTCGGCTTCGATAAAACATGCCCCCAGTTTCCACGATGAAATGCCACCATTACGGCAAAATGTTTGATTGTCGACTCCAGCAACGTGTCCGAATTCCCGTGTACAATCGGGTGATAAGTTTGGTTTTTGCGCACCAACATTCATCGCATTCTCACACGACTGAGGACAGATATTTGGCGAAATGGTTGCACAGAATAAAACCTTGGGAACAGGTGTCGCCCTGCGGCAAAAATGTCAAGATGTTTGAACCCTGAGGCACCTTCCTTGTCAAGAACGCACAAATGTGCAAATGAATGTTCTTGGTGTTGTTTTAATGGTAATTTTGTTGCGTAGAACCGGAGATATCAAATTTAACTATCACAGGTTAATGTGTTTCTTGATCAAGACGAGAATACTAATGATGCGGTGATTTGTACGTTCCACAACGCACATCCTCTCGCTGCAATTTCTTCAAATTCATAATTTGCTTTGCGGTCATCTTTACGATCTATTCGCTCCCGGTTGAGGTGGGAGTGAACTCCTGCTGAGATCTGCAACGAAACACAATGTAACGTCAGAGGTTCTCCAAACTATCAAAATGACCAAAAGACAATTTCTAAACGAACCTAGCAAAGTGACTTAGGAACAGAGGAAATTTGAAAGAGTGAAGGAATTTTCTTCACCATGAAGAGGAAGGAGGAGAGGGGCTGGCAGGCACTTTTACGTTGCCAACAATTACACACAGTTTTGGCTGTCCTGCCCTGCCTCTTGGCGTTCGTCCTCTTTGGTAAGTACCAGATGCATCAGAAGTTTCGGAGTTCATGGAAAAAACCACGGGAACGTAAGGATATAGCAACATCGATTTGAAGAAAATTAAGAAAACGCTGAATTCCTCAGATCGTTCTTTCAAAGCTGAGGGTGGACAACTACATCAAATCATTTTCAGGGTTGCCGGACGCCCAAGGCGGCGGGTTCCAGTACGGACACGGTGGTGGAGGCCACGGTGGAGGGGGCTACGGGGGAGGTCACGGAGGAGGTGGCTATGGACATGGTGGAGGGTAAGTGGCCAGGTCCAGCCATCTTGATTTCCAAAGCTAAAAATAGATCAAATTAACCTGCCATTTGAGGAATTTGGCAGATCTTGTGATCTGAAACAGGATCCACGCGTTGTTTGAGCATTCCCCACAATTTCCCAACAAATACGGAGCGCAAAAACACTCTTTTGTTTTGGCAGATATGGATTCGCATCTATCCTCAACAACCCACTCATCCAGTGTCGACTCAAAGGGTATGTTTCCTTCTTTGTTTCTTCTTTTTCGTTGCGCCTTGCCCACGCAAGTTTGTAACAGAAGGGACAATTAAGATGTGCAGTCTGGTGTGCTTGGAACAGCAGCATTGTTTTTTTAGTAGAATCTAGTAGAAAGAAAAAGGCCCAGAAGTAGATTAACTCAAAATGGCAGAAACATCCAGAAATGTAAAGAAAAGGAAAAGTGAAAAAAGAAAGAAGAAATTGGCGTGAAAAAAAAAACCATTTGACTTGACTCTGAGACATACTCAAAATGGCATGAAACATCCAGAAATAAATGCCAAAAAAGCAAAGTGGGAACAAGTTTTGGGGGGTGTAAAAAAGCCCAAAAACTCGTCTTTTAGAAAACAAAAGTTGCTCAAAATTGTGCGAGCTGACCAGAAACTTTTTGAGGGAGGGGAGGGTCCACAGACAGACAGAGGAATAGAAAATATGAACAGAAAACCATGCGGTGGCGAGGCACTAAAACGTTGAATGACGACCTCGCCATCGACACACTGCAGTGGTTGTTGTGTCTCCATATATAAAGACAAAACTACATTGAACATGCACAAGGAATAAGTTCAATGACGGCCTCAAAGCGCTGCAAAAACAGAGGCAGCTGCGTTTCAATCAACAACCACAATACAACACTGAACATTCACAGTGTTTTTCTTTGACTTCTTCTGATTTCAGTGACATTTTGCCTGATGTTTACATGCAAGATTGTTTGTTTGTTGCCCAGCTCCATTTGTACATGGCCATCTGTGTACACTGGATTCTCTTCTTGGGAATCAATACATTCCCTCCCAAATATTGGCTTTTTCCTGCACAGAAGTCACCTGAATGATTCTTTCTGGAGCTGGGAAGTGTTTGCTTTCATTTTTATTGCTGTTTTTTGTTTGTTTTTTCTTGCACAGAGGAAGCTGCGTTTCAATCAACAACTGCAACACAACACTAAATATTTACAAGGTTTGTGTCCATAAGATCATTTTCTGAAGAAGAAAAATGCCATTTTCAAAGCACCTGTAAGGTTTGAATGTTTTTAGCTTCATAAAATAATTTTCTGAAGACAAAAAGACATTTTCAAAACTCCTTTGTTAGGTTTGTTTGCCTTTTAGATCCACATGATCATTTTTTGAAGATGAAAAAGACATTTTTATAGCACCCACAAGGTTTTTTGGTCCCAAAACTCAATTTCTAAAGATGGAAAAAGGCATTTTCAAACAGCTGACAGGTTTGCAAGTCTTTAGGTCCCCAAGATCATTTTTAAAGATGGAAAAAAGACAAAAACTCTGAAATTTGTATGTCTTCAGGTCCATAAGATTTTTATATTTTCTGAAGATGAAAACAAAGACATTTTCAAAGCACCAAAAACTCATGTCTTTGTTGCATGTCTTTCGGGCCAGAAGATCTTTTCTGAAGATGAAAAAGACATTTTCAAAAAAATTTGAACTCCACAACTGAAACTTAGCCTGCACATGGATGGAGTTGTTTTCAACTGCTGAACACAGTTGAACAACACATCTCTGCATGGCCAGTAGAAAGGCCAAGGTACTGGCTCCGCCAGGATAAGAGGTGTTTGATGAAAGCAAATGAAGCTCAACCAACCTGGTAGATGATGAGGCCGAACTCTGTTTCCTAAATCTTGTGCTTTGAAGATTCAGAGCTTTCCAAGAACCTGGAAGAGACAAACAAACACGCACAGCTTTTTGGTGAAATATCTTTCAGCTGAATTTCAACTGAAAAAAAAAACGAAACGAGGCCAAGGAAAACTTTCCTCTTACTTCTGTTCACAGGATATCTGCAAAAGTTACAATTACGATGATGTTTGCTGCATTTCAAGGTAAGGCAAAAGACCAACTGTTGTCCGGCGGTAAGTTTTCGCTGCGCATGTAGTCTGTTGGTGAAGAACACAAAACAAAGTGGTTTCATTGCACTTCAAGTACCTACGTGTACCTACTTTGTTTCTGCTAGTTGCTGTCACCATCTTCGTGATCTTGGTGACAACATTATTAATTTTTGGTTGCCAAAAGGGAACAAAAAATGCGTGAAGGCCTTTTTTCACACCATGCATGGGTCCTGCGAGCAAGGTAGCAAGCATGCAGAAATGGCAACATTGACCAAAATAAGTGGTCGTGTAATCGTCTCAAAACTTTTAGAAAGAGAAATTCTTTTGTTCCACAAGTTCACCACACAGACACAGACAGACAGATAGACGCACACACAAATTCGAAGGGTTGTTTGTCAACGTAAGAACAAAATTAGTCTGCGGGAGTGCCGCGTCAAATTTCCTTTCCCCGTGCAGACACACGCATGCATAAATGATGCAAGAAGAAAGGCACATGTAAAAAAATTGTTGGGACAGAAACTATGCAGTATTCCTTGCAATATTTTTAATATCTCCTCAGAGAAACGGTGTGTCACAAGTTCAGCGGATTCTGTACAAACAACACGGATTTCTGCATCACGGCCTCAAAGCTTTTCAGAAATCACGGGTCGTATTATGAGCCCAAGAAGCACGTGGTGCTCAGTTGGTTGGCCTGCAACGCCACGCACAGGTAGCTATAGCATTTGTGGTTTATTTTCTCTGAGGGAACAAGGGAGTGAGGAGTACACCGCGAGAGAGAATTTAGGTTTAAAATTTGCCTTCGCATAAACTGCTGGGCCTGCTTGAGGTTGCATCGCTTTTCGCCATTGCAAATGACATTGTTTATGAACCATGGACACACAGGTGTTGTCACCCCATAAAAGGCAAAAAGATACAGAAGCCGAAAGGATACGGATATGGTTATGGAGGTCACGGGGGCGGCTACGGACAGAGCCGCGGAGGAGGCTACGGAGGACATGGAGGAGGTAAAAACGAAATTTAGACATAATGACCATCGAGAGACATTTAGTGGTGATAGCACTCCTTGGAAACCAAGCACATTTCAACCAATGAAACAAAGGTCTTCAAAGGAATCATGCACTGGGAAATATGGCCGTGTTTCACTCTCTTTTCACGCAAATTCTTCACCCTAGGGGGTGGCTATGGTGGTCATGGTGGAGGTGGCTATGGCGGAGGCCACGGAGGAGGAGGCTATGGTGGAAGCCATGGTGGATATGGCGGAGGTGGCTACCACAAAAAGTAGCCTCAGAAATTGGACATGGACATGAAAGTCTGAGAAACGTCGAACATGTTTTCGTTTTTGTCAATGCATTTCAGTTGTTGTGTTTTGTGATTCAAAGAAAATCCAGTGCAATCATATGAAAAATGTTCTTACGGCAGCTCATTGTTTAGCACAGGGCTTCCTCTTTCTGTTTGTTTGTTTGTCTGACACAGAGAAAGGTGGAGTCATGTGTGTCATGAAGACATCTAATGTCTGAGCTCATGTATATACATACGTTTTTTGTTGTAATCGCGCACTCGTATTAAAAAGGCCTTGCATCAGTGAATGCTATGTGGATCACTTTAATAAATCAGTGAGTTCCATGTTTCGTTTTTCATTTGAAATTTCCAGTTAATTGTCAGCAAATCTTGACAGATAGACCCAGACACAAAGAACGCTAAAAAAATGGGATTCTTGAATCCAACTCCCTCCTACAATCCCCCAAAATCGATCAAACAAAAGGCAACTGACTTATTGTGCACATGCACTGGGGTCACAGTTACCGGTGATTCCATTAACTCCAGTGCTCAAATGCCATGGTGTCTTGAACCAGATCTGTCATTCTTTGCTGTACGTGGAATTCGCATCAGACCAAGTTTCGTGTTCACATCAGATCCAGCTTGGTCCTCACATCAACTCCAGCTCACCATGTCCAACCCGGTTCCTTTGTTTTTATCCGCTGCAACACCCCGATGCAGCACCTAGATCCATTGTTTTAAACTATCATGGACCAAGATACATGCAGTTGTTATCATCTCCAGCTCGGTTTTCATCTACATACAGCACAGTGCTCACATCAACTCCAGCATGGGGTCACACCATCTCCTGCACGGTGTGCACATCAGCTCCAACCCTGAGTGGATATCAGCTTCGATGCGGCATTTACATCAGCTCCAGTTCTGTGTTCATATGAGATCCAGTGCAGCATTGCCATCATTTCCATTTCTGTATTTACATAATCTCCAGCACAGTGCTCACATCAGCTCCAACACTGAGTTTATATTGGCTTCAATGCATCATTCACATCAGCTCCAATATTGAGGTCACATCATCTCACAACAGTGTTCACATCAGCTCCAGTTCTGTGTTCGCATCAGATCCAGTAAAGGGTTACATGGTCTCATAGCACAGTGTTTACATCAGACCCAGCACTGAGTTCAGCATTCACATAAGCTCCAGCATAGTCATATCATCAATCTCACAACACAATGCTCATATCACCTCCAGTTCTGGGTTCATATCATCTTCAGTACAGCAATCACACCATCTCAACAGACGCATTAGGCCTACATCATTTCCATTTTGGTATTCACATCATCTCCAGCACAGTGCTCACATCAGCCCTTGTTTCCTTGTGCGCATCAGCTCCAACACTGCGTTCATATCAGCTTCAGTGCATCATTCACATCAGCTCCAGTACCGAGGTTATGTACATCATCTCACAACACAGTGCTCACATCAGCTCCAGCACAGGGTTACGTGGTCTCATAGCACAGTGATTGTACAGAAATGAGTCAACATTTTTTGTTGAATCTGTCACAATGCATCGCTGTTGAGATCGCTTGTAAAACGTTGGTTTCGTTGGTGAAAAGACACCTATTGTCCACGAGAAATAGAATGCTGAACATTTCAGCATGAATGCAACGCAACGTTTTGCTTGTGCATGGAGCCCAGAAAAAAAGAAACTTTCTCCCAGAATTTCACTCCAGTGATTGTCTGCACAACACACGGAGTGCGCGAAAGCTGATTTCAAGTTTCAGCTGTCTGGCGTCTACATGCCGCCGAAAACGTCGCATCCATGCAGCGGAACATATGCAATCAGTTTGACACGGGTACCTCGAAACAAAGACATGGCTTTTTGCAAATTTTTAATTTTTATTTCCACAAAAGAATGTGTCTTCAGGTAAACAGAATCGTGCAGATTATCACTTTTTCCATCGGTGACCAAAGGACCTGTGACCAAATCGTCTGTGGCCGTAGCCTCGCCTGTGCCCATAGCCTCGTCTTCTGTGGTATCCTCCGCGGAAATTAAATTTTCTAAACGTGCAGCAGTAAGCGGTCGAGTTGCAAGCAAACTTGATGGTTGCTTGACACGTAACCTGTGCAACGCAGGATCCTCCTGAAAAAAAAAACAAGAAAGAATGAGAATTGCAAAAACCTGATGTTTTCCAACAGAAAAATGTGCGAGAACTTTTTTGTCACAAACCTATGTGTGGACAGAGGTCACTCAGATTTTGATATCTGAGAGACAGAAGTCCCAGCAAGGATTGATATCCATAATTTCCATAATGTCCACTTCCTGTGCAGAAAACAAAAACAGCACAACCAGGGCAATCATTTGACGAGTACAAATCCAAAAAAGTACATTCTTTTGAACTTTTTTCAGAAGCCACTTACCTGTGTTGATAAATAACAAGGCAGCAGAGAGCAACAAAATTACCATCTTGTCCATTCTGGATTTGTTTTTTCGATCCTTTTTTGCGATTCTCTTAGAAGCTCTCAAAACTGAATCCTAAGCGTCTTGCCCAGAAGAATACAATCCATTATTTGGGCTCATTGTGTTCTTTATTGCAACAATCAAAAGATCAGCACCTGTGAGCATTTTCCAGAAATCTGAGATTCCTCAGGACAATGCGCAATCTCGCAACACTCTGCGCATCCAAAACAGCGTCAGGTCTTTTGTGGTCATGAAAAGAATATATAAGATTTACTTCTAAAGACATCGATCGATTGTGTTCCGCAAAACAAAGCATTTGTGAAAAAATTCTGCAAAATACTGGGGAAAAACAACAATGTACTTTTTCTGAAAAGAAACTCCCACCACAAAAAATTGCATTTTAGAACATTTTTCGATATCATCCATTTAAAACTCTGCAAAGTACTGGGGAAAAACAATGTACTTTTTTTTTGAAAAGAAACTCCCACCACAAAAAAAAATTGCGTTTTAGAACATTTTTCGAGATTATCAATTATAGGAAAATCAAGAATGAAAATTGGGAGTTAATTTTCGCACTTTGCGAAAAAGCAACAATGGATTTAGATTCAATAGATCTGGTCGGCTACAAGTCCGTCAGTGTCTGTAAAATCTGGATCATTGTCTTTGGAATATGGTTTGATGTTATTGTGATTTCGTATGGAGCAACAAGCGTTGTTCTTGTCGCACTCGAAGACCACGCCGACTTGGCAAATCGCTTTTGGAACGCAAATGCCGCCTGAAATACAAAGCATATGACCACCGTTAGCCAATGGAACCACGAAGATGCTCTAGACGAATTGTGTTGGTCTGTAATTTGTTGTTCGGCACACACCCACACCCAGAGAGAGAGAGAGAGAGAAAGAAAGAAAGACACACACACACACACGCACGTCAATTCCAACTTTTGTTTTCTGACAGACAGACTTACCTATCAAAGGACAGAGATCGTCCAGTTTTTGCGCTGTGGTTGGAAAGTAATGCTGAAGAAGAGAGATGACGTGAGAGGCTGCATTGCTGTGAGTCGGCCGATTCTCTGGAAAAGGCTTCAGTCTGGGATTCAAACTGAGCCCCACACTGTTCCCAATATGACTGGGATATGTGTCAAAGGAATCTCCAAAATGACTGTCTCTGCGAACATTGCTCTTCCTGTGGTAGAGCTGTTCTGGAGTTCTGTAGTTGTCCACAACGTTTTGACGTCTTCGGTGTTGACGTTGTTTGCGTCTGTTTGGCTGGATGGGTGGTGGCTGGAAGGTCTGCTTTGGAATTTGCCTGAAATCTATCACGTAGCCCGCGCTCATTCCCAACTGCTCATAGTCCAGTTCATTATTCGCGAGGTTGGAGTAATCACCCTCGAACTGTGCTGCGTGCAAAGAGAAGACAATTGTGTTTCTTGCAGGCGGAAGTTCAGAAGTTGGATTGTTGATTCCCAAAGTAAAAACTAAAAATGGCAGTTCAAAACAAAGAACTTTTGACCAACCTGAAAGTGGCTGCAACTGATGAAGAAAGAGAATAACTGTTGATATGCACAGGTTTTTGATCATGGCTGCAAATCATTTTGAGAGAAGATAACTTCCCTCATCTTGATCAGCCTTACATCCTTCACAACATTGGCATATACACTTCTGATCTTGACTTGTAACTTCACTCCAAAAAGAGAACGATGGATCAGAAAAAGATGTTGCTGAACTCATTGGCATACTTTCATTTCAATGCAAGTAGCTAGGCCTATGCATTTTACTTTCAAATGGCTTCTGGGTCTAATTTTTATGCGAGTGTACTCCACACATGTTTGACGCTTTTCTTCATCAGAAATTCAAATAACGCGAGGATGTGCACCCTGAGCTAGATATTCGTCAACATGAAAACGTTCACAATTGGTCTTCATTTTATTTATTGATTGAAACGTGAGGTCATACAAATGCATGAAATGAAACTGTGTCTCGCTCTTAATGCAGAACCGTGTGACAATGTGCTTGAACCGTCCTTGTGAACGACCATCTAGGATTGCATCCAGTCTCCAAGCGCGTGAAAACATTTCACTTCATTTTCCATTCTGGAAGATTGGTTGTGATCAGTTGCCCCTTTGCCAGAAACATGCTTGAATGTGCCTCTTCTGGAAAATACCCAACCACAGAAAAGAAACTGATGCAACCCGCATATCTCGCAGCAGTAACAATCCCTGCGGGTGATAAGTGAGTTGTCCACATCCCGATACCGCGAAGCAAGAAGTTGTCACGATGTCGGTTTCCTATTACCTATAGAGTTCAGAATTTTGCGTGAATTAAGATCAGCAGATTCTTGGCGTATATACTTTCCAGTTGTATTTCTGTCCCTTGAGGC
>JAAUYG010036723.1_pt1 | contig 14036 bp, 4 predicted proteins | sample 7278091 | NCBI WGS metagenome assembly JAAUYG01 (sample SAMN14350201, study PRJNA611818) | marine sediment metagenome | isolation source: surface marine sediment (0.6m) | place: French Polynesia: Moorea | collected 2018-08
AACCAAAGGCAACATAAATCAGTCATAGCAGATCATCTATTAAAGGATTCCGGGCGTAGGATTAAAGTTGACAAAGTGAGAATACTGCAAAGAGAGGACAACATCCAGAGGAGAAGAAAGATACCTTCCAGATCCCCCAAAAGCAGCCCACACTAAGCAGTGACCAGAGAATATGGATTCCAGCCACTACCCTGATCCCATCACCTATCGTCTGTCGTCATCCCACGTACATTTCACTGAGGATGGCAGCGAGATGCTTGCCGGAAATTCTGGAACCTAAAAACGTTTAAACAATTAAAGACTCAGTATAATGAATCCTGAGTCCAGTAACATATATTCTCGTAACTGCAATCACGCTTATGTTCAACAAAAGTTAATGATAAATGCTTTAAAGCAATTAACATTAAAGCAATTAACACGATGAAAGTTAGTGCGAATACCTGGGCTTAGGCAGTTATTCCCTAGTTGTCGGAACTGTGGATCAAAGAACGTGTTTGCAATGGACACATGATGGAAGAGACTCGCTGATCTCGAGCGTCAATAGACCTGCAACTGGACCCCGCATGTACATGTACTACGTACGCATCAGTAAAAGCATAGACGTATAGATCTCCTATACGTCTATGGTAAAAGTGATGGCGAGGTCTCTTTTAGATATTCTAAAGCATGATAGGTTGAACCTAGCTATCTACAAATGTTGTTAGATTGTGGAAGTTACCATAGGATTTGTGTTTACTGCTTGCAAACTCCGGCGGAATAAAGATAATGTGAATTGGATAAATTCCGAGTATGCTAGCTGCATGTTCGTGTTTGAGCTTAAAATAGCAGCCCATAAATAAATATAGCATAAATAAAACCGGCCAGTCAAAAGAACTCACAGCTCGCGACTTCTATAGAACACACCTTGCCAGCTATGTGTATATGTATGATAATCATGATAAAAAATACTGCTGTTTTTGCAGATGCACGCGATCATGGGGTCAACCACACATGGTCATATCACCGACTGCAAGTTGGATTTGGTGGTGCATGCAGGTGTATGCGTGGTGATTTAATGTGGACCTGTCTTGTTTCATGGATTTGGTAGTACATGGGAACCGGTGCATACAGTGAGGCAACCCTAATCATTTTGACTCTAGCCAGGGTGCAATGTTTTTGTAGTGACCTTACAGTTAAATGTTTTGCCCATGAACTTTGGGATACCTGATCTCAATTGCACTTTACCACATTGAGCCTTGACAAGAAAGCTGGAATTACAACTGCATTCAGAAATTATCCCTGAAGAGAGATCCATTTTGTTTATATTTAAACAGTTTTACAACAAAGAAAACTTGAATTGGTAAGTTTATAATCCTTCTTTGATATATTCTTCTTACTGATGTCACCCAGATGAAGTGAGCTATGCACTGTAAGCATGTAGTTTTAAATTTAAGATTTCCTTTGTGAGTTTGTGTTGGTTTCAGCAATGAAGTCGGATTTGCAGCAAAAAAAGTGTTAATTTAAAACTTTTATGAATAAAGATGATATTAAGAACAAAAGGACATAGAGCTGACTGTAGTTTTAATGCATTAATTTACATTTTGATACTGTGGAATGACCCACTGGGATGATGGTCCCTGTGATATATAAGGCCTGAATGTAATGTATTCCATCTATATGGCACCGCGGCCGGGTAGTGTAGTGGTTGAGCGTTCGCCTGGCATGCGGGAGGTTGGTGGTTCGATCCCCGGCCGCGTCAAACAAAAGACGTTAAAATTTGAGGTTCTGCTTCTCTGCTTAGCGCTCAGCACAAAAGAGTTAGAGACCGTCTGGGCGGCCCGGACTCAGAATAATGGACTGGGTTGGGACATCACTGCTTACCCGTGGCGTGGTGTTTCAGTGGGCTAGCACTATAAAAACTGGCCGCAGGTCGGACTAGTACAAGACGGGTCCCGTACATACACAGCAACTTGCAGTCGGTGATATGACCATGAGTGGTTGAAAGCCGACTATAAGCCTGATTCATCCATCCATCCAACCTGCAAGTCCGGTTTTTATTCAGAGGGAGCGCGTGGGGGCAGAAACACTCGGGCTCTAAAGCGGATTGTCAGGGAGCAAAATAAACGACACTTTTGTGCCTCGGACTTCCATGGATTGTTGGCTGGTTAGCTCCGGGCCAACGAGTTCCGTTGTCTGTTAAAGATTTCCAACAGACGTTGCCTGTACTGGGACATAAATAGGATCAGTGAAAACGTCCACCCGCCCGTCCGGCTCTAAGTGGAGGTATTCAGGTGATGCGTGCGGATGCCTCACCAAATAAGCTGCTGTAAGACAAGGGAAGAGTTTTGTGAAATCTGTTTTCTGTGGCTGCGGTGTGACGGTATTGATCCCGCCCTGGGCCAGATTTCAATAGAAGATCCAGTTGAGAGGATTGTGGTGGTGGAAGTCTGGCATTAATGGTTTGTAGGTATTGATGCAGACGGGAACGGTAAGACAGGAACTGAGACGCTGGGGGACATTATACTCACCTCGTGTCGGGGTGGAGTTAATTATACAACGAACGGATGCGAAATTAATTCGGCTTTTTAACCTGTGAATAGCGAGGTACTAGATAGTGTTAGTGATGCACCTATCTGGAGCATGTCTAGTGGCGTGTAGCGCCGCTGTAGATAAGCTACAGCTAATACTTGCTAGGACATGGCCATGCTAGGCTTGTTTTGATCGTGTCACATACAAAAGAATTACGGACCACAGGGTTTTTGTGAGAGACGTCCGAGTTCTCTGTTGCCAATTGTCTCACTGATGGTTTAGCAGCACGATTTGTAAGATCTACCGGGGCTATCAAAGTAGAAACTATAATAGGAAGTTTAACTTTAAGATAAAAGTGTAGTCAGATGTGCACAACCGTTACGTTTTAGGCACCTGTATCTGTTCTAACAACAGCAATAAATTTAAACATTTCTGTGTCCAAAATCAATGTGTGGTGTACTGTACACAAAGTTGGTAGAATGTCCGGAAATGTCACTAATCCCTGCCTGCCTCTCTGCAGCGACATACCCTACGGTATGATAATACCGGTAAGACTTGGCTGCACTGACATTACCAGACACTCCACCACGCTGTTCCTTTAATCATAGTTTGTAACCTAATGCAAGGTTTCATTCCTTCATACAGAAGAATATGACGAATCTTGTTGAAATAAAAAGCCAAATTTCCTTAGCTCCACAGTAGGATTTGGTGGCATGGTATCCTGCAAAAGTTGGATTTGTAGTACATGTAGTTAAATGCCGAGGTTAACACACTTCCTTAGTCTCGTATACCCATTGCTCCGTCACACAGTACTTGTTACCATGGAAACGATATGGCATTATGGTCTCTTTTTACACATGTGAATGTTTGCTTAAAAATACCCTCAGGTGGAGTCGAACTGGAGGCCATCATTCTGCAGGCGACGGCTTTAAGCCGTTCGGTCAACATGCTGAACACCATGCACATGGAATCAGCACTACAAACTAGATAAGCTTGTTTGGCAACACTTCACAGAATTTTACTTAAATTTTGTTAGTGTCGGCGGATGTTTTTGTTGTTCGTGTTGCAAAATGTGTCCCGCACGAAACTGGTAAATTGGGGCATAGAAGACAGGGCAGTAAGATTAGGTCCAAACTAGACACGAACCCCCAACCCACCTGTCTCCAACTGGAACGGCCTAGGGTATACGTGGGGTTTCACCGACTGTTTTTGCTTTCTATGGAATTCGTTCAGGAAAAGTTTGCCCTTCTAAACTTCTAAGTTTGTTATCTAGCTATCAACGATAGTTTCAGTCTTTTGGCCATGATATCGCACAGACAAGGGTCACCTTAAGTTTAATTGGTCTCATCGAAAAGGACAGAAACACGGCGTCTTATTGTCAAACCTGTGTGGGGTCACAGAGGGTGAAGATTCCATTCCTCATAAAAACATCTATCCCTCCTTCCCACTGAAACCGAGCCAGAAGCCGGTCTCTGCTTTGCCCAGCCGTGGAATGGTTTTAGTGCTCTGTAAGCGGATTCTGTCCGTTCTCTGGCACTGATACGTCACGGGTACCCGGGGACCCCGACTAAGCGAGCCACTCCGTCAAAACGACGACAGTCTCCTCGATGGCATCCAGTCACAGAGCTGTCAATCGCAGATGATGGCTCGAACGGCTGCATGTGTTCCCTTGTCCCCAAGCAGGCTTTATCCCCATAGCGTTGTATCCCCCGCTATACTTATTACTTGACCCCTGGAGATGCAAGCCTTCGATAAACTCATTTGTCAATATAGGCACGCACCAAGGTTTATTGATGTGGAAACTCTTGGGACTCCAGGGTGCCTTGGTACGCCGCGTTTTCCATTCTTTATCCGCAGACAAGTGTTTCTTCTTGTGTAAAGTACGTGGGTGTCAGCTGGGTTCGATGAGATAATGAGAAACGGGAGTCGAAGCTACTTTGGTGCCTCACGATCATCAATTTGTCTTTCTTATGATGGTCAATAAGGTGCATTCTTGATATAGCAAACCCGATGATGCATAGCCACGTAGTGTTCATGGAGAAGTTGCATTTACGCACAACGCTTAGGTCGATATTTTGCACCATTTATATACTCCCAAGTGGAAATTTCTAAATTATAGGAAGGCCGTAGAAGAACAGGGCGGACAAGAACTGGATTTTAAACTCAAATACGACCTCAGGATCTAGTCAGGAAGAGCGAACCTGTAGCTGGGCTAATACTACGTGTCAGCAGAGGTACATGTAGCATGCAAGGTCGCCACGCGAGCGTCCGCCGTCAGTTCATCTCGTTCAGGACTGCCCATTTTTATCTTGGGTCCATCGATGTTCATTTTGGTGTGGTTTTGTTCACTTCGGAACAGCGATCCTAAAGTTTGGAAATCGACGTTAGTAGGAACGTAACTAAATCTGGGACATTGACATTAGACAAGTCCATATAGTTTGTGGTCACTTACGTCTCTTTTCTGAAAAGTTCGCTTCTAACTTACACATTATTGTTCGCACGGTTAAGTGTTGATGATTTTTGTCCTTCGAAAGTAGCAGCATGTGTCTGTGGGGTATTTATTGCTTGGACATGTCAAATATATGTAACAGTTTTAACGTTTAAAATGTCACAAAATTGATCGAACTCTGGCACCACAACTTAAATCCTAATTGTAAGTCTGAATGTGACAACTTGTCAATCAGGTATCTATGGCTAGATGACATTTGAGAGATGTAATGTACTTTGTTAAAATTAGTAAAAAATATTTGGTTACGTTTGAAGATGAAACGTGACACAATTCTACTTTGTGTTACTTCTGTTGAATCGCTTTCACGTTCCCGTTTTGAAAATAATTACCTTTAATGCAATATTTAATTCAAGTTCAGCTTTCTTTTTAACGGATTGCTGAATGTGCAAATTGCTAATCCTGATAGTAACCCAGTTATATTAGATAAATGCAGCACAATATTTTGGTTTCGAGCACACCCAGGATGCGGTTTGCCTGACTGAGTGCCACCCAAGCTGATCTTTCTCACATATTTTCTCCTGCAACCACTAATCTCGCGTGTTTAACGCAGCCTCCCGAAGGACGAAGTCATAGATTCAATTAATCTTATCATCTTTCCCCTCATATTCTCATAAGGAGGCACTTTCCTTTCAATCAAGCTGTCTCGGCCTCTGGCCCCTGGTTGACACGGCAGCGGGCGAGCACGAGGTTCTCCATGCACGCATAACACGGCATGGCAACCGGCGCGCGCCGCGTGTAATGTCTGTCATGGCAATCAGACAAAGGACGCGCCACATGGTTCAGGCGAGTGGAAAATAATAACGGGTCCTTTGCAGGAGTCTGTCATAAATCTCCGTCGAGTCAAAGGAAGAAGAACGACCAGTGTGCGGGCTCCATACTGTCATACAACGTGAGATATAAAACACGAGTTTGGTGTTCAGGGTAATAACGCCAAACACGTGATTTATAATATGTAATCTCTTTCCTTACATGATTCCTCAGGTTGCTTTTTATATCAACTTTTATGACTATGTTCCAGACTTAATACTTAGTAATTAATAGTATTGTCATTTGCTCTGCCACTTGTCTTCTTCCTCCTCCCCCTCTATTTACCTTCTTCTTCTTCTTCTTCTTCTTCTTCTTCTTCTTCTTCTTCTTCTTCTTCTTGCATGGCAGTGACAAATGTCATCCTCCACACAGTATGTCGCCAGAGAGGCCCTATACTAACACACAGCTTACTGGAAGACACAGAACACCTGTACACTATATAAAACTGAGGAGAACACAGGAAGCCACAGATCTTTGAAAATGCGGCTAAGCTGGAAAGATCCCCAATGTCGCTACCGATCTTGTAGCAGTGTGACGGCAATATAAACAAACGTGTCGTAGTCAAAGACACAGACTTGACTAAGATAGTAGAAATCAAAATCGGTAATGCTTTCCTCGATATACAAAACGAGCTAAAGTCGGACTAATATCTTGCTTGACCCTTTGGTGGCGGAAGACGAAATAATGAACAGCCCAACTCCTTATTCAAGGATGTGATTCTGAGCAGTTTGCTTCATGCACATTGAAAGCGTATCGACAATTACACTTGCAGGGTATTGATTCGGGAAGGCAGCCGGGCATAAAACTTGTAGGCGTTGTTTATACTTCAATGCAAATGTTGTTCCTGTCCCTTGTTGAATACCCCGATGGAGGGAGTTTTATTGGTCCAGAGGGCTCCCGAGGCTTAGCGGAAAAAAGAGAAAACGATTTCTGTTCAGCCAATAGCGACCAGTTTCATTTATGTGATTTTCTCAATTCAGGGAATTTTTCTTATATTTTTGACACAATGGCTGAAAGTCAGCAGTGCCGGCAGCGCTCAATATGTTGTGGCTGGCTGCTGCCTTGGAATTACCAACGCTTATAAATCGACTGTGTCGAATTCGCGTATATACGAAGCCGTTTGTTCGATGTCAGAAACATGAAAGATCTCTTCGATTCAGTTACACATTCAACAATCCTACTGTACGTTAGAGCTATTGAACTTTTTTCAAGATGTGACTTGACATCTTACCTTGGACTTTGCACTCATTTGACCATAACATTCTTTTCTGGTGGACTCTGTTTGGACTCATGGGGTAGTTTACACCTGTTTTGGCACTGTATGACCCTTTTGGTGTTGATGTGCCGTGAAACTTTGATGTCATTCACTCACCCAACGCTTTTAATACATTTACGTATGGCTGTAAATTCTTTCATGTATCAAGGTGCGACAGATTGGAATATTTTAAGTTGTTGTTTTAACGGAGCAAGAAGAGTTGATGAATTTAAAGTCTGTGATACGAACGTAGTATAATACATGTAGGTCTACTATATTTGCCATAATAGATGTGTTTTGCAAAGAATTGAAAACTATTTTACTCTCGACTCACTGCAAGTCACTGCGTTCATGTTCCGACTCACATTTGCTACTTCACCGTATGTCCTATCAATGTTCAAGTTGGACAATAGTGCGAGCCACTAAAATTGTCTGATGTATTCATCAGCCAACGTTAAATCAATTTTATCTTATCTCTATACAAACGTAAAAGGATTCAGTTGGTTCAACCGTTACTTCACATGTACCTAATAGAATAAAATAGCTTGAACCAAATTAATGTTTTCTCCTGTGACTGACGTTATCACCATTGTGATGTGCATATGTAGTTGCAATCACAAAATCACGCAGATATAGGGTTGAGCAGATGATTATTACACAGAGTGCAATCAGTGTGAGCTACACGCTAACCGTGGTTCGCTAAACCCCCTTTTGTGGTATCCCAGAAGGTCAACCAAGAACAGAAGGCCCAATAGATATAGTTCCGATTTAGGTCAATATCTGTTAATTTCTTTTGACACAATTGTGTGCATAGCTATACTAGGGTTCCACATGGGTAAAAAACCAAGTGCGACACGGCCACTTTAAACGTTGTAGAATTCCGACTTGGCCTTTCATAAAAACTATAGAAAGTGACGTCAATGGCTTATAAAAAGTGACATGGCGACATAGGAAAAAAATAAAAAGTGACGAGTGACATAGCATAAATTATTTTTGGACCCATGTGGAGCCCCTATACTGGGTATACGTATTACGCGGTACTGAACTTTGGGGTATTGTAGCCGTACATGTTTTATATACCGCTTTTTATTGTAGCAAATTAAAATGGTATATCATCTTCCAGCATAACATCAATGCTATACAGTGGTTCTCTGACATCCAGGCACATTCTCTGCTCTATTCCTTGTGATACGAGGCCTGATGTTTGTTTTAAAAGCCGCCCATCTGCTGATAACCTAACCCCTCCCCAATCTCTGCAATCGCAAACCCAGCTTTATGGCAGTTATTAATTTTTTTCAGGCGCGACCGGCGCTTGCTTAGGCAGTCATAATACCCGAAATATTTATGTATTTTTCTGTCTTTGCGTGGCAGTCCCAATGCTCAATCAATCAACTTTAGTATCGTGATTAAGAGAAAAGCGCAGTCACATATTCGCTGGCGGTTAATCCACTACACCCCTCCCACCACCCCAACTGGGCGTTTTAAGCCTGCTTACCCTGAAGTCGGCTCCCAGGGGGTTTTGCTCACGTTTTCTGTGCTGTCAGTATTGTCTTTCCTCGCGACTACTCTCAACGGCTCAGGACGAAATTCCACGATTTATCTATAACGGGGCACGGGGACTTGGCGGATGCGTGCCTCTCCTGTGGCGTACGCTCCAAGCCAGCAATCCTACAAAGCAGTCCAATGACACTCCTGCTTATCACACTACAAAGGCGGGCGAATACCCCAGTTTTTATGTTCCTTTAGATGTAGTGAAAAATCGACACCGACATTCCAGGAAGTCTTGGAAGAAACAAAGTTTCAACAATTTCTTTGAGGCTATGTTCCAGTGAAGATGGCGTACTTTACTTTAGCTAGAAATAAATGAATCATATGAAGTGAGCACTGAAACAAAGACGATAGCACGCGCAGCACAATAAGCAATTGGTCTTTGAATGACGCCTATCGTGGGCTACTAGCTGTGCCAGTGTAAAAGGCTGCAATTAAAAGGCTGCACATGGAGGGGGAGGGGATGAATCATGCTTAAAGTCGGCTTTCAGCCTCTCAAGATCATATCAAAGACTACAAGTTGGATTCAGTGGTGTATGCAGGTTTAGGTGTGGTGAGTTAATTTGGACCTGTTTTGTTTGCTCCGAACGACCTACGCCCCACAGTTATGGGTGTCATAACACCGACTCAATTCTGCCACACGTTAACAGAAAGGAATCAATCAGACCATTATCCTCATTCTGAGCCAACCAACTCATTAGTGTCAAACGCCAAGCTGAGAAGTGCAAACCTCCCAGTTCTTACGTCTTTGGTGTGATGCGGTCGGGGATCGAACCTCGGCCTCCCGCACCCAGAGCGGACGCTCTAACCACTAGGCTACTGGCGACATTCCAGGTTGCATCTTAGAAACCAGCGGGTAATTTTAACACGAGCTACAGAAGACTGCACCGCAATAGTGAAGAAAAAATATTTGCAGCACGGAATAAACATCAAATGCAACAGCTGGCTAAACCGCAGAGAGTGAATGCACATGTACCACTGTCAACGGTGGGAGCTGTGATGGCGGCTTTCTGCAGAATTGGGAACTTACCATCTAACACTATTTTGACAGTGAACCTCCTATTACAAAAAATCTTTTTCAAATAACTCTTGAGTTTATCTTAAAGAGTCAATAGTCCTGACACCATGACCATTATGAGTCCATATAAAACATGGCAACAAGTGACAATCCAGACAGCGTACAGGTAGTCAGGTACCTAGCCCGTGACGTCCAGGTACCTAGCCTGACAGTGATGTCCAGGTACCTAGCCTGACACAGTGACAATGTCCAGGTACCTAGCCTGACACAGTGACAACGTCCAGGTACCTAGCCTGACACAGTGACAACGTTTAGAGACTAGCTTGACACAGTGACAATGTCCAGGGACCTAGCCAGACAAAGTGACGGCGTCCAGGTACCTAGCCTGACACAGTAACAATATCCAGGTACCTAGCCTGACACAGTGACAACGTCCAGATACCTAGCCTGACACAGTGACAACGTCCAGGTACCTAGCCTGACACAGTGACAATGTCCAGGGGCCTAGCCTGACACAGTGACAACGTTCAGGTACCTAGCCTGACACAGTGACAACATCCAGGTACCTAGCCTGACACAGTGACAACGTTTAGAGACTAGCCTGACACAGTGACAATGTTCAGGGACCTAGCCAGACAAAATGACAGCTTCCAGGTACCTAACCTGACACAGCGACAATATACAGGTACCTAGCCTGACATAATGACAACGTCCAGGTACCTAGCCTGACACAGTGACAGCGTCCAGGTACCTAGCCTGACACAGTGACAACGTCCAGGTACCAAGCCTGACACAGTGACAACGTCCAGGTACGTATCCTGACACAGTGACAACGTTCATGTACCTAGCCTGACACAGTGACAATGTCCAGGTACCTAGCCTGACACAGTGACAATGTCCAGGTACCTAGCCTGACACAGCGACAACATCCAGGTACCTAGCCTGACACAGTGACAACGTTCAGGTACCTAGCCTGAAACAGTGACAACGTTTAGAGACTAGCCTGACACAGTGACAATGTCCAGGGACCTAGCCTGACACAGTGACAATGTCCAGGGACCTAGCCAGACAGAGTGACAATGTCCAGGGACCTAGCCTGATACAATGACTTTATAGATAGATGGAAGGGGTGTATGGCCAAATCCAGAAACAACCTTTAAAATCGGAAAAGTCATAAAGTGATCCTAAAAATTGAAAAGGCCGCATTTGCTGAATGTGAATAGCAAAGCTAAGATGTTTTGAGATACAAAGTAGTTTTAAAAATTTCCCGATTTTACTGAGAACTGGCGGTATTGTGAGACGGTCCACGGTACAGTGCTGACAGTAGGCTGATCTTGCAACAGTGAGATTCTGTTGTATTAGCTGTCTACACTGCTTTTGTTCCCGTCCCCAAACTTCAAGAACAGAGGTACATTTATATCGTCTGAGAGTTTGTATGCTTAAAACCCATATCGATAAGTATGTGTCCTCAGTTCCACTATTTATGTTGTCTATGAACGGTATGATCTGGAAGAAGCGGAAGTGAAAAGAAAGAGTTTGTCTCTATATTAACCGGATACATGGATGCGGTGCCAGTAGTTTTGATCCAAGTATCGATGTTTATATGCTGCCTCTATTTGTGTACAATTATTATCGGATCAACCACGCAAACAGCTCCCGCGACGTGTGGGGCTCCCCATACCGCTGGCAATCACCAGATAGCATCTTGTTTCGCTGCGGGAATTAAAGGTCGGTGAATAAAAAAGCGAAGGGGAATAGGGTGCCTCGAACCCACAGGAATCACTAGTGGTATAGCATAGCTTCTGTTATGTTCTATTTACAAATTTTAATGCCACATTTGTTTTTCCGATACAAATTATAGCAAATGCCCATGAGCCGACAACGATCGTGGTGACTGCTTATGCAAAAATATTATTGATAGTCCCAAACTTGACATGTATAAATTCTTTCAATGCAGTTAATCAGCACAGCCACCGAGTGCGGCCTAGCAGCGCCACGTGCAGTGTCACGTAAATACACGGCATAATAATTGACAGTCTGTTGGGGGGAATGTGTGTCGTGTATGTAGGTGACAGGCTCGAGCTTCTCTGGGGATAACACAGCATATCAATAATCACTCCAATGAAAGCTCTGGCAGACCTCTTCAGGTCCCCTCGTGGCCACAGAAATTACCGTTATTGCTGACACCATAAGTGTCACAGGCAAATGGCGAAGCGTGAAATCTGCGACAGAAGCAAATAAATGATGTACTCTGCAAACACGTTGTCATCCAGGTCACATACGGGTCACAGACATAGATTCAATCTTTCCAGAGCCTAACGCTTGGACTGTTCATGGAGCCTATTTTATACATGTCTACTGTACGTATCCTGTTCTGGGTGTTGCATAAAGATATACTGTATATATCAGCCAAACTAAGTCGTCTTACTTTCAGCCGATCTGCCAATCAATAAAAAGTTTTATTAGCACTTTCATTTTTTTTTCTTGTCACATGAGACCACAAGGGGAGAGAAAGGCAAACTGGTTCTCCTCTACAGTTTTCATCCATGGGCTGTTACGTTTCTTGGCAATTAGCCATGTTTGAAATTTTTATAAGAGCTCTGAAATTTTAACATTGGGGTAAGTGAGAAATCTTAAAATATGAAATATCTGGCACACGACTCACCACAAATAGAAACTGATGAACACTTGTCACTCCGGATCTTGCGGATTACAATACGTAGGCTATCTTTCTAGCTGTATCGTTTGAGGTCAATCTGAGGTATTCCGGAAGTTAAGCTTTTCAAAATGCCATTCTGCAAAGTGCCATACGGGGAGACGAATTTCAAAATGTTCCTTCTACTGCAGTGGCCATCGAGTGTAAGCAAAATTTTATGATGATATTGGTAACCATAGGTAAACTGGCGGAATAAGTCATTACTTCTCTTGGTAAGTGCCTAAGTGAGTTGGATTTTAGTACAGGTCGGACGCCATGTCCCCTTAGCCTCGTGTTTCTTCTGCTTCATATTTAGAATATAGTAACATAGTAATAATAGTGTAACGTATGGGCATGGCTTTTTCACATCTGGTAAGCCGATTGGTATGCTAAGAGGCTTTTACCTCATATTCATGCTTTGACAGGGTTCTGATTAGTGCATGTAGAGCCCTCTGCATGTACAGTTTACAGTAAAACCTGGGAATTAAGGACACCCCAGGGACTGTGAAAAACTGTCCTGAATTCTGAGGTGGTCTTAGTTCTCAAGTCCATTTCTATGTACTGAATAGGGATAGGGATTAAAGTAGCTGTCCTTAATTCCCAGGTTGTCCTTTGTTCTAAGGTGGTCTTATAGACAGGTTTCACTGTATATTGTAAGCTGGTACACTGAAATTCAAAGATATCGATGCCATAATCACAATTCACTAGTTTAACATCTTGAATCCACCCTTCCCTCCCAAATCATCAATATAGCATAATCGCTTCCACAACCAGAAAGAAGCATTAAGGTCTCATCCCCCCAGCCAGTTAGGTAGGTCTATATTGTAGCCGGCTGCTGGATCAGTGACCCCATTTCAAGGCCTGGAACCCTGGCTCGGTCTCTCACAGTTAATCTCGTCTCCCTGCCTCTATGTCCTACTGCCATGTCCCGAAACGTGAAATTGTCCACCACAGCTGGCTCTATCGTCTGCCACGTCTCCTTGTATTAGAAAAGCTTTTTTGCAGTACCGCCTGGCTTCACCGTGGCAATTGCCCCATGTGTCTATTTCTGCTGATCCCGACAGCCTACCGAAAATTGTGAGTCTCATATCTATTGATATCTTGTTTTATTAATGTGTCTACATACGATGTCATTAGACCAATCTACTTCATGAGGTATAGGCGTATGGTATTCGCATCATATTAACAGGCCAAGTTTGGGTATATTATGAATGGGTTCAGTAATTGTTCCGGGTACGTTGTAACGGCACTGAAGCAACACCTTTAATTCTATCACTGAAGCCAAGGAGACCCGGTTATATGAGACAAAGAGGAGGAAAAGATAATTGTTTTTACAATCAAAGGTTAGATTAACGCACACACCCCTAACGACGATATCCCCCACCTCGACCCCACCCCACTGCCTATTAGGCAGACTTGACTTGGAACTTTCAACTTGAAAAGAATGCGGCAGCTAGCGTTCTATCCGGTAACGCTGCTCCAATAGCATCGAGTGAGTGAGTGATATCAAAGTTTAACGGCACATCAACAGCAAAAGGGTCATAAAGTGCCAGAACAGGTGTAAACTGCCCTATGAGTCTAAACCGAGTCCACTAGAAAAGAATGCCATTGTCAAGTGAGTGCAAAGTCAAAGGCAAAATGCCAAGTCACATCTTGAAAAAAAGTCCAGCAATGAACAAGGTAATGCCCACTATGG
>JAAUYG010041179.1_pt1 | contig 14034 bp, 6 predicted proteins | sample 7278091 | NCBI WGS metagenome assembly JAAUYG01 (sample SAMN14350201, study PRJNA611818) | marine sediment metagenome | isolation source: surface marine sediment (0.6m) | place: French Polynesia: Moorea | collected 2018-08
CAGCTACCTTTCCACAAAAATTGGCATTAATTCGCTTGATGGTTTCTGAGAAAACGCGTTTTACGGACAGACGGACGACGACGACGTCAAGCAGAGCTAATAATTGTAATTAAGCCCAGACTAGCGTAATTGTAATTGACCAAGTAATTGCATTTTGTAATCACTGGTAATTGTAATTGTATCTCTTGTATCTTGTAATTGACCCAGCTCTGTACACGACTTCCTATTAATGTCTAACAGTAAACGATTGTTAGTTGACAGTTATAACCATATGAAGCGCTCCACATGGGACCAAATAATTCATGCTATGTCGCATGTCACTTTTTATTTTTTCCCTTTGTCCCCATGTCACATTTTATAAGACCTTGACATCACTTTCTACAGTTTTTATAAAAGCCCACATCGGACTTTTACAACTTTTAAAGTGGCCGTGTCGCACTTCATTTTTTACCCATGTGGAGCCCTATATAAATTTCTTCTCTGCCTTTTATCAGTTTATTGTTGCACGAAAATTACACATGAATTATAAACATCCGACCCTGCGGCATTTTTTTTTTTAAATTGAATGCCCCTCTTCCTTGGTACTTGGGTCACAGAGGTATGGCTCATACCAACACTGTTGATCTGTCAAGAATTTTTTGAGAGATCTTGTCCACAGGCACGTGGTAAAATGGCCAAAATAGACGCCCAGCAGTGATTGAAGCAGGGTTTAACATGGCTAGTCTCTAGTGTGCTAATGCTCGTAACTGTACTAAATTAAATATATATTCACAAACGTGGCTTTCAAGCCATATATTACAAAGGAAACATTTAAACTCAGGTAATTAAATCCCAAACTGCAGCTGATTTTATAGCGATGACAACAAAATCGCAGATGATGCTATATGCATGATATAACAGAAGCGGCATTAACTGTTGTACCTTGATCCGTCTTGGTTGCCGGTTTCCAGTTTTCAGCACTAATGATTGGCAAACATACTTGTCCCTTCTCGTCTATGTTCGGATGGTATATCTTGGTTAGAAATGTAATTTTAGGCGGCTTGAAGGGATACTCTGCTGGAAAGTCTATTCGGATCCTAAATGCGCCTTTATTGTAAGGCGGGTTTTCCTAAAAGGCAAAAAGGGTAAATATTTTCACCGATGTTATATAATGTCTTACGACAGTACAACATACCTTATTAGACCTTGAATGCCTTTTGGCAGGTAAGACAGTACAAGTGAAAGCCATTATGCCATAACTTTTGATCAAAATAATTGTAACATTGATTACACAAAATAACATGTAACACAGCTAAATATGCAGGATAAAACAAGTACTGTGCATGCTTAATCAGTTGTTAATAGCCAAGGTTCTTTTAGAGTAAGACTGTTCGTTTACTGACTGCATGCATGATATAGAGTGTTTATAAAGCTCTAGCATGTTGACTAACCCAACACTATTAACGTAATCCAGAATGTATGCAGTTATAGATACCATGTACTTACTGGTACTATAAGGCCATGCCATTGTAATATATTGGATTCATCTACATTGATGTCCCTGAACACTCTTAGGTTGGATGAAGCTCTGATGTCGGACAATTCCTGAAACATGAATGAGTGTACTCAGGGAGACTTGCTCATTTCAAACATCCAGCTTCTGCTATGAAATACAGAATCGTCTTTATTAAATACTGTGAGAATGTTTTAAACAGAATTGCAAAGTGAAACATGTGAAACATTGAAAGTTAAAAGATAATATTGACACACATGTATCTGATGCCCGGGATCTGATGCCGGAAAAACATCATAATTTTCACAGTTTAGAGACATTGTTTTCATTTAAATAAATCCATTATTGACGGACTGGAACATGAGTCTATCAACCTACACAAACACTGTCCACAGTGGCTCAGTCATGATCTGATGATTGCACAATCAGGAGAAACAGAAAACTGGATATCCTATCGTTATCAGTCTAGTCTAACAGTCATTTAATCACTGTTAATCTGCAGAAGTTAGCTCTATAACTTCAATAGAAATTAAGAGAAATACAATCACCCAAAACTAAATCGAAACTAGTATACATAACAACCTGGTGTTATCAGCTACTAATTTAAACAAATTAGGCCTAGCAGTGTTCTTCAGCTTCGAGACGGCTCCTCGAACTTCGGAAAACACTGGGAAAAGCGGCCAAGGAAACTTGGCAACGGTAAATTGTTCTATTTCGGATAAAGTAAAACCACTAACAAGACAAATATACACGCAGGGAATGATACCTAACTAAATGTACATGTGGGTAAACCAATTAAGCATTTCATGCGCCATACTATATAAGAATATCAAAATTAAACACTTCTCAACCTTAGCTAATCTCCTGGTCGCCGCCATGTTAACAAATGACCACGTGATATTTCGGAAATGACGTTTCGGGGAATCCCAATAAAATGTAAATAAATACACGTGTATCTGGGGACAGCAAAAACCAAAGAAATGACTTGCACACTGTTGCAACAACATTAATAGGCTATAAGATGGAGATGTGGGACGCCTATAGAATGTTCAATCGGCAGAACATTGTGTCAGCCTATGAAATCTACAGTGAAAGAAAAACGACCCCGTTTACCGCCATCAGTGACAACTAGCTTAGTGACAAGTAAAGACAAAAGGTATACTGACAGAGTTTTAGACCATAGATCCATTAAGATAAATGAAATATGTGTATGCTTTGACAGAGGCAACCCTCGGATAGCTAGTACCAAGGGATCATATGGCAGCCACTTCTTCTTCCAGGCACCAGATGTTATTTATTATCTTCAGCTATTGATCCGTTTTAAGTAACATACTTTTTGTTCCATATTATATAGCTAAAATAATTTTATTTTTCAATAGTTTAGAAAGACATTCGAGAATGTTACCTGTGGATATGGTGTCGACTCCCCAACTGGAGTTGTGGCCTTGCAAACATATAAAGTTAGTCTGTACCATGTAATAAAAACATATAATTGATCCTAGTATGATAATAACTTGAGGTTAATATTACATTTCTTTTGCAGGTATCAACCTGTGCCTGAATTTGAGCTAGCCATATCTGTTGCATTTATATAATTAATATATTTACAAGTATGGGAGCTGTCTTGGCATCATTTCTCATGAGAATACCATCTGAGATAACCTACATCACGCAACATAAGGGAATCCCAAGGCCACGCATCATGCACCATGTCGTATCCGTGGAAGATGTCCACAACAGGGACGTCCTTATCATAGGAGATGTTCATGGATGTTTGGAGGAGCTGCAGGAGCTGATGAAAGTTTCCGACACAACGCCGGATAACTGCTTGTATGTATTCTGTGGGGACATCATCAACAAAGGACCAAAGAGCAAACAGACGCTTGATTTTATCCGTGGCCGGGTTACAGGCTCTGGCCGTCCGCGGTAACCACGAGGAACGGGTAATCAAGGAATGGTTGGCTGTGAAGCAGGGTAAGCAGGATGATTTTGTGCCCTCTTACAACTGGATGAGGGAACTTGAGGATGGGGACATGGACTACATAATGCAGTTACCCTATACAGTAAGCATACCTCACATGAACTGCATTGTGGTACACGGGGGTCTGTGGCCATGGAAACCTTTGTGGCAGCAACAGCCAAGGGACATGGTACTGATGAGGAACATTGTGGATGTGGACGATCTCTGCCCGTATCCATCTCAGCACCTTGACAAAGGCCTTCCCTGGGCTTCAGTCTGGTCAGGACCAGAGCATGTCTACTTTGGTCATGACGCCAGGAGAGGTCTCCAACTACGACCGTACGCCACTGGGCTGGACACTGGAGTTCTCTACGGGAAGAAACTAACTGCGGTGTTTGTTACTGGTAACAGGGCTAGAGAGATTATATCGGTTCCAGCCCAAAAGTGCTATCACACACCCAAGGCAATACTCGACAAAAGACAGGAGTAAAGGACTGTTTACTTGAACTGCATTTTTGCAACTTTGTCACTCCTTAGCTTAGGGGCTCCCAGCTGCTTATTACATACATTTCAAGGCTCATCCTGCCAAACAGAATATTACACCAGTTCTGCACACAGAACATATAGATATTTTAGTAAGCTAGCCTGGTCACATTATATTAGTAACTGGTGATATGTATTAGCCAGTGAAACAGGCATTCCACTCTTGTTCTTGATATATTTGAGGTGTTTGGTGTGCAGGGAGGGGTACGGGGTAATCACTTCTTATAAATACATGTAACATGTTTAATGCTTTTATATACATGTACATGTATGTACAATGTGCAGTTCGACTGGTTCTTATCATGCTTATAGCATTGACCTTTTTGTGGTGGAGACTTTTAATCAATTGCCTAAAACTTAAATAACTGTAAATCATGGTAAAGTGTATATTCATCATGTTCATGAAAACTCCGTATAGAGCTTGTTAATTGAGTGGTCAAGGCTGACTCATTTCATCATACATGTGTATGTACAATGATGTATAAGTGGTGTGTAATGGTGTGTATTTGGTGCACCTGTATTCGATCTGGCAGTTTGCCAAACCTTTGTACAATTAAATGTGAAATTTATAAAGATAATTTTATAGCCAAAACTCCCAGTTAAGATGTATATTACTTGTCCAGTATAGATATTATTAAAGTCGACTGGGGGGGGGGGGGGCAGTATCTACAAAACTTTTTAAGGCTAGAAAGATATTTAAGGCCACTTGTCACCTTAGTAACTAATTGTTTTTGCCACATTTAAGATTGGTTTTCGATATGAGCTCTTTCTGGAATCCAATCCCAGGTAATGCTTTGTCTCACTGCTTATTTGTGTGGTTCATATCTGCATAGTAACAGATGACAAAACATTTAATATTGAGGTATAACAAAATAATTATCTGATATTAATGTCATATCAAAATGTGCTGATAAAGCTCCCAGGTAAATGTAAAGGGATGCCGTATTGAAGTTATTTTACTCCAGGGATCTTTCAAACAGAACACCAAGCAACAAACCTTTTTCGAGTATTCTTAACATTTCGAGATTTTATTTATTTTATATGTAAATGCCCATTACAAAATAAATAAAAGCTCACCTTGAGGCAGCCTAGACACAGAGGTAAGGTGACTCTCTTGCAACATAACCCCGACATAAGCAAAACAACAGTTTAAAATACAAACATAACGTTATTTGTTTGGATAAAATCAATATGAACTTCGACTCCCTATGTTGCACCTCTCTTGCAGAACATTCTCTAGAGAGCACACCCCTCTAGAAAGGACACAGATTCTTGGGAGCAAGTATCATCACTACATTTCATGCTCCGCTTCACCGAAGGCCACGTCTCAAATAAGGACAGATTTGTTTGGCAGATGGGGTGTCCTTATTAGACAAGGACTACTGTATTTAGCATGATTAATACATTAATACCTTAACAGCAGGGTGTTTCTGAACAGCACATCTTCGGTTCCATAAAATACAGACTTAAGTACCAGGTATATACATTGGAAGAAATAAAACATCTGTACTTCTGAGTTTGATCTTTGAATGTAAAATGGCTGTACATGTAATCACAGTCATATTTAGTGTTCCTACTAAAATTCCTTTAAGTCCGTGCACAGAGATTTTTTTCTCATCCTAGTACACAAGACTGCCAGGATTTTACCAGAAATATCATTAATACCATATTTGTTCTGTAAAGTGCACATGCTCTAATATATGCACGGTACGCTAATATATATGCACGATATATACTAATACATTCATGACATGGTTTCTAATAGTCTTTCAGCACTGTCCAAGCCCTCGACTGGTAAGCTTAAATAGCAATGAACAGTGAAATGAAGCTTTGTTTTACTGAAGTGTGAACCATTTAAGATTTTTTAAAGGCACTGTGCACTTGATGGAACAAACATGGTATATAAATACTGCCAACACTAGAACATTTGATTTAAGCTCATATTTGGGTTTTTATAACTTTATACAGATACTGAGATTCATGCTTCAGACAAGTGTGACCACCCTGATCAAGTCAGTTTCCAACAGCGCGATGTTATCCATGGTTACACTATAGATGGTCTAGCTATTAACCAGGGAAAATGAAGTCATTACCAGTTTAATGGTACACAACATTTATATTATGGTATTGGCTTTGATCTATTCCATCAACTTAACCTGTACTAATGATAAGCTGTGCTGATGCAGTATTTCCATATTCAAAACTACATGTAGACACCTTTCTTAGAAGGTAAATGCTAGCTATAAAATTAATTTTCATGAATCTAAAGTTGGCCCAAGTTGGCTACAATTTAGTTTGGCATTCTCAGGACTTGCTAGCGACTCCCTTCATGTCAATTTATACTGGTTGGAATTAATGGTAAAATCGTAAAATAAATTCCATGCTAAAATTCTTCTTTTACAGTAAACCGTGCTCCTTCCCTGTACACGTACAGGATATTGTAAGTATAGAAAGATATATCCATTCATGGATATATAGACAATGCTGTAGTGTGCCATAGTGAAAACCTGAATGTACATACCAGTAAATGTAGCAGGGGGGGACATGCACACTCAGATTGCTAACGTGCAACGATGGATATGTACTACGTAGAAAGTTTCTCTTTTTCAGCTGGCTACATCATACACATCTTGCAGGAATCTGAGAATGGTCGTTCACAGCACAAGATCACAGCACAAGACCTGGGCTGCTGCAAACTTCTCAAAATACTTAAGTGTAAGTTTTGACTTAAGTCAAATTCCTAGCCAATCACAGCGCTGAGTATGCTGGCTTAAGTCAAACCTTAAGACTAAGTATTTTTGAGAACTCTGGCCCTGCTTTGAACATTATTTGCACCTGTAGGTATACGCTATGAGGTGGGATTCAATGTTACTTATATACACGTTCAAGGCGCCACTTACCAACAAAACTCAATGGATCAGCATCACAGTAGAGAAACCACACAATCGTCACCCCGCCCCCCTCAGTTATTCTCTCTGTCAACATGCGTTCATTCTTCGCTAATTGGACTGTCACAACATTCATTCAATTTGATAACTTTGTTAACAAACGGTAAAAAGGCACTTTTTGTGATAGCACCAAATAACCTCTTACAAAATGCTTTAAATAGTCAAATATGTGCTCTCCTTGGGTAACATGAAACTGAAGACTACTTAGTGACTAATGGGGATGAGAGAAAATATGGCATACAGGCACAGAAACCCACCACTTTTAAATTTTAATTCATGCCATGCGAATGCTGTTTACAGTATTAAAGAAAGTGTTTATGTACTATTCAGTATTGTGTATACCCTAACTAAGATTTAATTTATGCACGTATATTATGGTCATTCAATCAAGATTGTTAGAATTTGCAACACTGTGCACACATGATATGCTACAAAGCATTCAATGACCTCTTTGTCAAATATTAAACACAGTCACACAATAACGAATGTAAAGAACTAGGTTCATCGCTTCATGGCTTACTATCGCTTAAATAGCCATAGAAGAATACAAATATACAACTTGAAGGCAAGTTCCATTTGATATTAAACTCGGCCTATATATTGCTCTCCTATATCTGACTAAGCAATCAATAAAGGTGTCCAGCGAAAGCAACAGTACCAACGCTAGGACATAAGCCCTGCTTCCAGAACACATAGGCGTAGGGTGTACAGGTATTTTGGTCTACTACTAACAAGCATACAGTTTCTAGATAAATGAACACAAAATCGGTCTAATTATGTAGATGAAACATCATTATATTAGGGACTATGTAAACACAGCAGATAATCAAATAAAGCATAACCTTGCTGCTGGGCTAGCCTTCTGGAAAATTCAAAGGTCAAAAGGTAAACTTAAGTAAAAAATTTTCATCAGATTTTAACCTTGCAAACAAATCTGACCATTTTGCAAGGTTCTGTTGAGACATGCCCATGTACAGCAAATTTTGTTGATTTTAGCTCGACATCATTTACAGACATTCTATCACCTGGGAAATTATTGGAATATAGCGTGCATTGTAAAAGCCAGCTTCATAAAAGCCAGCTATGGGAGTTAAAAAGTGATCAAACCACAACCGTATACAGACCTGTAACAAGAACACAACATTGATTATAACAGGTACACATACACAAATGATCTGTGTATAAAATCCAAATGGGACAAGAAGCTGAAAGCCAACCTAGTATATATCGTTCACTTCACCAGTGGTCACCACTTTTAAACCTTTGACATACCACTAGTACATGACTTCTTGTATTCTAAACGGGAGTAAATATGTAAAAATCTATAGCTGTGAAGTTTCAAAAGTCTGTAGAAAATATTTTTAAACATACCGTCCACTAATGCCTGAGAAGTGTCAACAACTTTAGTGACCACATTTACTTACAAGCTTGAAAATTATTTTTAAGGTTTTTCCCAAAGAAACCTAAAAAAAAAAAATTTCCGAAAAATCCATATTCGAAAATTATGAAAATTTGCACACAAAATTTCTAGATACTCTCCTCAGAAGAATCCAAATAACTTCTGTGACTGCTTCATCTAATGATTTGGAAACAGTCATTTGGATCTTTCTTCCCATGTGTTAAAGAAACATAACAAAATTTGCAAAAAATCCAAAAATTCAAAATTTGCAAAAAATTCAAAATCTACAACCTGGAACATTTGTATATAGTATCTGTAGATAGTGTAGTAGGAGTGTCCACAAATTTTTGTGACTCCATTTGATTACAGGCTGCATAGAAGGAAGTAATAAATTTGAAAGGCTTCTTTCCACATACTTGCGTGTTAATGGAAGCTATCAAATGTGAGAACTGGAAAACCCAAATTTGGTAACCCCTCCTTCACAAAATCTGAGTGTACTAACTACGGGAACCGAAAATATGATTTGAGCAAAATTTGTGCATTAGCTTTTAGAAATAAGTGCAACATGGACAACTGATGGCAGACAATAATCGACCATCTGATTCCCTACCCAGGCAACAGACAAACTTTGTGCACTATGACCACAGCCAGGTTTTTTTTCACTCTCTGTGCTAAAAATGAAACTCCTACACTGTTACAAACTGCAACTCTGTTACAGTTCTGAGGTCTCAAGGCAGAGTATGTGACGCTACATCCAGTGTCCAGATTATTCACACAACATCAAATAAATTATGCTCATTCAAACCACAACATAAACGTAATACCAGTACAATCATGTTAATTTTTCATAATCGATATGCAATTTAATATAATTGTTACATTACATGACTACGGCGCCACACAGAATTTTGACAATCACGACAAGGAAAAATTAGTCGTGCACATCTTACTCTTTAGTTGACAGCGAAGCATTACAAATACAGTAAAACCTGCTCTAAAGACCACCTGTATATAAAGACCACCTGCTTATAATGAACACATTTTTATGGGTCCATAGGTGTATACTTTCCATGTTGTTGAACCTGTATATAAAGACCACCTATGAATAAGGATCATAGTTTTTTAGTCCCTAGGGTGGTCTTTATATACAAGTTTGGCTGTATACATCTACAACATGTCACTTGGCAATTTGCTTTGACATGTAATACGTACCTGAACTGGTTAAGCTACTACATGGCACATGCACTTTGATTTTATATTTGATCAATGCAGTCCAATAGGTCATGCCTTAGAACCTTCATTATCTTGGAAAATGTATAAATAAATTCCTAGTATGTACAAAAGCACGTAAATGTAATAAAATTTATTCCTCTACTGTAAATTTCAATTATGATTGAAATAAAAGAACAGCTTTAACATTAACATTCTTTTTTAATTTAATTTTGGCAAATTCTCAATGTAAAGTCAACCTTTGACATCATTTTCCTAAATTTGGGACTTGTACTCTTTGGTAATGAAAAAAGAAAATCAACAAGGCACATAACGGAATATGACACATTCAATTTGATTGATATACTCATAACAGACAAAAACAGGTCTCACCATGCAAGCTGTGCATTAACATTATCGGAAAACAACTCCCAGCAAACGGGGCTCCATGAAAGGAGTCGGACACTCAGTCATTCACTGATGAAAGCCTTTGTAGCCTATGTTAACAGCTCTACTAACATGACTCATACTATCTACTATCTAGATGTAAATATATATATATATACATAATGTGTATGAAATGAGGCTTTATCATAACTCTTCGAAGAATGCAACCCTGGCCCGTGTCGTTCCAGCCTTGATCTGCAAAACAAAGAAACCAAGACAATGTGACAATAGTCATGAAGACAAAATGTCATCACTTTCAGCATAAATATCTCCAGCTCTGGGAAAACGTCACAAGCAGGCAGAAATATTGGCCAATTAACTTCGCCGTATTCAAGTTTGGCTTTTATCTATTATCATGCAAGTATATTTTACATTACATTAACCATATTTTAACCTGTACTCGCTTCCATAGTTTCATATTTGCCGTGATCCAGTTGCAGATTACCAAACTCACCACAGGCTCTAACTTTTTTGACTTGACTATTAAATATTCAGCTAGATACAGCGGAACCTTGTTATAACCCTAATGTTGGGAGTTCAAAGTTTCGTGCAGTAAGTGAAGCAGCCCTTTTCTGTCGAAAAAGGGGTTCAAAATGAGGAAAAACAGCCTTATGGTGGGGTTTCTGTCAACTCTAGGTAGGGTCGATATAAAGTAACATGCTCTCTACGCAGGTGATTATAATGAGGTTTCACTCTAGTTAAATTGAGTATACTAAGTAAAAATATAAGCCACGGAATGGTAAATATAGCAATCTGGCAAAGTGGCAAACTGTGAAAAAAGATGCATGGCTATAAAATAAAACCATATTTACCATATAATAATTAATGTAATAGATAGTCGATACTCTCATAGTGCTAATATTTCTACTAGAATTGATTTAATTTATTAAAATACTCGCTTAAAGAAACTTTGGCTAAATATAACTTCCCACTGTAGCCAATTTGTGAAAAGTCATTTTCAGCGGCCAGTGGAAAACAGGGGTCCATATATTGTATGGCTCATATATCCCTTGCCAAAAAAAAATTGTGCTCTACCATCTGATATTTACCAGGTTTCGGGTCACTATATGCACCCATGGCTCTTACCTTCCGAAGAGTTGAGTATTTGGTTTCACCCTTCTGTACGTTTTCCTCGTGCAAGCGATCCATGTGCGTCTGCTTTTCCTCGACTTTCAGCACCTCGATCTCAGACTTGAGCTCCTTCAGCTGCTCCTGAAGGTTGTTGTGCTTCTCCATGAAATCCTGGTTATTGTTGTTGGTGGTGTGAGGCCTGCAAAACAGATGTTTGACTCGTATATATATCTCCCATCATAGACCATCAGTGCTCTGTAGTCTGTACCCAGCAATGTTGCTATGTCTTACGTATGTGGGGGTCCATTTACCACTGCAAAACATGGACCCTGGGTCCAATATTCCACTGTGGTAAATAGACCATGGGTACCGGTATGCAATTCACCACGTCCATTTTGAATATGACATCAGTATATGTTGTCGATTATCACTGCTAATATACTCCAATACCAATTTATGAGACGCAATTCGATTTTGATACATACGTCTAATACAGCAGTCCCTGAATTGTACATGGATGACTACACATCCCCCCCCCCACACACACACACAAATGATTTTAAAATGAAGGGGGTCTTAAAATGGAGGGACCTATATGTTGAAAATATACACAGATGGTTGGTCTTTTAACATTGTTTAATGGAGAGAAGTGCTACTGGTAAATGGAAGGATCTTAAATGGACTATTGTACATATTTCTTCAACCCAGACCGCATATACCAGTGTACAGCAGATTCTCCGTGACACGTACATGTCTTCCAGAGCAGCAAGTTGCTGGACGTCTGCCGACTGTAGAATGTCCGACCCCTCCTCCCCACTGACTGCAGACACGTCCGTATCTCTCACACTGTCCATAGGGTTACTGAGAGGGTCATACGGCAGTGACCCGTATCCCTGTAGAGAATGAGATATACAGGGGTAAACTGTAATCATTCAGGGCACGGTAACCATAGGTACCTATTATAGGAGCTATACTATCAGCTTATTGCCATTGCGCATACATCATGTACAAATCAATAAGGGGTATCACTGCACATTTAATATGCTTGTAGCAGAAAATACTAGTACGCTAATTGAAATTTACAATTGTATTTAGACACACAAAACGGCAAGTTTGATTCAGGAAATATTCTTTAAGAACTCGTTTTAATACAATATACTGTGAAATATAATTTCTTTGAGTGCAGCCCCTGGCCCATTCACAACAGCGATATTGGTCTGTCATATTATGTATATAAATGGACACAAAAATATTTTAAAAGCAAAGTGAGCATCATGCACACATATTGCCAAAATCCTTGCTGTGTGCAACAAAATATTTGTCAGATAAAAGGCTAAAATTGTCTTAATCCACTCCCCAGTATTTGCATGTGATGGAAACAATTTCTTTTCATATATTTTTGTGCAACTATATTTCCTGCCTTTTCCTACACTGCTTATAACTTCCTCTTGTTTATGAAATTGAAGCACTTGCTTAAATTGCTTAAATACATGTCAAAATGCTACATAATAGCTATAATGCCCCTCCCCTCCCCTAACTTTCAGCAAATTAAGGAATGTACCGAGTACCTGACCTAGCTTATGAATGAGCTAGCCTACATTACCCATAATGCTCTTGTGTTAGTAATATCTGTTTGTTATTCTGAACACAGTAACCTACAAGTGCAGGTCGTCAGGCTTTGGAAAATAAATTTTCTGTACTGAAGCCCCATCATGAAACGCTAGAAAGCCTTAAATAAATTTTAATTTTATACCCTCGGGTGTTTTACATAGAAATTTCCATTTACACATTGGCCAGGTGATACAACACGTCAATTCTGTACTTGGACTAGGCTATGAAAAACTGCTTGTAGAAATTCTGGCCTGGATTAAGAATATACAACTGGCTTTGGTGGTTATTTATAAGGAAGGAATATATATATTTGCCACAAATAAAGACCATAGGCCCGGTATAAAACATGGATTCTGTACCTGGCCCAGATTATGGACATAGGCTCTCTGATAATCCAGTAGGGAGTCTGTATAGCTCTGCTGCCCTACCATAGCTTCCTGTATACTGCTTGGAACCTTCTCAACAGTGAACAAGAGACAGAGACAGAGGGCGAAAAAAAAGGATTAATATTAGCGAATCATTTAAAGAGTTCAGTGATCACCCCAGCCATGACAGCTGCAATTTTGCTCCATGTATTCATTACCACGCTGTTGGATTTCATGGTATAGATAATGAAAACATCCAAGATAAAATGCACCACAAAGAGTACAAAGTGATCTAGAATTGCAAATTGATAATGATCCAGAAATGCAAACTGATTTTCACTTCAAAGCAGGGACAAAATCAATGTTATTCTCTTTACACAATTATTCTTTTTAAAGCAAAGTTGGCTTTTTTTTTAATTTGCTTTTTTCATGTTTTTTTGTTAAATGGTCACTTATGATAAGTATTTAGCTATCATGGCTGGTATGACAAATCCCAATAACAATCATGGTAACTATGGAAACCGCAATCACTGTTAGTACTGCATGAATGCTGATATGCAGAGGTTACAATATTGCTGATATGCAGAGGTTACAATATTAGTGAATCAGAAATACCAGCAAAGCTGAAACTGATTCAGGGATATTTTTTTATACTTCATGCCCGATACTACAAGGAAGGTAATTTCTCAGTGAAACCGTTTCAGCTAGAAAGCTAAAGGCTATCCACTCAAACGTATGGGAGGGTGGACCTTTCACCCCCACCGCACCCCACCCCTGACATATGTCAATTTATTAGTTTTAATCCCCTCCCACAACATATTTCAATTCTTCTCCCGCTATACACAATTATTGTAATGCATGGTCCCGCAGCCCACTACGAGGTATCATAATTTTTGTACCCGCTCCCCCTCCCAGGTGGTTTGGGGGGGGGGGGGGGGGGGGGGGGGGGGGGGGGGGGGGGGGGGGGGGGGGGGGGGGGGGGGGGGGGG
>JAAUYG010159592.1_pt1 | contig 14033 bp, 8 predicted proteins | sample 7278091 | NCBI WGS metagenome assembly JAAUYG01 (sample SAMN14350201, study PRJNA611818) | marine sediment metagenome | isolation source: surface marine sediment (0.6m) | place: French Polynesia: Moorea | collected 2018-08
CCCAGTTGTTATGGCCATCCGTGGTTTTGATGTAGCCTCTCCCCTGGCAGATCCGGCTCGTCTAAAGAAAGACCATCCTCTGGATCGGTATTCACCCAGGGAGATTGTTGGTCATTTGGAGGGATTGACGGGCCTTGCAGCTAAGGAGCTATTTGAGATGGCGGCGGTGGACGGTGCCGCCGACCCCGAGGGGCTACCCCGCCCTTTGCTGGAATTTTCTTTACACACAGTTATCGTTGAGGCTAATCTCCGGGGTCAACCGCGTGGAGATCGTTTGCAATCTCAAACTGGATCCAGCGGCGGAGCGGAGCAAGTTTCTCAGGCTGTGGCTGGCCCCTCTGGTACCGTCCAGGCTGGATCAGTCAAGGTAAGCTACCGTGTTGTCCGTGAGTTATGTTGTCGTGTGACCCCAGGGTTAATGGCCTGCGGGGCATTGTGGGAGATATTTGGGTTTCGTGACATCTCCAACAGGTGCTGAGCAAGGGCGTGGTGAGTGTGTTGGGAGCGCGGCGTGCGAGTGAGCGAGCGAGAGAGAGAGAGAGAGAGAGAGAGAGAGAGAGAGAGAGAGAGAGAGAGAGAGGGGGGGAGGGAGAGAATTAAAAATGGAAAATGAAAATAGTATGAATTTGATTAAGACATATTACAGAGAACACCTGTTTACTGTTTGCAAATTAAATGCCAAACACAATAGAAGTAGTTATGTGGTCAATTACATATCGGTATGGTTAGAACCATGTTATACCCATAAACTTGAATTAATACAGTTACGTTAAAACTACATTAATTGTGGACCAATTATTCGATACTGCGCGCGCATGACACCTGCACGTTGCATTCTGGGTAAGGGACGGAGTGGATAAAACACTGGCGATTTTGTCGTGCATGAAGTACCAACGTTAGGTATGCGGTGGATTAAAGCACCAACCGCGTAAGTAAATAAGAAAATCTTATAGCGAATTTACTGCAAAAATCACTCAGGCCGACGAATGCATCATGTAGAAAATTTTCTCAAATTTTTAATATGTGTTAACCCCCCCCCCCCCCCCCCCCGAGATAAACCGCCAATGTGTGCTGACGCAATACCCCAGGCATCACCAGACGACCATGCGTATAGCATTGAAAACCCCATTTGCGAATCGGTATATTGCTCAGGGGGATAGTCGTTTTTAATAACCTCAAACCCAACAACCTTATTATCCCACATATTGCTTCCTGAAGGCGTTAAGTACGTATGGCTCCATTGTAATTCCGGTATGCTGTATATAATCATGATAATACCTAGGGTTCTCCCCGGGCTTTGGGGGTTAATTTACTTACAAACAAACCGGCTACCTAATTGAATATCAATGCCCTGGCTACCGATGCAAGTCGATGCCGGTGGGCGTCTATGCAAACTTTCGTCAGCGAAACACACGTCAGATTACTTTTTTTCTTATAAGTTTAGTCTCTAAAGCATTGCTGATGGAGCAGTGGCATAGGGCAGAGGCCACAAGGGTTTGAACCTCTGTTTTCCCCTGTCGTCCAGCACCAACCCACGCCCCCTGCCCACGCCTACCCCCCCTCCTCCCGAGCTGTACCCGTCAGCCAATGCCAAGCCTCCAAGGCAGAGTGACGCTGGACTTTTAAGAAATGTCGTCTGCCACTGCTTCATCCACTAGCAGCAACAGTCGGTAGCCAGGGGACAGAAAGCTGGGAGACAGTTCAGGCGACACACACAACTAGAGCCGAATGTGACAGCACCCTAGTCGACTAAGGTCAAACGTCAACCGACGGAAACAAAAATTGAGTTAACACACCAAGAAGCTAAGTGGAAACGATTTAGAGTACAGTGATTGTGAGAGAATAGGGTTTCGGCCGTTTTAGACTTTCGCTTCCTGTTACAGCTGGAAAGTCGACTTTCTGTGCGTTTTGAGTGCCTAAAGGAAACAGCTTAGAGGTATGTAAGCAATGGAAAATGCTTGTGATGTGATCCTTTAGCATTAACATAACATTTTTCTGTGTCACAATGTGTATGTATAGTATAATGTTTGCCTTTTAAGAATGTCTTGCAGTGTGGTTAAGCTTCCTCCTCCTCTCTTCTTCTTCTTTTTCTTGCTCCTCTTCCTCCTCCTCTTCCTCCTCCTCCTCCTCCTCCTCCTCCTCCTCCTCCTACTACTACTACTACTACTACTACTACTATTACTACTACTACTATTACTACTACTACAGTGGCTGCTACTATTACTTCTGCTTCTCCTCCTCCTCCTGCTCCTCCTCCTCCCCCCTCTTCCTACTACTACTACTACTACTACTACTACTACTACTACTACTACTACTACTACTACTACTACTACTACTACTACTACTACGTTATGAGTTGCTGCCAACTCTTGATCAAAATACTACACCCAGAAAAAGGTTTTATCGTGTCATAACTTTACTTCATAAACAGCTACGTAAATACATAAGAGCAGTTGCATTACAAAACTGTGGTTGCGATACTTTATTTACGTCTATTTGTTTCAACCGACTTTAATGCTCTTTCCCAATGAAGGGTACGATACTGATACGAACGTTGCCAAAGTAGACTCTTAAATTCATTCACATCCTCGGATAATCGGAGTTTATGCTTATCTGCTGCTAAAATATCTCATGTGTGCGGGCATAATATACATGTACATGCGTTTTGGGACATATTGCTACTAAAGCCGTTATTGGAGTCGTCGCTGCTGAGCATTTACTGTGATAACATCACCACATGCTGAAGATTACCCGCCTTCGTGTAGTTTTGTGGTGCAAATCCATCTAGTTTGGATTACGGCAAACAGATTAAATCCCCGTGTCCCAAGTCAGCGGGCACTACGAAGCGGCAGGCCTCGACTCATGCCGTAAGGGCTATGTCAAGTTGGACTGGGGCCGGAGGGGGTGGAGGTGGGGGTGGGGTGGGCAGTTTCAAGAATAAAGTCTAAAAGCGCCATTAAGCCTGCAAAACCAGAACAGCTAGCAAGGCGATTAATAAACTTCATTTTATTTATGGACTTACGAATTATTTAAGCTAGACTCGGCTGGACTATCAAACACGGGGCATTATCTGTCGTAACATTATGTGGCGTGTTGCAGGTTCGAACCTTGGTCACATGAAATGGAAGACGCTATATAATTGGGTCTGTGTTTAAATCGGGTGTTACTTAGCCAAGGCCACTATAAGCCTTCTCGTGTGTCATGAGGACTCAGTATACAATAAAATCTTTAGTTCAGTGAGTCGCAATCCTTAGGCACACAGTTCGGTGAAAATATGAACGAAATATTCCGGTAATTTGATCATGGCGGCTATTCTCGAAATACTTCAGTTTTGAACCAAATCACCAATCTGAACAATGGGGTTGGCTAAGAATCAAATCAGAAGAATAAAATAGTAGATGATTTAAGTATTTTCGTAAAGTTCAAGCCAGCAAAAGGCTGAATGTCAGTGGAAATGCACGGTCCTTATCTCCCATATGGTTCTGTCAATGATAATAGATTTAAGTTACACAGATACGTTCGGTATATTACTCCGTTTCCAATATATTTTTCGGAATGATGACACATATATTAAACACACCCAAAACTGTGGATTAGCGTGTCTGGGATTCACCCCAGTCGCAGAAATGTACAAATAAATGCACGAGAACTCCAGTTCAATTGGCTGCTTGCACCCATTTCTTTGGCTGTATCACCCCAAACTAGCAGCTGTCATGGATTCCGAAATGCGCTCAAATTCCCACCAGCTCACAGAAGTCACGTTGGGCGTGCTTTATAAGTACTATAATTAGATGGGATGTCGTCTAGGTGCTGCTTCGCCGCTGTAGACAATACCGCTTGGCCATTATATCAAAGTTTAAAGCATTCGGAATCACTCAGGATAGGGGAATTTACCGAACATTGCCTGTCAGCATATTATCTTTACGAAGACAAAGAATGCCTTTAAAAAACCCAGGCCCAGAAAGCTAGCCAAATTCTAGACCCAGGTGGTGCATACTACAATATGATCAATTCACCTGGCTGTTGCACTTTACTTAATACTATCGAGGGGGGAAGATTTCGAAGCCATACCTGCTAAAATTTGTTAAATTCCACTTGGTCTTCGTTATCCCGTATGATTGTAGCCCACCTCGGGGCGTGTTATAACGAGCCTAACCGTTCAAGGGAAGCCAATATTGTTGCGCTCGAGTGACCATAAACGAGCCCTGGAGCCGTTTGGAGGAAGTCTCGGGTGTTACTTTTAGAGAAATCAGGCTTTTTAAGAACGAAAGGAGCTCAGACGAGGCAAGATTTTTTTGTGTGTGTCCATATAACGCCATACCATTTGTTGGGCTCTGTGGGTTTTAAAAACTCTGTGAAGTACTTAAATGACCTTCAAATTTCGTTCAATTAAAGCACTAAGGAAACATGGGACACAGGAAGTATACTATGCGCGAATATGACGTTTAGTGTCATATTGTAATATTTAGCACCTTGTTCGTACGTTATTTTCATGAAAGTAAATGTATTAAAGTGTTTCCTTGGTACTACAATGCAATATATACACTATATGCTGTCACATGCAGTTTTAGATGTACAATTCGGAATTAAAAGGTTTGTTAGAATTCAGTAGTTATTTAGTCACACAACTCAAGTTCGATTAGCTACGGTGTTTTTAAATGTACTTCATCTACTCCGATGAATTTTTTATTGAGAAAGCTGTAACAAAGTAACAAAATGCAAATGTGGTACCAACCATATTCTCCGATCGTGTACGGCGGTAACTACTGTATCTTCTTTAGCAAGCTTGAATCAATGGTCCTATATTCCTTGCTTAAATCTAAATTCTTAACAAACATTTTTCTTGAACAAAGTAAAGACTGTTATTAGCATTTATTATTTACATTTGCATTCATGCTATTTTTCGTGTTTTGTTTTTTTTAAATGTTGACGTTGAATGCAAGAGGGGAATCACAGATTCCTATTTTCCACAACTGGTATCTGGAACTTCGTCCCAGTCAGTATTGCACCTTTCGTGATGCTGGCATGATTTGTTCAGAGACTGGTCTATACAATTTCTGGCACCTGTCGTATTTTATTTCTCCAATTATGTATCGATTTCTGTTGACGCAATCGGGGAGGGAATCTGGTATAGCCCAGTGTATCGTGTGATACGACACAGGAAGCTGTCCATTTAGCAAATGTCACCCTATCTCCCGAGGTTTCGTGCTTTTTCCAGAGTGTTTAATGGTTCGTCCCTTCATTGCCGACGATATACCGGAGCTTGGGTAGGGGTGGGAGTTGTTTAGTCTACAACTGACCACTGGGGGTGGGTCGTGTAAAAGGGGGAGTGGCAACGCGAGCGATTGTTTAGACTGCAGACTGAGCACCATAACAGGCGGGAGGCGGGATGGTAAGACCGTGCTGGGGGGTGGCGGTCTATTTAGTCTACAGACTGTTGCCAAAGTGTCGCGTATGTGATATGCAGCAGCAACTGAAAATGGCCCTCACCCTGCAGACAAACAGCACGTAGAATAAATCGCTTCCCGGTCAGGAAATCACGATATTAGGCAGTGCGTCTCTGTTAAGAGTGGCCAGAATGACACCAACACGCATCCATCCTTCGCCATTCAACACATGCCGCTCCCAACCGAGCCAAACGCCGCGGCCTGCCTTCATAAATATACAATGACCCGACAAAAGGGTTGACAAATACCTGTCCCCCATGTGATAATATGTTGTTATTGAATAAATCGGCCCGGGCGGAGGGGAGACAATGATAAGGGAGCTCAGCGGGTGACCAGACAGGTGCATTTCCCTTCCTGGATACTTAGCAGTGACAATGGGAGACAAAATTGTGACGGTGTCCCATGTCAAGCTACATGTGCACGAGAGGTAGAGCAGGGGTTCCACCGACTCGACCCGTGACGTCAATTTTTTTCCCTCGGCTATGGCGACTTATTTTTTCTACATACCTTCTTACATAATGCATGTCTGTCTGCATGCTTTCATCTATTTGCGTTCCAGGTTTCTATTTTATGTGTAACTTTTGTCGGCCTTTGAAGTTCTGTTTCCATGTTTTTTCTCATTTATTAGATAAATGTCCAACTAAACATTCTTTTTGTTTCTCTTTTCGTCTTCTGGTAACTATAATTCTCAGGTTTTGATAGCATGAATAATTAAATCAACAATTAAACTTAATAACATTTATCATTATTTTACATTTTTTTACCTAATAGAGACGGATGACACAATTTGAATTTCATTAGTTTCGGCAATAATTCAGTTAAGTTCTATCTAAAAGCACCGTTTCTTTCCCGATTTTTGGGGGGTATGTGTGCCAAAATTTACGTATACCGTATTAGGCTCGCTGTAGTATATTATAAACACAGCATAGGGACTTCTTGCGAACTCTGCTGCAAAGTACTTAAATGAAGTGAAGGTGTGTATATCAAACTTAAAATACTTAGTATGCGATTAAAGTATCCAAAGTCTACCCGTATCACCCACTCCAGTGAAAGATGTACTCTGTACCCTAAGAGCGTGGTTGGCTGTTGTACATTAAGTGTATTCACCTATTTATACCCGCAATATTCTGTGGTATCCCTGCTGTAGCTACGCTACATATAGGCTGCAAATATTGGGAACACTACCAACTCCACCTCCCACCTACCTTATCTTATGCATGTAACTTTACTTTGCGGGCTAAAGGAGCGAATTTTAACGTGGATTCCTGTTGGTAACGTGGACACCTCTGTAGATGTTAAAAACGAATACACATATCGAAGTCTAAAATCATTTGTTTTAAACTTAAGATGCAGCCGTAAATACTAATTATTCATCTGCATCCTGTTTACGCATAAGTGTATTTTTTTCAGTGAAACTACGTGACGACTATCTCTCCGCCAGGCTTATTATTGATCTGCAATCTTTAAAAAGCATGCACGCGCAACGATAAGCATTAGGGTATTTCGATGCATTATGCCCACACAGACGAAAGGCCTACCTTTTAATCAAAAATTCAGTTCAGTTCAATAAACCTACACACACAATTATTATTGTTCTGCTTTATGCCGAATTATTGATCTGCTAGTTCTTAAATGGTAACATACACAGAAAATTATTATTTCTCTGCCTTGCTCTTAACTAACAATCTACACACATAATTATAATTGCTGTCCTTTGTTCTTTAATAGCATACATGCAGTATTATTGCTCTGCTCTTAAATAATAAACCTATACGTAGAATTATTATTTCTCTGCTTTGCTCTTAAATAATAACCTACACACAGTATTATTATTGCTCTGCTTTGTCCTTTAATAACACACGCACAGAATTAGTGCGTTGTTTGTTCTTAAATAATAACCTATACACAAGTAACAGACCTAAAATTGCCCTGCTTTGTCCTTTAGCAATAACCTACACACATAGAGTTTTTGTTCTGCTTTCTTTTGTAACAATAAACCTCATAGAAACAGACTGGATATATCCATCTGGCAGTGCATTCTTTTTGATAAACGATACAGACACAGAAGCACATTGGAACTATTCGCCTGCACAGACATAAATACTTTAACTGTTCATTCGCATTCTGTCTAGTACGAGGCGCAGTCTAAAGATTTTATACTCTGACATTTTAAAGTAACCTTACAAAACTGTAAGTATTCATCTGCATTTTAATAAACATTCACCGGCGTTGTATTCATAAGCTTATCTAATGTGCAACACACTGTTTGGCTTGGATGGGTCGAATTAACATCCAGGTAACGATCTAGCACTTTCTAGCCAAGACCAGTATTCATATATATATATACCCCACTTATGGAATCTGCATAGTGTAGTGTATTTTTCTACATTTTGAACAAGGCTACACAGTCATAAAAAAATTCGTTTCGTCTACATTCTTACCAATAAATTTGCAAAGACATAAAGGTTGGAAAGTATGGTCTCCATTCCTGTATATTTTTAATAAAGCTGAACCAGTGTGTGATGATTAACGCCCACACCTACCTCCACAGTACTGGATCACATCCCACATTTGATTCTCGTAAAATGTCAGCGATCAAAGACCACATTTAGATGTCGATGATCGATGGAGACTGGCGTGCGGACAAGGTCATTGGACAGTTATTGTTTTTCCGTGACGCGGCGTGATCGCTCAGTTTCAGAGCGGCAGCCGTTTCAAGAAAACACTACACTACACTACACTAAAGATGATCTTAAAATCAAGTGACATAAAATGACGGAAATCATGGTCTGTTTTTAAACACATTTTCGAGACATATTCTTTTTGGCTAAGCTGGGCCAAATGGCCGGTGGTAAGAGATAAACGTGCCTCGGACTGTACTGGAAGCCGCAACCCATCGATATGAAGTCGAACATCTTTCCGCTCGCCCAACCGCCACTGAGCTTGGGTCATATGTGTATAATGGCATAATTCCCATGTGTCTATGGTTCAGAGGGCCAGTTAATCAAAAATTAACAGAATTTCGTCTATGAACCACCACAGAGAACTTAACCACTGCTTAAGTCTGCAAATAAGGGCATAGAGACGGGTTAGAAGCTTTCTGTGAACGTAGCAACGATGCATTATATCTTGCCCGTGTAAATGTCAAGTTTTTTTAGCATGATGTTGACCTCTAGCTTTCAGTCCTGTTGTCTTTGTACACACCCGGAACCGGAAGCTGCTGTCCTCATTTGTCTTCTTAGCACACGTAAATATTGGCAACACAGCGCACGAACGCTTTTAGTCACTCTTTTTTTTTTTCAATTTGACCTCGAAGGTGACGTTTACCCTTTCCCGTAAGACGCCCAATTCCCCCTTGTTGGGAATTATCGCTGGCATACAGGGATGTTCAGGACTGCCCCGCGTGCAAAGCCTAATAACTGCTGGCATAATCTGATAATCCGTTGGAACCAGACAGTGAGCCCAACAGAACTGAACAGAACACTCTTATCATAGGAAATACGTAGGGGCCACGGGGACGTAGAGACGAAGAATGCTAAACCCCATCGGTGGGCCCAATTTAGGCGGAAACAGGCCATAACTTTGTGAAAACATCTTGTTAGCAAGTCGAAGCCATGCTGTCATGCAATCTCAAGGGATTCCGACGTCGGAAAGCGAAGAATACGTATGTTGATGATGCCACCTCCTCGGGGTATTGAAACTGGCTTGAAAATCGTTCCGTCTGCTAGCGGGGTATGTATGTTGTTGTTTGCCACACGGCAAGGCTGTGGCACTGGGGAACGAATCTCGAACAGAACGCAAGAGAACAACGACCGAATGCCAACATGTCAGCTGGGATACGAGAGAATGATTTCCCAAAGTAGTGCTTCCCTTCGAACAGCGGAATCGCTTTCCTTTGCCGGTATTCCACGCCACGGCGGAACCGGAACCGGAAATGTAGTAGCCGGCGGCCTCAGGAGTTAATCTCGCCGCTGTCACTCACAATTTACATCGTCGGCAACGGAAGCAGTTTATAAAGCCCTCCCGCTGGTTACGTACCGGTCACCTCAGGATGGATGCAGGCAGGCCTCTGCTTCACAAAAATGGACAAACAACTGACCGAAAAGCTGGAGAAAAAAGTTCCGATATCATTTTTTTCAATTCAACTTCTTTCATTTCTATTACAGGCATAGCAGTTGTGTGTTAGTGTAATTATCAACTGAAGACTTAAAATCTTAATGTGTCGTATGAAAATAGGACCAGTTCCGGAAAGTTCCAGGTTTTGTGTGTATGAAAAAAGTTGGAGAAACACGTCTAGAAGCCGGCAGAAGTAGTCCATGCCATTGCTATACATTGCCAAAAAGTAACACTTGTGCATTTATTAAAGTATTTTGACAAATGTTTGTTGAAGTCAGATCACCCCACTTTGATAGAGGTGATATGGAAAGTGAGGCATTGGAGGAAAATGCAGTAGGGATTTTCAGTCCAAAATATACTGTTGCAACGTCCTGTAAATGCCACAAATGTAGCAAAACAACTGAAACAAAACCACATACATGTGCACTACACCAAAAAGTTAAGGATATTAACTATCCTTAACTTTTTGTGTAGTTCATATATGCTATGCGTGCACGTATAGCATATATGAACTACACCGAAATTAAGGATGTTTAATATCCTTAACCTTTTTGTGTAGTGTATGTACCATAAGATATAAAACCAACCCTCTACAGCAATATTGGAAACGAACGACTAATATAGAAATTTCACTATAGAGAAACAACATAGAAACAACACTGAGCCGCAGTTGGGTGGTGCACTGCATGGGGACAGTGTTCTTTTGCTTGATGCACTTATGTCACAGGTGTGTGAAATCACCCTCGTGGTTGGGAGTTGCAATGACACTTTTGAAGAGTTTGCCACCTTGGTCGAAAGCGATACAACTTGAGGCTCTAACCCTACATCAAGTAGTAACTTACACTGATGGGGTATACACGTTCGATAAGATAACAGTGTGACAGTCGTGGAAATTACAGCGGAGTTTTTGCCTAAACCTTTGTCCTTATATATGTTGTCAACGCTTGCTGGTTTTGTGGCTTTGCGGATAAGGCCAGCATTTTTTTTTTAATTTTTAGTTTTACGACAATCTCTAACAAATTCTTGATGTAGGAAGAGGGAATAAAAATTCAAAAAATAAAATTGACATTCTCCATATTTTTACACGTTTTATAGAAAAAAGTTCACCATTTCGTACTTTTTGGAAGAATAAATCTCCCCATCGGAAAAAAAAGGTATTTTAATTTTATGTCGGGTCCATTTTTGTAGGGTCGGTGGGGACGTAAAAAGAAAAAATAAAAAAATGCTGGCATAAGGCCTGAACAGAAAGACGATAAAAAAAACTAGTCGAATGTGTGTATGTGCATGATGTGCTTCTTGCTGTTTAAGACAATCAGCATGCCAGACACGAGTTTGTCACACCATCTGCTGATCCGAAACTCCAAAGCTTAACCCTTTAACCGGAGGATGCATTAGGGTGGGAGTGGAGGTCCTTGGGGGACCGTATCCGGAAGGGGGTGGGTAGGCAGTTACCCAGGCGTGAGATTGAGACAAAATGTGAGGGGGACAATCTTGCTGATGACATCGACGCCAGTGTCTGGGTCTCTACCGTGTCCATTGATCGGCACAGGGATTCCCAGTTAGTCCCTTCATGGGTGCTAACAAAGGGTGATGCGGGTTCTCAAATCCACGTGCGAAGTAACGTTTTAAACTTAAATTCTGAACGTTTGTATAATCTCATCATTAACACTTTTGGATCGGGTAGAACGGTTTGGCTAGTAAAGATGGAAATTTGTGAATGCATGTAGCAGTTTTTGCATTTTGAGATAGTACAGCTAGTGATTGACCAAGGCGGTCTACACAGTTTGTAAAATAGTTAAATACGTTCTTATCACGTCAATGCTTTTTAGTGCAAGGTCGCAATACTGGTGGCGATTCACATCTGAAAAATACTATGGTAGCGATGGACCAAGTCCGTGAAACATATTTAAAGGGTTCATAAAAAAGTCCAACTTAAACTGTGAAAGATTACAGGTCAGTGTTTTCGAAAACTCTACCACGAGAATATCCAGGGTCTTCCACAGGGCCTATGATTGCTGTATTATAATCACGTATTGCACCCGGCACAAACGACCGGGTTACAATGTCCTGGATAACCACACCCGGGAAGTGAGGCCTCACGTAGATTCACTGATACAGAGTGACAGAATTTTTTGTGGCGAGAGTGACGCTTCGGTTCTCACACCACCGGAAGTTCCACACGGTACCCTTCCTGCCCGACAACAATCAACGACGAAGGTAAACAGAACCCGCCATACAATGGGCGGAAATGCGTTTACGGCGTCGTGTCATGCCAGTTTATTGTGGGATTGCTATTGATCGGAGAAGAGGACATTGACAATTACAAAAAAAAAACAAACAAAAAAAAAACAATACCCCTAAATTGGCCGTAGGTTTTGCAAACTTATTTGTTAAGCGATCATGCTCTACCAAGTGATCTGTACTTGGGCACAGCACGATTCCGAACTGTGCCTTGCGTCCCAGGTTATAAATTAAATAATAAACTATTGGCTGTTTACAACATGCAACTTGTCATACACAAGTTGCATGCACATCATGCGCATTGCAATTCTAATAGTTTTGACCAGATATATGAACGCCGTGGCCTCCGTTTTCTCTATATTGTCTGTGGCTTTCAAGTACTGCTATATGTATCGTCTAACTTCTCGGGTTAAGTATTCTACAGCAAGATAAAGTTCGTTTGCTTTTGCACAAATGTTTACGTAGCTCATCCCAAAGTCAGAAATGCTCTATCCATCCCAAACCCCACAACTACGATTTTTAGTAGAATAGTTAGTCTCACGATGAGCGCCTTTAGAATCCCCCCCAAACCTTTGCTCCATTGTACCACGATCGATTTCAACAGCTTGATTAAAAACTCCGGTAAGGGATGTGTCTCGGCTATCCCAGAGAGTCATTCCATCATTTGGCACAGTCACTTATCTCCGGAGGTTTGGGAATTCACCGAAAACCACCATGCGAGTTCAGAGCAGTGCTGCCGGCGAAAATAGGAATGTGGGCGAAAATCGTATCCCCGAGCGAAAATAGCAAAGTTTGATTTGTAATTCATTACGTAGGCACCGCGACATGCCCGAGCTCACTCCAAAGTAACTTATTCATTTACCAAGGATAGATCTCCTGCAAAAACAGGGGCTTCCCTTAGGGTGTTATGCAATTCATAGACAGAGATTTCAATCGCCGCCAACGGAGGCTCATCATACAAGTGTGCAAAGCGCCCACCCAACGTTTTTCGAACCTCAAAGGAGTTTTCGCCCTTTGGCCACTACAACACGATCTCCAGTGGGAACGGAGTTCTGCGACTGAAGCTGGAACGAAATTGTGTCGCATCGAGAATATGTACTTTAAATATGAAATATAACGGACCTGCCTTTCTACTGTGTATCAGTAATGGATTTACAGAACGTACAGGTTACAGGAGGAGTCATAGCATTGTGGAATGTTTAGGTAATGCCAATTGAAAATTTGAGGCAATCTGACGATTAAGGATCGTGCAACACAGCAGCCAATCGGGAGTATTTGACGTCACACAAATTCGCAACATGAACAGTCGGTTTTATTCGGAAGCCAATCTACCCTGGGTCATATGACTACCCTTCAGCCAATCTCATTCTGCCATATATAGCTTTGACCAATCACGAGGCCTGACGCTTTTCGCGCCTTTTCGCTTATTTCGGGTATCTTCCGATAATTTTCCCGCCAAGCGTTAAAATGTACGCCGATTCTATTGTCGATGCAAGGAAACGCACCAGGAGCGTTCGGTTGGAGGTCACCAGCCACCAATTCGAGGAATTTGATTGACTAAGAATTCGATTTAAAGTTTTGCTAATCATAAATTCTGTGCAGAAAGACAGCCGAAGCCAGAATCACCTTAACAAAGTCAGAATCAAGCTTAGCCGTTGCAGTTTTACTTCCAGGTGGATATGCTTAGATTAGTTGAGATGACCACTGCACTAACCCTGCACTCTATCATGTGAGATCCAGATTCCCCGTAAGGTGGCTGGATTTGTTCACACGCCAGGCCTCGTTCAGTCTTGCAAAAAGTCGTGCGTTCTGCTCTGCACCAGCCTGAGAAAAGAACCTTTGACTTCCTAAATCCTTTCCAAGCTAAATAGATCCGCTAAATCAAACTGCGTTTCATCAGCAGATATTAAAACGTGCGCAACACATGCTGCCTGGTCAAACTTTTGTAGTATCACCCTTTTTTTTAACCCGCATCCCCGTGAGATGCCAAAGAAAACCACGTACTTAGGTCACTGGAATAAGGTGTGAGGGGAGACGGGGGCGGAGGGGGGGGGGGGTTATACTGGCCATATTTAATAGAGATAAATGAGCCCCGGCAAGTAGGGAAGGTGGGGGGGGGATCAGTAAGTAAAAAAATGAACACAGGCTAACTAAAACTTTCACATAAGATTCCCCAAAGTCGAACGTCACATATGGTATTATATAAGAAGGTAAAGGAGCATCAAAGAC
>JAAUYG010213951.1_pt1 | contig 14033 bp, 7 predicted proteins | sample 7278091 | NCBI WGS metagenome assembly JAAUYG01 (sample SAMN14350201, study PRJNA611818) | marine sediment metagenome | isolation source: surface marine sediment (0.6m) | place: French Polynesia: Moorea | collected 2018-08
CCCCCCCCCCCCCCCCCCCCCCCCCCCCCCCCCCCCCCCCCCCCCCCCCCCCCCCCCCCCCCCCCCCCCCCCCCCCCCCCCCCCCCCCCCCCAACTGCACTTAAACGTTTCCTAATACGTCTTAACAAAGGCATGACTGGGTATTCAGAATTCCACTGATGGATATACTCCGTCGGTGCCATCTATGGCTGCCGCTTGGAGCACTTTTACGATGCATTTTTTTAATGTTAATGTATTATTCCAATACGGACTAACGCGCTTTGTGGTACGATCATTCCCTTTCCGTATCCAGTAAGTTCAGCTATGCATTATTCTCTTTTAACCTTATGGCATTAAACACCTGTGTAATCTTATATAGGCTCTATCAAGTTTAATATCGATCTGAGGGTTAACATGTACACTGCTCTTAACGATGTATTCTCTAGGTACTCTGTGCTAAGCATGGGGCTCATTCTCGAGTACATCTCGGTATCTTGCCATTAGAAAAAGGGTAAACAATGCCGTGTATCGGTCCAGACAAATTGCATTAAAAGCTAAGTATTTGGGCGATAAAAGAGAAATCTCCCGGGCATACAGAATGGCTTCAGCGGCCGCCCGATTGTTATACAGGTGGACAGGGAGGTTGCCGGCAGGTCCAAGGCAAGATAATGGGCCGATCGTCGGACAGTATAGGGTGGGCAGTGCCTTTGGCCAGATCCCTTTCACAGAATCTCCTTGGGACATGGACAAGTGTCGCTGAGTCCAACTATGATGGTCACAAAGCAACGAACAATAACGGTGTACTGGGAATACAGATTTCAGCGCGTTTCCCACCTACCCAAAATCCAACGAATTATGGACATATAGCAGCTGTTTTTGGTTATAAAATAATGGGCGTGATGTAGGACTACTGAAACAACCAGGGTTAACGTATGTCAAGGACATGATGTGGTTATTTTATGGGTTTGTTTGAGCTGTTTAAATTGTCCCATGTTATTTAGGTGGTTTACTTACGTTTACAGTCCCGTTACGTAAAAGTCCTACAGAAGCATTTTAATATGCCCCTTGCGTTAACTGGGAACTGTATAAGTACAACCCGCGCGAATGCAAATGGTTTTAAGACACTCGAGTATTTTATATGCTAAACAATTTAAGTTACGTTTAATTTTACATCTGTGTGTAACTGTATGTAGTTTGGTGGGGACGCTTGGGTCGAAAAGCACCTGGAAGCTTACAGCGATAAGCTCCTGAGCCCATATAAATACATTCTCATATGTTTCAATTTCCCTTTTTATCATGCACCAGATAAAATGTCTTCTTTTCTTCTTCTTTTTCCTCTTGTTCTTCATCTTGTCGTTGTTCTTCTCTCGTTCCTGTTCTTGATCTTCTTGTTCTTGTTCTTCTTCTTCTTCTTCTTCTTCGACTTCTTTTTCTTCTTCGACTTCTTCTTCTTCTTCTTTTTCTTCTTCTTCTTCTTATTCTTCTTCTTCTCCGCCTTTCTCCTCCACATCCTCCCAGCTTTTACTTAATTATTAACCGAGCAGTGAGCATTTCAGTTTTGTTGTGTTAAGTGGTTTCCTGCATTAGCAGGGGTCGACGTTAACAGGGGCTCGGCCAAACGTGTTCTTTTGTGAGGCTTGAATTTTTATTCCTGCCCTTCTTCCATTAAAAAGAACCCTTTCCCACTCAGCAACGAAAATACCCGCTCAGCTTATCTCAATGTCACAACCGTATGGACGAGGTACGTGTACAGACGATCATAACCAGCCTAGCTATTCTTAAATATGACGGCATCTTCAAGACCACATAAGAAAGAAGGATAGGCGAGGCATTAGTGTGGCCCTCACTATTCAGAGCTTTTATATTGGAGCAGCTAAGAAAAAAAGCCAATGCAAGCATTTATATTTGGGAGGGTGGCTCTCCGGAGTACACTTTTTCAAATCTGCCCGAGATGGGGACCAAATTTCAAGACAGTCGGCAACATAACATGTCAAAAACAAAATATTCATAGAATTGCATCTACGTGACTTATGTTCGTATTCTAGGTATCAATTTATTGTTTTTCAGGGACGCTTATTTCAGTTTTCCTGCTGTCCACAGAAAATCCAAGATCGTGGTCATTTTTCAAGATGGTCGATAAATATCCCTACGACTAAACGACTATACGTCATCGAGTTGCACCAACCTGACAGATCTTAGTGATATAGGCGCCAATGAGCAAACTAGTTCCTTTGTGAATTTCCCTGACTACACCTGAATGTAACGCTGTTTAAGGGATGCCATATCTCGGAAATGAACTAGAGATCCGGAGCCAATCAGCATAGCTTACATTTCAGTCTGCGACGAAGTAAGGTATCAGAATTGACTGCCACACGATGTCACCTCTTCGACTACTCATACCCTATATACAGGATCCTTGACGCTCTGCATGGTCAATAACAAGATGGGGAACAAGTTAGTTTTATACCTAAGAGCCACGTAGCTACTAGCTAAATAGCTATGTACGAAAATGGGAAAAAATGCATTGCATGACCTCAGACTGACCTTTAAGAGTAACGGCTAAAGGTGCCCTATATATGCAAAGTAGGTAAATGTTGGTCATCGGGTGTACTTACATGGTTGTCAAATATCGGGAATGCACCGAGTGACCTCAGAATGATGTTAAACATTTAAAATGTCAAACGTATCCCGTATACACTAAGTACTTCCCTACAAAGTCCAAATTTTTGTTCGTTTCGCTCTAAAACAGCCATTTCCGAGACACAAAGTTGTCGAAGATTGGAAATGCGCCGAATATAGGGTATAGTGGCGTTCTAGGGTGATGTCTTACATGACGGAATTACCCATTTTCAGCGGGAAACGTTGGCCACCTTGTAAAATAATGACTCTTTTGGATCTTTCGGTGGCAGGTTGGAAATTGAGATCAGCATCCCAGAAAGTCAAGTTGATACCTAGATGATTAAAACCAGTGGCGCTGATGCAATCATATGGAACAATTATATTTAACAGGTGTAGTGAAGTTGTAGGCGGTCTTTAAAATTCGACGGAGACATCCTGACATCTTTGCAAGGTATACCTGGGGTTTCAAGCACCATGCCCAATTTAGAGCTTATATCCTCATTTCCAAGATTCGATTGAAAAAAAGATAGCTACACCACTTCCAGGGCCATTTAGTTTTTTCCCTAAATAATAGATTCCACTGTACATAGTGTTATATTGTGTGATTCATGCAAGATATGGTGCAGGCATACATACAGTGTTCAACTGTCCTTTGAGAGGTGTAGAGGTGGTCTGTTGGTAGCACTTTCGGCTGCAGATCGACCCACATACGTCTACTGTTTTACCTTTAATGTCGTAGCCCAGGAGAGCCGTATATACTTGCACACACACACACACGAATTTACATGCTGTCGCCTTTTTTGCCTGATGTGATCTAAAAATTATATTCTGGCTACCGAGTATGTGCGAGAGCTTGCACCTGACGCTCTGGCTTACCTCGCTTATACATAAGTCATCGTGTTCATCCAATATAGCAGCAGTACCAGCAACAGCGGCAGCAAGAGAATCAGCAGCAGTGATAGTAGTGGTGCTATTTCTTTCTTTACCCTTCTTTGTTCGTTCTTTCTTTCTCATTCATTCATTTAAAAAACATTGTTGATTGCTTGCTAACCTCCTTTCTTGCTTAAATAAATAATTAATTAGCTGACTGACTGATTTATTCATTTATTCATTTAGTCAGTCAGTTAATTAGTTAGCTATACACATGTATATTAAATGGCCAATTACACAAGGTATCCTTCCTTCTTGGCGCCCAGTTAAACAGATCTTATAAAGTTTATACAAGCGTTTAAAGACACGATGCCATTACTACATTTAACAAAAGGTATAAAGTACATTCTATGCCTTATTCGTGTCTGTGATAATATCTGTCTGTGATATTACACAGACTCTACCATAAAAATGGACCTTGATACCAAGACACTCCTTTTAAAGCTCAATGTTTTGGGTACATTCACATCGTACCTGGACTATTTTAAAAACGGTGCATGTCCTTTAAGAAACTGTAAAACTGTAAAATAAGCCTGATATTCCCTTACATTTACCGAGTTGGCTTAACAGTTTGGCTTAACTTCATCTAGTTTCATTATACATGTGGATGCAATTTCTATTCGAAACAGTAAATATTATGTCGCTTCACTATTTTGTTACCAGCACCGTCCAGGCTGGTTCTTCGAAACTCGTAAAACCCATACCTCTCTTAATTAAAGCATGGAGTAGAGTGTAGCTACCACGGTAAATATTGAAGTGATGTTAATTTTATATTTTAATGGCTTTTTCAAGACTGCCCCTATAGCGATGCCCATCGTGACGATTTCACGCCATTAGTGGAAAGCGCGCAGACAACAACGGCCGCTAGTGGGAAGACTGGCATGTAATATGACTTGGTCAAAAGAAGCCCCGGGAAAGACTTTCTGGCCAAGAATAGACTTGGGGGAGAATGTAATGACATGCTGGCTAAGACCAGGCCAATTTGTCATGTGTGGTTTCCCGGACTCTAACAAGAGAGAAATGTGTAGGTGGATGGGATGACAGGAGGATCCCTATACAGGCTGGTGGGAAAATGATAGGTCCCCTCGCAAGATTTTGCCCCCGCAAATTGAAAGTTCCACCAAGGAACACTTCAATAACATAAAACGAGAGCGATTGTTAGATGGAAATGCAGTAAGAAAAAAATAACATTCGGGTCTTACGTACTGCAGCACACAAGCAGTTTTTAAGTAATGTTAGTAGATTTTAGTATGTCAAATGACAACATTGCGTTGTTTGTTTCAACAAGAATAATATGGCCTTGTTTTCCATTAGGACGATTAGGGTAGCGGGGTACAAGAGCCGATATATTTATGGTCATTATCGATTATCTTCATGTATGCTATGGCATATCAGTTTACTGCCACTTGCGAGAACCAGCAAATATTAATATTTAAAACTCGGAGGCAAGGGTATGATCACTAGGACGTCCTGGCCTGTGTCCCGTAAATCCTGCACGGTCAATAAACTGGAAGAGACGCGCTCGAGGCTGACAGCGTTGTCATTGCGAACAAAACGCGGCTCTGTCAAACGTCAAGGATTAATCCCCAGCGGTGGAATCTTTGTCACGGACAATCCGTAATCAGGAACAAACAGTAATAACAACAACCAGAGGAACGCGACATTGTTCAAGTGAAGGCAGTTTCAAGGAACACAACAGAAATAACGTCAACACCGTGTCCTGAATACCGAGTTCATCTAAATGAAACACCAATGAAACTTCCTTCGTGTATTCATATCGCTCCATTTTTTTTCACCCAGGAAGAACCTATTGATCACGCCATTTTATGCCCGCCCAGGATGTGTAAGGTTGTTTTGAGTGGAAAATTAAATTAGGTGGTGATTTTTCAAAGTAAATGTTATTTGTATCACAATACGTTGGAGGCGTGTTTTTGCTTGTTTCGTTTTAATGTTTCATGTACATGTATTTTGATTTTGCACAAGGGTAGAGACTGAATCACACTTTTATTATGGCAATGTGAATGACAGGAAGTGGTACTCGGTTTTCTACATTTCAAATGAAACATAAAATTGAGGCTACATGGTTTATATAAAATTAATTCATTCGGTGTCGCCAGACGTCAGACACGTATCGTTTGCGCGAAGCACAAAAAAGATTATAATCACATGCATATAGTTATAACACCTGCTTATTTCCTTGCTTTGACGGATGTTTTTTCTTCTTCTTTTCTTTTTTTCTTGTCTTTTTTGCCGTCGTCCCCACCTTATATCACTGTATATAGAAAATGCTGCAACGATAAAGTACCCCCACGTTGTCTGGCAGGCCCTGCCACCGACAAGGAGACCGACTAAATTTTTTTAGGTCTCGCTCAATTTACCTCCTTTCACTTACTTTCATTACCTCCTGTACAGAAAAAAATAACATTTCAATATGACTTGAATTGATTTCTACACGACTTCAGACCGAGGGAAGAAATTAAATTTCCCCATGCGTAACAGTTACCCTTCCCAGCAAAGTTGCTTAGCGTCCACGTGGTTGCCGGGGTGACAAGCGAACGAGACAGGGTGATAAAGTGGACGTGACCCCTGAACCCCCGGGGGCCCTTTGTTACTTACCGTCCAAGGTCTACATGGAGAAAATGTCTCTCTCTGGCATATGTATAGTAGACCACAGAGGAAGAAAGAAACGAGACTGAACGAGAGAGCGAGGCATGACGCAGGAGCCGGGCCAGGTCATCACTCCAGAAGCACAGCAGTGAAGAACCGATCGCCTGGCTTACTGTGTAGATTCTCTAGGAATGTCGAGGTAAGCTAGTGGACCCTATACCGGACCTGAGTGCCGAGAACCCGGGACAATGACAGGTTTCTCCTGCCCGGCTGAAGAAGATAGATTGCACATTATAACGGCCGCTATAATGCCATGCCCATCATCTAATTGGAAAAAGACCGCCACGGCACCGTAATGCCACGTTGGACATGCAACCATCGTCACACCGTTAGAGGACCCAAGCCGGTAGCGCCCAAGGCACGGGCCTTAAATTGCTGCGCCGCTTTTCATTAGTTGCGCGTATGCGGGAATAATTGCACGAACAATGACGCTGTGCCGATCACGGATATTATATAAATCACGTGTGGGGAACGTTAGCTGAGTGGATAAAAAAAGCCACTGTGACAAAGGTAAGTGCTCCCAAAATAGTGTGCTTTGTGATTTCATGGTTACTGGAGCTGAGTGTGACAAGTGGAAGGGTTGGTGGGGGGTGGCCCACCTGTTGCGATTTCAAACCAAGAAAAGACCACCGAAAGCAAAGTTTACTCTCACCCCCTCCCTAAAATAAAAATAAGAATATAAATAAATAAAAAGAATTAAAAATAATATAGATATGAAAAAGATGTAAATAAACTTTTCAAGACAAAAATCTTCCAGACACAAACCATGTACTTTACCTAGTAAGGCATAACATTGATATTTACTATGGCAAAGCTTTTAGAACTTCGCTGTGAGTAAACGAAATGGGTGCCAATAATTTCATATATCTAGTAGGTATAGCAATGTCTTTTCACAGAATACATATTTCTGCTAAAATAAAACTTCTCAGAGAGCGTATGGCAGTCTTTCAAACTGCATAATTAGAAAGCTTTTAGAATGTTGCAGTAAAATCACACACGAGGCAGGGTGGGGATGAAAAGTGGGCCCAACGCCTTTTTCCTTCAACACCCCTGGGCCTATTACCCGCCACAATACGATTCTGTCGCCCCGCTTCGCCGCAGCTATGTTGTCTATTGTCACCTTTGTACAAGCCGGACAAGAACAAATTGATTGACCACCTGAGTGTACCCCCCGCGGAGGAAATATATCCCCGAAGCTAAATGTCCCCGCCTTCGTGATAAGCATGGCTTGCGATAACAAGAACGTCACATTCGCGGTATTCAGAACAGGCGTAATTATAAGTAGTTATGACAGGAATTCCAACTGACCCTATCGAGATGGGAATCTCCTTTCATTTCGCGCGACAATTTTTGCCAAGGCTAAGCGAGTAGCAATGGACTCCTCCCACCTTTACGCAACAGCATGCTGCAGGGATGCAGTTTATAGTGGACTAGACGGCTGTAGTAATGTGATGTAAAGGTCACACGCTGCTGGAAGACAATGTAACCTAGATGGATGATGATGGGATTGTTCCTGATACAATGACGACGACGACGAGATTCGTTGTCGTCGTGAATTGATCGAATTATCATGTTGACCACATAACATCACAGCATACATCAAGCCTTAATAATAAGACATTTCCTGAAACGAAATTGAATTACATTGTATTATTCAATCGCAGGGATGTAGTAGCATAGCCCCATATCGATACGTCCAACAGAAAAGCAGGATCGCATCTTTCAGCAGCAATAGGAGCATCAGCATTAGATCAAGCCTAGAGCAGCATTGTCCTGTACACGTAACAGTTGTCTGAACTAGCATATCGCGAACTAGTTGATTTTCGTAATAGAGTAACATGTTACACTGGTGCCACATACACCTGTTTCTTACAAGCGGCGAGCACTAAGACGATTGGCTCGCAAGGCCGAATCCAGCCTTCACTTGTTCAGAAAAGAGCTAAAAAGCGATAAAGAGTTTATTTGATTTCCACATATTTCTGGATAGGAAGCATAAACATTTGGCGTGTTTCGTTTAGTTTAGGACATCGTTTACCTACACTACACAAAAAAAGTTAAGATATTAAATATCCTTAACTGTTTTGTGTAGTTCATATATGCTATGCGTGCATGTATAGCATATATCAACTACACAAAAAAGTTAAGGATATTTAATATCCTTAACTATTTTTGTGTAGTGTAGTATGTCTTTTATTCTTATGTTTAACTCCACAGCAATGACTACCCCGTGGTCATCTTTTTGTAGTTAGACTGCTTCATCTTTACAGTCACTATATCTCCTTCTTTAGACTCACAAACATCGGGTTTAATACACATAGCAAGTATACACATCCGCTCAGTGTTTGCCCCCATGCTCACTCATCTGTCTGTTGCAGGTTGTTGGCTGGGCAGTGGTCTGGAAATTCGTAAGAAGCGAAATATTAAATTTAAATTTACAAATTGTATTTTAAACCTTTGCCTTTTCCATGCTTTACGTGGGGTTCTGGACTTAAAGCTTTTCTAGAAACTTTGTTCAGATGATAATACTCTACTAACAGTTCTACACGTACCAAAAGGAGAAAATGCTGCATCCCTTGGCAAGTCAGGGCACAGTAAGCACATAACTCCGCAAAAAGGAGCCCCGAGAATGTGCCTTTCCGGAGGGTAATTGCTCACCTTGCAAGCTTCACCCCAGCGTCCAAATTACCGGGACGGTCCGTAATGGGTTGAGGTATTTAAATGAGTAGACCCAATATTTTACTTTATCTGGGTCGTTTGTGTGGCCTTATAAAGCCATGTCGGGGTGGCCCTACATCAAGCTGATAGCTGAGGCCTTCCTGCAACAGACCTGGTAATGTTCGAATCTGTTTACTCTGCTCTACTTTCCATGTTTTGCTTGATCTTGTTTTAGGGGGAGATATATCTCTGGTTAACTTTAGCCAAAAATCTGAAATGAAATGAGAAATTGATATATCCATTTGGATACTTTCTCATATTGGACAAAGGATACCATATGCACCGTTATCTGTTTGAGATCTGGCCGAGAAAATCGGTGGGGTTGAAAGTAAGGTTTTGACGACGCTACATATCGATTTAAATTTCTTGCACTGACTCTTGACCGAACATTTAGAAGTAGAATGAATTCGGTAGCTTCACGTCGTGTCACGGAAACAACACTGACCCCAGTCTTGCTTTTTACCCCGGGCCCTCGATTATGCCAAGGGAAGCAGCTGACACTGACGATTGCAGAATTCGGTTAAGGTAGGCGTACTGTACAGTCTGAACCCAGGCGTTCAGAACCTCTCCTCGTTACCCTGACATTTACACGAAGATGACTTCCGTGGATATTTGCTGTGCATGTCGTGTTACACAGGCTGGGTATAGTGTCATGCAACCTGATTTTGCTGAAACAAATCTGCGAATCAAACAACCAGTGTTATGGTGAGACTAAAAGTCGACTTCTGCACACAGTATTCTTCTTCGTGACAAATACATGTGTATTAACCAGACATTCAACATGGAATGACTTCCGTGGATATTAGTGCTTCGGTACATCATGGATTCTGGGTGTCGAGCGTCATCAACAAACGAAGGTAAGTCTGTGACGCAGATTTTGCTAGCCTGCAATTCGTTCGGTTTAGAGCACCTCTTTCGCCAAATCTTACCCAGACACGTTGGCACGACAAAGGGTAGTCAAAGTTCATGAGTAGTTTGATGAGTTAATGCTATACTCGCTCAGTGTTACGTGTGTCTTACTGATAGTTTCAAGCTACTTTCGGTGACACTTCCTGTACGTGTATTACAATGTAATGGTTGATCATCCAGCACTTCAGGACCCTTAATTTAGTATGAGCAATTTGAAATTCTTGAGCCAAATTTTAGTCATTTACATGTATTTTAAATGCCAAAAGATTACTTTAAATGACGGGTATCCTCGTGTTATGCACACATGGCATTCGCGTCTTTAATCCTTGATTTTTTTCTCTGAATAACCCAGAGACACTTATAACGATTCCGTGCTGACGTGGGATAGGGCAGGGAGGGGGTAGGGGCGGGTGAGACTCGCTGTCTCCGTGTCTTCCATCAATATCAGCATCAGAAACATCCTGTGCCGTTGGTCCCACAGACCTCCGGCATTATCCGTCTTTTGTCTGTGTGATTCACAGTACAGATCCGCATAGAGTTCCTCCTCCTCCTTGCAAACGAGAGAGGCAAGATATCGCCTCAGGGGGACAACCGTCCCCACATCTCCCTGAAGATCACGACAAGTACATATCCTTGTCTCTACTGTCTTTTAACTTCGCCAGTATACGGGGGTAAGATCGTTAAGTTTGGGACCCTACATGGAGTAGGTGTAATCGTCGTGATATCTCCTTAAAGGTTGTTATTGTCGGCGGGAACGTATACGTAGGAGTTGCAGGTAAGCATCTATTAGTAAGTGGAATATTTTCAGAAGCATTAATCATATATAGAATTGTAGCTTTCTCCTCCTAAATAAAATTCATAAAGGGAGGGGGGGATATAAATCTTTTATAAATATTTTTACGGGAAATTCTTCGATGAAGTCATCAGACCGCCCTTTTTTCTCCATATGCATATGGATAGCGAACGAAGCTGAGCACAGAGCGTATATGCAGAATAAAAATCATTGTGTGAATCGTGTGGAAAGACGTACTAGCTACGGCGTACCATCTGGCCTACTGGTCGCGATTTTATTGCAATTTAGGTGTACTGAACTGTTATAAATCGTGTGGACATATATTTCACTTGAAAGTAACCAGTGGCATGTTAGCAGCCAGCTTAGCAGTTTCATTGGACATCCTCGAAAGTGAAGATCAACTGATCAATCATTAATTTCATATTGGGCCATTCCACAAATGTGCTCACTCATGGCGCAAATCAACCATCAGCACATTTTCCAGTCCCACCATGTGTCACAGATTTGTCAAACTTGGCATTTTTCATATGTTTTGTCATTAGTCTACGTATTTTCCTTTCGTTTCTGGTTTGATGCGTAGGTCTGGCTGCTTAAATATTAAACAGCAGTAGCGTATAATTGACGTGTTTTGTGTCTAAAAATCTTTCCAGCGCTGCTATTGGAAATGCCTATACATTGTACTTAGAGAAAGCTGCAAGTCATTAACTGAAGTTACTTCATCTGTATTAGATTAGCTCCGTAGTTTTATAGCTGCACTGATGTATTTCACACGCATAATGCTATTCAAGTGCATATATATTGAAGCATATAGTGCCTGATGAATCCAGGGAACAGGCGCTTTCAAACAAACATGGGTTGTTCACACATCAATTGGCCGTAACGTATTGAAAAAGTACCAAGCTTTCTTTTTTGAGTTTCCAAAATACTTCAATCCTTACGACCAATGACGGGATGCCTCCTCGTATCCCAGACGGCCACCTTGGTTAATGGTTCATATTCGGTATCGATTATTAAAACACGTAAATGGCCTGAATGCAATCACTATATTATTAAGGGCATACAGTATATCACCTTATGTGCATTACTAGTACTTGTTGTTGCCACCATGAGACCGTTCCGGTGGGATGCAACACCAATGATGGCAACAACTTCAAACAAAACACTTATATTTCATTTCTGTATTTTATTTAAAATGTATATAAGAAAAGTCCAGTGCTTGTACTATGTAGCGTCACACGACATATTTTTATGGTTTAATTACAGTGGAAATTTACTTCCAGGCTATATTACGATCGTTATCGATATTATGGGGGTACATACACATGTATTATGTCCACATATATTATGTTCAGAGTTTTGCAATAGTTTATTTCAAGTGTTTATTATAATGTGGTGCTTTATGTTTCACGAAGATTTAATGGTACATAATATGTAGTTATAGAATTATTATGCTTTGCATACGCGAAGTTTGTACTTCACACATTGGATCATTGTTACTGAAACAACAATTATAAACAACAATCATTATTATAATACTGAAACTTAATCTTGTGATTATCAGTTATGGTTCCCTTAGAACAGAGAAGAACCTTTATCTAGGGGCAGGAAAACGTTTGCCACGTTTAACTGATTTAGTAAATACAGTATAGAGTTAAAATCTGTAGTACCTCATTGGTATCTCGTGCTTTATTTTATCAACGCCAGGCCGCCAAAGCACCTGTGCCCTGTAGGTCAACCAATAACCTCACAAGGCAACGTAAAATTAACTTCGTCACTCTATGACATCCTTGCAGCAAGACACCCATGTCCTTCTATAGGGACTTCGTCGTTCTGTGTAACGGGATTCAATGCCCCCTTCAAGTTGGTGAAAATGTCGACCTAGCGCTTTAAAACTGTATCGCTGTGCACCGGTAAAATAAGGGGCGGGGTGGGTGGGTGTGGTTACATGTAGGTAATCTTAAGTGGAGAAAATGCACATGTTACCCAGCTGAATTACACTTGTAAGTTAGGTACTAGATATATTTTGAGAAACTAACCATAGTTCTTAAGTCTAGAAAATACATTTGGGATAAGTGAGACTGATTGGTCACCGTAAGTTCCGCAGAAGACTTAAGAATTTGGGGGATGCTAGACGGTGATCTTGGTAAGGTGTCAAGTGTAATGCAGCACAGATAATGCAACACTAGACTGACATCACTGACTTGTACCGTCACCTTTTTCAACCAGGGGCTTCATACCGAATTTCAGTGGCCTCGGGGCATCATCATTCAAGACTGTGTGCAAAAAGTGATACCGCACAGTAAATTAATTCCAACCGCATTGTACTGGTTTTACGTAGGCATCGCGTGAGTTATAGACATACTGAAACTTGCGTGCTTGGATGAGTCGAGATCTGTCTCTGATTTGTGCAGGGTTTTTGGATGTGCATGTATTATCAGTGTTGGTATGACATGCAGGTTTTGTTTCAGGTTTTTATAATAGCTTATTTCAAGTGTTTATTCTACCGTGGAGCTTTTATCACGAACAAAACGGCTTGTAGAGAGCAGAACAAATGCGTTGTAGAATCCATACTGGGAAAATAGACATTTTTTCTACCTTTTTTGAACCTCAAATGTTACACACACACCCCTCTGCACATAGGTTATAGCGTCTATTGGTATCTTCGAGTACCTTTCCATTAAATGTAACATTACCTGCAGATTTCTTAGTGTCTCTTTCCAGAAACCCAGCAGTTAATAATAAATATATAGGGTCCACTTCTCTAAATGTAATAACACTGGATTTGTTGTTGCATTTGTGGAATTGGATGCTCGGGAATCTGTAGGCGTGATTACATTTGCGAAAAAACTGTAGCTCGGGGAGGGGATGGAGGTGAGGTCTGGGGTGAGGGTGGTGGCGTATATTCTGGGTTACAATGCGCATCAGTTTAGAATCCATGATTAAAGAAATACCGCTGAGGCAAAGCAGGACAAGCTCCACAAAGGGAACGCGGTTGTCTGATCAAGATTCCAGGGTATATAGTTCATATTATACATTGCATGCATGAAGTTTGTACTTCACACTATGGACACAAATATCACAAATGGTCCGTCTTTTGGGTTTCTACACAAATTGCCGTGCCGTTGGTGGTAAATTATATGTTGATAACTTAGTATTTTCATTATTTTAGACATTTAAAGGACATGATATCTTAATACTTCGAATAGAAATATCCTTGTTGTGTCGTGGAGAGAGATATTGAGTAAATGGCCTAGATACTCCATCTGGAATCTCGGAATTCTTTGAGATTTATAGACTGACAGAAAAGAGAATACATGTCCAGTGTCTCTCCCATGATTACGTAAGAACCAGTCTTGGCAAACAAGCGGGGGGGGGGGGGGGGGGGGGGGGGGGGGGGGGGGGGGGGGGGGGGGGGGGGGGG
>JAAUYG010170653.1_pt1 | contig 14031 bp, 16 predicted proteins | sample 7278091 | NCBI WGS metagenome assembly JAAUYG01 (sample SAMN14350201, study PRJNA611818) | marine sediment metagenome | isolation source: surface marine sediment (0.6m) | place: French Polynesia: Moorea | collected 2018-08
CTCATGAACAGATCACTGCCTTCCAAAGTTTCTGCAAGGTTCTTCAGTGGCAATAAACGAGTTAGTATCCTTCCTTGCTTGCTTGGCAAGATTTACCCTGAAACCTACATGTATAACCTGTGTGTACAGATTGGGAGAGCAATTCATTGAGAACAGCTTTGCTGTGTTCTGTCTACTTTTTTCAAACGCACAACACTCTCTCTCTCCCTTTCTGTCTGGTTATTATATAACTTCCATTTCTTCTTCATGTTTCCCTGAATTCTTGGCGCTCTTTTACGATCACACCCCTGCTTCAGATCACACACAAAGAAGCTGACCTTTATTTCTGGGAATCATCTGGGTTTTATCCAACTCCAATGCAATTCAGTTGTGATTCTGATTGCAAGGTGGAGCCACTAGATCACAAAGAGGTCCAGTGTGTATGCGTGTGTGTGTGTGGTTGTTTTTTTTTTTTCAAGCTCGGGTGATCAGACTGTTGGACCAGCAGTGACCCAGCAAATCAGAAGGTTGGCTGTTCAACACTGACGTTTTGTGTGTCACACAGCAAATTCATCAGCCAAAACAAATATCAGCCAAACACAATTTTTCCACCCGCAGCAGTGGCTGCACTGGGGTTAGCTGTGAGGCCTCTGATGACCCAGTAATGGGGCAAGATCAGCTCTTTGCTTGTGCAACCAAAATCAAAAATTTCCTTTGGGTCACGGACCTAAAAACATCAGATTCGCTAAAACAGTCCAATTCTCCTGTGGCAGGAATGTGGGTGCTACATTGGGTCAAATTGCACTGTGGGGCCACCAGTGGCCCAGTGTAAGAAGAGGGGCAAGCTTAGCTGAGCATTTACATCTACAACAACCAGAAGCTCAGAGTTCTTCGGAGACACACAACAGACCACAGTCTAAAGGTCCTTCTGGGTCACACCACCGACTCGTAGTAGATGACAGGGGAGATCTGGTGGTGCAGGCTCCAGTCTATGGTTTTCTCTGCAGCTGGGTTCACGTGCGCATGCGGAGACCGGAAGTCCTCTGCATCAGAGATATCCAGCGTCTTCTGCGACTCTGCTTTCTGTGAAAGAGAAAACAGGTTGGTTCCCGCTTAGTCCGAAAAAGACAGGTCTTTTTCTTTTGAACTAACCAAATTTCGAATAAAGCAGGCAGATTACCCCTCATAGGACTTCGATTTGTTTATATTTGGGTGCTTGGATTTCTCTTTTTCATGGACATACATGTGTGTGCATTGTCATTCGTCGGAATGGCTTTTATTTGAGTTTGTTTACATTGGCCCCCGGGTAATTCGAATCGGCTTATTTCGAAACCGCACAAAAACGTTTTGTATCTCCTTGATGCAAAACACCTGCATTTTAGGAAATCATTTGAATTTAGATTCCAACTGAGGGAGGACAACTGCACATTGCATTTCACCATCAGGAATGGCTTCTGTTTGAGTTGTGTCCGCTTTTGACTGATGAAATCTATCTGACAAGAACGTCCAAGGAATCCTCAGGCAGTTCTTGAGAATCAGGGAAAAAGTGAGGGATTGAAACAAGGAATCACAGAAATGTCCGTGACAAAATGAATCCCGAATAGGTTGGTCAATTTTTTTTCAAGCTGAGATGTGGAGAATCCCCAGGATGGTGGAATCCCGTCTTGCGTATGCCCTCTTTGGCTTTGGAAATTTCAAGCTACAGAAGCTGCGCCGTAACGTTTGTGTGTTTATCTCTTCTGCCTGAAAAAACAGCTGGTCCACCAGATCTGAATCTTGGTTTCTGGAAACGAGAAGCAGTGCGAGAAACTTCACACAATCCAAGAGTGGCTGGAAGCCACACACACACACAAGCACGTGTGTGTGTGTGTGTGTTTGTGTTGCAACCAAGCAAAGCTTTGGGTTGAACAATATCCCCAATATTTCCCCCATTTTTGGATGATTTTGTCAGAGCATCAAACGCATCAGAACTCTGCCTTGGACACTTCAACAAGAAACAACAGACAATACCCGTGTTTGAGTGCTTTATTCAATTCAATTTCAAGGGTTCACATGTTTGGATTATGCATGGGACGAATGACAAGGAAGATGTATGGCTTTTATCTCAGCTGAAGAAAAAAACAAAAAGATTTTTTTTGAGCACTGAAAGCATATTTGTGCAACTTGATTGAATCTTTTTTCCGGTTACACCAGACACCAGATGTTAAAAATCAATAAGAAAAAATAAATGTACATGTATCAAACACAAAAATACAACACTAATTTTTTTCGCATACAAAGAAAGCAAACAAAGCGGCTTGTGAGTATTTTTGCAAAAATAAGATCTGCACAGAAAACAAAAATGTTCGCATTTCAAGAACGGACCCAAAATGGGAATTGCGATGAAATGGTCAGGTTTTTTTGGAAACACTTGTGAAATTTCTGCCCTTTTCTTAAATTTAGAAACGTTTTTCAACGAGCTTACCGAATCTTCAAGGTCGAAGATCGAACAGACCAAAACCTACCAAGGACGAAAACGCCATCTGGCGGTAGGAGCCACCGGATTGCAATCGCGCTGGTGTGCCCATAAAAAAGACCAAAATGAGAAAGGGCCCGTTCACACAGGATGCGGATCACATCGCAAAAGGCATGATGCAAACAATACGGAATTTTGAGTGTTCAAAGGACTTTAGGTGGAAATTTGCGACGAAATATGTTCAAGGTCTATAATGAATGGGAACTTAGCGCCCAAGAAAATGTGTTTTTTGCACCGTCCATTGGGGTTTCAGCTAAAACACGCAAAAGGTTCATCCTGTTCAGTGCAATATACAAGCCGAAGTCAATTTTACTCTCAAAGATTTGCAAACAGTTTGCCAATCAGTGTATGCAATGTTTTTGCAGACATCCCTCACTTACAAGCTTCCCAGTGCTAGCCCACCCCCTCACAAACAAAATGGTTTCATCAGGCCAGCCTAAGTTGTGTCAGGCCGCACTTAGATCTCTTTCAAAACTCCGATTTCTTCGGATACAGTGGTGCCCGGTCAGTTCGAATACAAAGTTCGTCGGCATTTCGTGCAGACGCAAAAGGGCTCAAGGCCCCGGACGCCGAGATATGTGCTTGCGGCATTCTGCTGTTTTAGGTCACACAACAGACAACGCAGAAGGCCAATTTCAGTGCATGTGTGTGTTTTCTTTGCCACTTCGGAGAGTTCTGGTTTTGCAAGCACAGGATAACTGGATCGAGAGGGATGACCACAAAACACCACATGGCCGTTGTATTGGCTCCCTCCCAATTCGAGTCATCAGTGTCTTTCAAAACCCGTCACAAATGGAACAAAACTCCACGAAACTTTTCCATGTCCATTCTGAAAAAATACCCTGCACAATTCGAACAACTGTACATTTCAAAGGAATCAGCTATAAAAAAAACCCAGATTGGAATTATCCAGGGATGACTGTACTGAGAGGACGCCTGGTCACCGCCGTAGCCTAGAGACGGGTGTTGAACTCTGTGACGTCATCCACTTCCAGACTGACCGGGTTCACGTAGCCGTTCTTCTCGCGGTCAAGGTCACCCTCAAGGTCACGTGATATCTTCTGTTTGTCGTCATTTCCGGTTCCTCCCAAACCAAGGTTGTTTCCTTTCTTCTTCCAGTCTTTGTCATCCTGAACAATTGTGGACGAGAAATGGTGAAGGCAACAGTTTTTTTTTTGAGGTGGCAAGATTTGTAGCACTGGAAAGGAACCCAAATTTAAAGATTGGAAGCTGTTGCTTTTCGCTTGAATTTGCCTCCTGTGGAAAATTGACAAATGCAGCTTGGTATCTGTTGAGGTTGAGGTGTTGACATGATTGCTGGGAAAGTGCTACGAAGGTGGAACGTGATTGGATGATTGCTGTGTATGGTGGGGGGACCCAGGGTTTCAGGTTCAAGGTTGGTTGCAACTTAAGCTAATAGCAATTGAAGAAGAATATGATTGATGATTTACCTTAGCAGTGATCGCCCTGCAGGTACCAGGGGTGTTTCCCAGGTGAAGCCACCTTAACATGCCGATGATGACCTTCCCAGGTCACGGTTCAAGGTCAAATCAACATGCAAGCTCTCTACGACGCCCAAATTCACAAGAAAATCACGTAAAAATAGCCAATTTGAAAATTGAGATGTCCTTACAATGAGAAGAGAAAACGTTAAAAAAATTGCAAAAATGATTTTGAACAAATTGTTTTTCCTTTTGCAGGCCTAAGTGTTAGTTCAAGTTATGTTCAATGCATAGTGAGTTAAAAAATTTAGTGAGTTGGCAAAATATGAACATGAAGATTAGTTTATTAAATACCATTCACCCAGTTGTGAGTACATGCACTGGTCAAATTGTTTGTGAGCAATTTGAACAATCTGGACACCAAGAGTCTCACACCAACAGGCCTCGTTTCAAGCAAGTATCATCTTGGCATGCAATCGCAGAAAGCCATTGGGCACGTCACCAAACCGAAATGTGTTATTTTTCCTTCACATGCACAAAAGGAGAGAAACACTTCAACGAAAGAGAAAACAGTTCAGACAAGACTGTCTTCCTCTTTCTGAAATATTTCATTTTGATTGGGCTTTCCGGTGACCACGATTTAGAGCAGGCAGTTCCCACCAGGGGTCTCGCAACGTAGTGCGCAGGCACAAATGGTCGTCCACTCAGAAGTTCAACTTTGTTCTCCTACACATGCGATCAACCATCAAATAATCGACCACGCAATCAAGGTGTGAAGGGCTCAAATGGGGTTCACAGTAGTTTTGACTGGTTGACTGCACGTGTAGGAGAAGTTGAGGCACCGAGGAGGTGATCCTATACTTCAATGCCAACGTTGGAGAAATCTACTGAAGTCGTTTTCAAGCCCCGCATGTGGGTCTGCATTCAGTGGTGTTGTTGTTGTAAACGACAACCCCCTTGTGCTGTCACGGTTTGAACAGAACACTCAACAGACATCCCCCGAGACATTCATGTGCTGAGTACAAAGATTTTTTTTCGATTTCAAAGGGGCTAGATGGACAGATTCATCTTCAAGCTTTCACTGCAATACCGGAGGTTCCATACCTTGGAATAGTCGACTCCACAGCGAAGTTTTTGCCTCCAGCTGCCGGGAAGAAAACAGCAGAAGATGTCGAAAATTGGCATGAGGAGATTGCTGTCAACATCGCCTGGTCGGTTGGGACCTGCAAACGAAAAGCGCAAAAAATGTCTTGAACCTCAAATGAAAGGAGCCAAAAAAGGTAACAAAATAACCTCAGAAAGACAACAAAGGGAAAAATCAAAATGATTTTCGTGACTGCAGTAACAAAGTGCGATGAACAGCTTTCAGGTGGGACAATCAGAAAGCTTAAGGACAACCAAAACGCAATCATGAAGTCCAGGGACAATCGGACCGCAATCAACCGTACGAGGAACAACAGAAACGCAACAGGAACAACTGGGACCTACCTGTGGCATAGCTGACGGCTAATCCAACGACGATTACGACTAGAACTGCGAAGGCGCTGTACCACATGTAGGACAGCGCGTAGAAGTCAAAGTACCCTGCTCTGAAACAGAAACAAGTCGAAATCAGTGTGTGTCACAGGAAGCACAGCTACATTTTTGAGCTTCCAGCCATGTGCAGGCAACCAAAGGGTAACTAAAATGCAATAAAGTTCAAGAGACAACCAAAGCACATTCTCAAAATTTGCGAGGGACAACCGAAACGCAATGGTCAGTTGGAGGGACAACCGAAACGCAATCGTCAGTTTGAGGGACAACCGGAACGCAATCTGCATTTCAAGGGATATCGTTATTTTTTCCAGGGACAACCAGAACGCAATTAGAATCAAGAGGCAAATCGCCACTCACTTGTCGCTGCGAGCGGCCGACGCCGCCTGTGTTGTGATGGAGGAGATTGTGGAAGTGATTATCTCCGTCACGTTGTCGCCGTTAGGGGCACTGCAACCGGCAGTGGACACCGGCGGTTTCCATACTTTGGGTTTGTAGACCTGCGCACCGACGCCCAGCCACAGCGTCAACACCAGTCCCGTGATGAACCCTGCGTACGCTCCCTGCAAAAGGTCACAGGGGTCAAGGCCAGAAATACTGAACTCAAGGTCAAATGACATCACAACAAGACAGAGGACAGTCAGAACACAACCTGCAATACAAGGGACAACCGGAGCGCAACCAACAAAATGAGGGACCAACGGAACACAATTCACTTTCAGCTTTGAGGCACAAACCTTGTGTGCTGCACTTAAGGTAGTAATCTGCCAAGGCCCGAAGTCAGGTGAGCCACATTTAAGGCATGGCGAAGAAGAAACGCACAGATGAAACTGGAGAGTCACTGACCTTGCTGTTGGCGCACGGGTAGAAGATACCCAGCATGTAGACCCCGAGTTGTGGTCCTCCTATCATCCCAAACAACGCCAGCGCTGCCTGCAAGTTCAAGAGTACAAACCGGTACTCTCCAGAGAAAACAGGCGGCGACGGCCACGAACCCCTGATGACAGGACTGCATAATGTTTGGTGCACGCCCAGGGGACAGGTTCACTCAGTCAGCGTAAAGCTCGTACCATCACGTGATGGGGTCACGTAATCATCTCATGTTGCAAGGCAGTGCAGGGGGGTTGTCAGCAGGCAATGTTTGAGGGGGGCTAGTAACAGGCTGAAGTGACAAGTCCTGGCTGGCATGATTTTTTACACTGAATAATGCGTATTCTGGGAATACCTGAAGTACTCCTCCTAGTTGGGAAGCGACGAAAGTGAGTGCGATCATAAGGATTCCGTATCCTAAAGCTGTCAAAAAAGAACTTTCAACATGAAGCTGCTTGGCGTCCAGGGAATGCGATCCCGTAGACCACAACAAAAACAGATTTTTTTCGGCAGATCCACGGTTAGTGGCATCATTGCGGTTGGTACATCCGAAGACATCTGGATAAACCGGGCGCATTTCATGATGATGAACGGAAGAACAGGAATGCAAGATTTGGATGACAGCCGAACGAGAACGCAATGTGGATTGCTCCGGGACAGCCAAGGATATTCAGAATGCAAGGTGGTTTGCTCTCCGAGGCAGCCAGGGACAACTGGAACCCAAAGTGAATGAGGACCCATGCAGATCGGCAATGAATTGAGGTGCCAAATCTACGGACCAATTGACAACATTTTTGTGGCAATTCAATTGCTGAATTTAGGACTACTGGCGATTCCTGTCTGGTGTGGATACCCTTTTACTCTCTGGGACAACCAGGGACAACCGGCAGGGACAACCGGTACGCAATCACTTCAACCAACAAGACCATGAAGAAGAAAGACGCACCTATGATTTTGGAGATGTTTGTGGCTTTGCTTTCTGTGAGCTCCTTGACGAAAAACAGTCGCACTATGTCCTGCAGTGTGACAGCGGCCAGGGAGTTCAAACCCGAAGAGATGGTGCTGAAAAAAATCACACGGAAAACTGAGGCAAAAGAATGACAATGACTTCGCATCTGCAAATCATGAATTTAAGACCACCCTGAGGCCAGCTTGGCGAGCTATCTGTGGAAACAGTGGGTATGGATTCTTGTTGGTTTCGTTGACCCTATGAGTGAGGTCTATCAGAATCTGGAGGTTGATGAAGGTTGGGGCAGAAACAAAGTGACACAGACAGACAGACAAACAGACTGACAGACAGACAAACAAACAGACAGTTGTTCTCACCTGAGGGCGCCGCTGAAGAGGGAGGCGGTGAAGAGCCCGGGTAATCCGGGGATGTCGCCCAACCGATCCATCACATACAGCGGCAGCAGCTGCAAGGTCAAGGTCACGTGATCAACGGAAACAAGGTCGGAAAGTAGGCAGATGATACTTTCCCGAGCCCGGGAACTTCCTGTTTTAATCAACGGTTGAATTTACGCTCACAAGTTGTGTGCAATGTTCACTTCTTAGGTCCAGGAGCCCAACCCAACATGTGACCCCTTTTGGGCATGGAATTAGGTGCATCTCCTGCCCTAAGGGCATTTGTACCAACCACAGAATCCACAGAATGGAGCTGAAATGGCGGAGTGACTCTGGAAATATCACTGACGCAACTGGAACAACCTCCTTGCTCCGTGTACAAGTGGGTTCCGGTTAATCCAAACAAACAGTACCAAGTGAAAATACTTCAATTTGGACAAATTTTGATTTAGCTAAGGATTTAGCTCTTTTTTCTTTTGTGCATAGAAGACACATGAGTGATCTGTGTGTGATTTCCACAGGATTTGTCCGTGGTTTTGGATTATCTATATTCGGATTAACCGGGACCCATCTGTACAACACATTGACACAACCAGGAATAGTCAATGGTCAAACCTGGTCACTGCTGGTGCTGGCCATTGTTTCAAGGAAGGCCCAGTTTTTACTGACAAGTACGACTCCGTACATTCCCTGCGGGGAGTACCCCAGGACGATTGACACGAAAGTACCGAAAAACAGAAACGCACCCCCAATACCCTTTCATACAATCTCCAGAAGCTTCCATACAGCTTCACAGACCCCTAAAAAGGCTCCACTGCTCTCGCTTCTTTGCAGAGATCACTTCAACCTGGCTTCCTATTCCCTTTTGGAACTCGACATTACCTGGTCGCTGGCGAGGATCCGCTTGGTGGTCAGGGGGTCGCAGTTCTGGTACTCGGCGTACACGACCATCCCGCACAGCCCGCAGATCGTCAGCAGCGCCGTCAGACCCGGCAGGTTGATCCAGATCGCTCTGCAACGAGTCAACCACAAATTTACACTGATTTCTGCCTTTTGAGTGTTTTATTCAAAGAATCCAGCACGAACATCACAGCCATCATTACATAACCTTGTTCAGGGACTCTTCTATTGTGCGTCCAAGAAATACTTGTATCACCACGAAAATCTTTGTTCTGTTTCGATTTCTTTTGGGTGTCATCTCATTTTGGACGCACGCAAAACAATGTCTGATCATGGACTGGATAGACTGCAGCGTAAAAGTGTGTTGGTTCCACACAAGGCCTTAAAAGCAGAACCAGAATAAAAAATTTTTGGGTTGTGGTTTTCTTGAGTTGAGAATCCGTTGTAGAATCACAAGACAGGGGCGGATGATCGCAAGTCCAGGAGTTGGAACCGAACCCAGAACTGAAGAACTGTTGTTCCTGTATTCGTTGCAGAGCAAAATGCTGGAAATTGCTTCTGTTGGCAGGGTCGAGGCCCTCAATGTGAAATTCAAACTCGGTTAACCTGGGATAAAAGTCCCTGTTCCACTCATCGTGGCGAAACACACACATTAAATGCCTTGTGTTTTTTCTTCAATTGCTGACCTCAAAGCTGAGAAATGCCACCTCCTTTCTTTTGAACAGAGATGAGGATTCCTGCAAAAAGCACGCGAAGGAAAACATTGCTTGTACTCACATCTGTGCCGACTTGAGGGTTGGGCAGCACAGCGCCCTCTGGATCTGCGCCTGGTTCACCCCGTAGATCGCCAACCACGTGAAGCAGCCTCCGATACCCAGCGACCATATGGTGTGCCGCGTCAACGGGTCAGGGTCAAAGCTGCAAACAACAAGGTCAAACAACAATCACGATGGACAGGTATTAAAACACACTGTATACATGTGTATGATGTGGAAAATCTTGGAGTCAGTGCAAAAGTTACAAGGGCCAAAATGTCAAATTCATGAGGAAATACCAGGCAAAATGGAGTAATGTTCCTTCGGCCAGGACCTGGACCCCATGCAGTCAAATGAGTCACAGCTGTCAGAACAAGAAGACGAGCCAAAAGCAAAATCTGGATTTTCAGGTGGATTTCAGTGAGAGGTCCGAGAGACAAGTGCCACGACAGTGCATGTACAATCAGCGTCAAAAGTCTCGGCAATGAAAAGTTTGTCACATCGGTTAGACTTGAGCAGATTCCTGCCCAGATCAGAAACAAAACAGTTTCCAAGAAAAACTGTTGTCGCCTACTTGAAGAACTCGATGCGTTGTCCCTCTTCCATCTTGTTCCAGATGTTGGCGAAGCCGCCCTGGTCGAGGGAGCCGCGGATTAGCACCGCCGTCAGCCCTGCGAACATCATCCCGATCTGGAACACGTCCGTCCACATCACCGCCTTCATGCCTCCCTGGAAAAAAATAAATATTTCTTCATCAACAAAAGTTTCTCTAATGAGGGCATTTTTGTTTTTCTCTTCATCCTGGGTCTACAAAACACTTCAGCAAAAATGTACTCTATTCGACAGCACAGCCTTCTGGAAGAGCAGAACAGCCTTAAAACATACAGGTACATCTCGCGCGAAAAAGTAATACCGAGTAAACTTCTTTCAAATCAATGAATTTCAAATTAAGTGGGAAGAATAACACAGAAATTGAGATGTGGTTTTGGGAATACTTTGAATAAAGGCCAATTTTGACAAAAGCATATTTGGACAACGCCTGTACAGTCAAACCACATTGCAAAATTGATGTTACGCCCTGCAATAACACCCACCATAACCAGACCCAAACATACAAACAACAAGTCACACACCAAAGGTGTGGATGCCCTGCGGGACACTGCAGGATACTGGGGGATTTTGTCTGAAACATTTTCATTTTCCTGAAAAGAGTCAGAAAATGCTGAACCATACCAAAACCTAAAACTGTTAAACCAGAACGGAAACAAATGTGGAGAAGGGCTTGTCCGAATTTCCCATCAAAATACAGGAATCTCTTACGACAAAACTCAGCTTTATGTTTTTTGAAAATGAGGGTGATCCTGGTGCACAATGATGAAGAGGAAGTGAAGCTGACCAGCGTCGTGTAGAAGGTGCAGACGACGCCGACAGAGAAGACGGAGATCCAGACGTTCAGTCCCGTCACTGCAAAACAAACCACGTGATCAAAGTCTGCAACAGACTTCGACAGAGTTTAGAGTAACCACTTTGCATTTTAAATGTTTACAGTCGTACCCTCTTAATTCCACACCTTTCGAACAAACTCAAATCCCAGAAAAATTAGAAGGCCACATATTTCTCGAATTACGCAGGAAGGAGTGTAGACAGCAGTGAACTTTTAATGTGTACACTTACACAGAAAGCAAAAAAAAACCCCACAAACCTGCGTTGAGAGCGAGTGAGGGAGCGTAGAGCACAATCGCCATGTACAGAACCTGGAAAGTGAAAACAAAATGAACTGATGTGTTTTTGCCAAGCCAGGGTCCTCCAGGCCTCAGCTTCAGCCAAACCTGGGTGCCCCGCGAGATTTGGGAACGGCACCAAGGTGTCAGGCTGGACGGCTTGACCAGCTTTTGTCACCAGACTGTTTCTTGTTCTCGTTGTGGGTACTCTGCTGCTGCACACCAACCTCCACCCACGTTGTTGTTTTGCATAGGCCTACGTGGTGGATCACTTTTGTCTCAGAACGACTCCTTCGTGCCGAAATCTGATTCGGTTTTCTCCTAGTTCAAATGGTGGGCTTCGCACAAGTTTCATGAATGGCCCACGTTTAAAACAAACTTTTGTTGTCAAAACAAATTCTCATACATCTTAGGAGTCTTTCTTAGTTTCCTGTTTGAAGAGTGTAAAACAAAAAAAAAACCCGCTGTAAATTTGTCTCTGTTACTCAGCTTAATGTCGCACCCCAGAACTCACCATCTGGATGATGTAGGCGATGCTTCCAATCAACCTGACGCCTCTGCAGAATCGCACCTCCAGGTACTGCAAGGAAAAACGAGAATCTACACCAACTTGTGGTTGCCCGTGGGTCTGTAAGCGGGCTACCCACAAATTTCTGCAGCAACACACAAATTGCAACTTCCAGCAGATTTCTCTGAAACACACGTGTTCATTTTTCCTGAAATCTCAATTCCATGGAAGCTGAGAATGTAACTAACATCACCAACTTCTGACATCCATTTTGGAAAATTGTCAACAGCAACAGAAGATTTGGGTCCCGTGGGATTCGCTCAAAATCATTGGGGAGGGAGGTCTTTCTCGGGAGCAAATTGGTATTGAGCCCCACAAAGTTGAATATCCCTGCTTGGGAACTTCTCCTTTGAGCGCAACTTTGTTTTGTGGGAAACTGTAAGATTTTTCGGCGAAAACCCAAAGAAAGGCGTGTTTTCTTTACGGCAACAAGACTTTCCAAATTTGTCTCAGTGGTATCCAAAAGCATGTCTGCCACCCTTGACCTTTTCCAAAAAAGAGGTTCATTTGATTGTTATTTCTTTGTGAGAAAAAAGCACAAGAGCTCATAACGAAGGCAAAAGAGGTGGCACTCTTTTGTGACAAAAATTCCTTGGAATGTGACATTGAAAAATCCCCGTACAAACCGGTAATGAATGATCAACAATGATGTAGCATCAAGAAAAGCAGACATGTTTTCTCAAAGCATTGTGCTGCCAGATCCTGCCATTTTTGTGTATTTTTTCTTGGCTTGTAAGGTAACAAAGGCAGGGTTTTGACAATGTCACTATATGCATGAAAAAAGACAGACATGTTGGCATAAGACATTGCCTTTGGCAGTGTTCTGTTCGACAAAAACAAAAACACCTCATGTCTTTCCCTGTCAAGAAACGAGTGCAGAGATCCTATTTTTTCCGACAAGGCAGAGATTTTCCAGGTCAGGTCCAAAACCTCAGTGGCAATTTCATATTTTGCACTCCATCCTATTCCATGATAACAATGCGACTTAAAAAATGCACCTGGCCTAACTGCAGAAATTTGTTTTCATTGGTTGTGTGCTTTCATTTTCACAGTTTTTCGCAAAAACACTGGGCACTACAAGGTTAGGATGTACGGTCTGTTTGATTTGGAATGTCTGTCCAGACAATGTCAACAAGTTGCCTGTGGTCTTCCCGCAATATGGGTTGAGTGATTCTGATGTATAAACCCGGATCTTGGGCTGTTTGCAAACGGACCCAGGGACAGAAATCAGAAGGTCAACCCTGAGGGACTTGTTTCCCCTCAAATGGTTTCCACACCGGAGACGAATTGGCATATGTCCCGAATTGAGTGGACGAATTCCCATTGTGCTTTTTGTCTGCCCAATTCGGAGAAATACCAATTCGTCTCCGGTGTGGATATGCCTTCACCGTCTCCCAACTGCTAATTGAGGCAGCTGTGTGGGATCACCCGACGTCTTATCAACCTTGGTGGATGTTCAAAGAAGATTGATCATTGATCATAAAAAATGCATATCAGAAATCCAGTTGTTTCTTGAAGGTCATTTCAAAACAGACAAAGAAGATCCACCCTGTCACCCATTGGATCAAGTGCTATCCGTAACTGGGGGGCAAGGGGTAAAATGGCCACACAGGAGCTCACAATTTGCTATGCAGGTGGGTCCCCTCACAATGACCGCTGGGGTCATCACCAAGAAACCCTGCAGGTGTTGCGGGTAAGCGAGGGGGTGGATCTGAGATGCCACAGTGTAGCTCTGGCAATTCAGTGCCCAAGTTGAATGTGACACCCCCACAGAGCCTTCTCTTGCAAGCACAGATGAGACACCCTCTGCCATCTCAGGTGTAAGTGAGACACCCCCTGCAACCTCAGACAAGTGTGGAGGAGACACACCGCCCCATTGGAGGCGGATATCAGGAGTTCTTACCTCGAAGACGGACGTGAGCTGGAGGCGGAAGAAGACGGGGACGAAGAGGTGCGCCGACATCGGGATGAGCAGCACATAGGCGATCCAGATCATCCAGTACTGCGTCCCGTACACGTACACCTCGGCCGGCGTGCCCAGCAGCGTGATGGCTACAAGGGAAAAAAACAATGGCGCTTGTTAGCGTCAAGGCTCAGGGTTTGGGGTGGGGGTGGGAGTGCAGTCCTGCACGTCGCACACACGTACACCTGGGCCGGCGTGCCCAGCAGCATGATGGCTGCAATGCGCAGGCGCAAAACATACAACAACAAGTACAGGGAAAAACAAGGGCGCTTATCAGCGTCAGAACACGCGGCCAGGCTCAGGGGTGGTGTGGGGTTCCATTCAGTCCTGAGTCCCATACCCGTACACTTTAGCCAGCATGCCCAGCAGATGCAGACGCAAAACGTTCATCACATCAACAAGTGCAGGGAGAAACAAGGGCGCTTATCAGCGTCGAGAACA
>JAAUYG010048171.1_pt1 | contig 14029 bp, 4 predicted proteins | sample 7278091 | NCBI WGS metagenome assembly JAAUYG01 (sample SAMN14350201, study PRJNA611818) | marine sediment metagenome | isolation source: surface marine sediment (0.6m) | place: French Polynesia: Moorea | collected 2018-08
AGGCTTACAGTCGGCTTTCAACCACTCATGGTCATATCACCGACTGCAAGTTGGATTCGGTGGTGTATGCAGGTGTATGCGTGGTGATTTAATGTGGACCTGTCCTGTTTGGGCCGAACGATCTACGCCCGAAACTTTTTGGGTGCCAAACCACCGATTCAATTCCGCCACAGGTGAGCAGAAAGGAATCACTTGGACCATTTATACTGACTCCGAGCCGCCCAGTCGGATGCCTAACTCATTAATGCCAAACGCCAAGCTGAGAAGCGCAAACCTCCCATTTTTTACATCTTTGGTGTGAGGCGGTCAGGGATCGAACCCCGGCCTCCCGCACCCCGAGCGGACGCTCTAACCACTATGCTACGCGGGGGCGGTCACAGTGGCATGGGCTAATCTTCGCAGAATCCACTAAGTCTGCCTACAGATCACACTGCAAGATATACATAGAGTTCTGCAAAGCCATACACGCCTCTTTGGTTCCAGCATCACCCTTGACTATATGTCATTATGTAGCATTCTTGGAATGTAGCCACGCTTACAGCAGGGTCCAGCAATATGTCAACATAATCAGGATTATATACCTACAACTGGGACTAGACAACCCGCTCACTAATGACTGGAAACTGAAGTGTCTTCTAGAGGGTATGCGGAGAGGCAAAGGTGCTCAACAGACATGGTTGCCCATCGCTCCTTTGCATCTAAAGCTGATCCAAATCAATCTTCAGCTGCCAGAAGACCTGTTGCTTTGGGCAGCCATTCTTACTTGTTTCTTTGGACTTCTCTGGGCTGGTATATTTGTCTCAGCAGTCCAAGGGGTCGATCTCAAAAGTGATACCGGCTGTCACAGACATATAAGACATTGGTCTTATATGTCTGTGATAGCCAGAGGGTGGCTGATTCCATTGTCCTAGCTGTTAAGGGATCCAAAACTATTCAGTAGTACTCAGAAAGAAAATTACTCAGTCATGTTACACCACATACCCAACGGTAGCATGTGGCTCATCACAGCTGTATTGTAGTTGCTTGGGAAAGTAAACCCTAGGCCCCAAGTTCAATCAGCGATATTCAGAACCCCCCAGCAGTCTAGGGTTTTTTGCCTTACCCCGGGCATTAAGCACTGCCGCTTGAAGGGACTCCTCACAAAGGTGGTCCACCGGTGATCCATATGATACCCACAGCCTGCACTGGGGTGGTGCTCCTTGGCTCATTTTAGCTGGCGCAACCTCCCCATAGTCCAAGCATTAGGAGACTGGAAGTCCGACTGTGCCCTTAAGTATATAAAACCACCCGTGGATAGCAGACTTCTTCCCGGGACTTCATCTCCTACAGACTTTCTGCTCATCACTTGCGAAGTCTACTATGGTTATACCAGTTTCTGACGATATACTATAGTCTGCACATTATTTTGGGATATGGGAGTGTTTGCTTCTAACATACTATAGTTAATTTTCTAATACTATCCCACTGCTCATTGTTATAGTATATGTATGTTATGGCCTTTATCATGCTTAGTGGACAGGTGCATGTAATTTGGTCAGCATGAGACCGCTACGGACATTAGATTTGTACTTATGTCACTAGTAAGGTAGTAATAAACCTTTGTGCCTACACCTGTGTCTGCCTGAGATTAGTTTCTTCGAAACAGTTTGTTGGCAGACTTGGGTGTAGTGGCTACTCCTCATCTATGTGTACAATTTGTTCTTGGGGACCATCATGATTCTCTTGCTCTGTGTCCTTTGGGGTTGCATTACGCTCTCAGGATCTCCTGTGCCTATTTTTAGTACCGGGTAACATGGTCAGCCTCTGGTCAACTCTGCACTGTATTCTGTGATTGAGCACTTTAGGCTCACCTTTTCTTAGTTGTGTACCGTCCTCCTGTTAGTAGCTCACTGATAACTCACCATGCTTAGCCAGTAACGTGTTCAGTTTGCAATGTGCTTTCAGACTGTCAGTTCTAGCCGTTGTCTAGGGGCCTTTGTTCACATGATTTATATAAGTTTTATTCCCCTCCACACCTCCCCTACAACTGTTTGTCTCACAAGAAGATTAATGTTATAGTATGTGCATGACTGTTATCATGGTCATTGCCTTTATATATCATGCTTATTGGAAAGGTACCTGTAATTTGGTCAGCATGAGACCACTATATGGACATTTTATGTGTAGTTATGTCATTAGTAAGGTAGTAATAAACCTTGTGCCCATACCTGTGTCTGTCTAATATTAAATATACAGTGGGTATATATCAGTGGATACACTGTTGATATGGAAGTAATCATATTTCTCACTACTAAGTCTGATATACCAATGTAAAGATTACTGGAACTATAGCATGAAGGGCGGGATATGTATCAGCATGAAGTAATAGACAAAGTTATAGTCTACTACATATAGAGTGTGAATCGATTACTATTACTCGTGCCTCAGCTAAATTCTATTATACGCCCCCCCCCCACACACACACACAAAAAAAAAAACAACTGCTTATTACCATTAGTAATGGTAACAATTTAACAACCCTGAACATGACAGTAAAGTACTATGTATTAATCTAAGTACCCTCATAAAATACATGGACAACAGCATCTTTTTATTTACAGACTGTCGAAGATAAACATTTCATCACTTCTGTACACTATGGAATAAATGCAGATGATTTAAAATTAACCCAAAGTTATCTAAGATGACCATTCTGATTGGAAAACCAATGATAAGGTTATACTCATTCAACAAATTACACAAATGATGTACAAATGGCTTTGGAAAAAAAGAAATGATATTACGATCTAGTGTTAATGTACATGTCCTTGTTATAGGCATGATGGCCTATTATGAACATGATGTTTGCAACCATTATCAAATACATTATACAAGGTCACATAACTTCTTTGCTATTACCATGATTACATCTGAAGGAGTCACTTACCACCAACTTTTCACGTTTATGAAAATGATTAGGCACACCACTAAAAAGTAAATGAAAATGCTATTCAGTTCATATTATAAAGCACAAAAGCTTCACACGAGCAGCGACATTAAGTGCAAATAATATGTACAGTAGATAGCAAATGCGAAAAATTTTGAAATATCATTTTTAAAACATGTGACCCCCGATCATGTTCGATTACCAGTTCTTAGTACACTATCTTGAACTGCACAAACAAGTTATTCCTAAATAAAGTACCAAGTACAGGAACTTACAAATATCATAAATATACAATTGGCACAACCAACTGAAAAAGTTTCCAAGAACGATGATAAAAAACATTGGCAATTACCACTGATCACTAAAAACTATTACCCGATACATACATGCATCATGTGTACAGCATCACTAAACTGTTACAGGGTTCTGGGAATGCCATGTGACAGGACAATTATGACAATGGCATAACCGAGCTCACAAAGAACAAACTTGTTCCAACATGTGGCCTCCTATTGATAAGTCAATAATCTTGATACATCATGCGTAAGCGGCAGAATGCTAGCATGTAATTGGGTGAATTTTATGTTAGATGAGCCAAGACTTAGCTGCATTAAGTGCGTAATGATTATATGTACAAAGCACATGCAATTTTCGTTGTATAACACTAGCTACTATTGCAAATGTATATGATCGTACAGCACCAACAACATTTAGCATCTTAGCACTTGACTCCATGTTAAAGACAGGGGCACGGAATCTAACTAACAAATATAGTGTACTGTTTTCTTCTTGGTAGCATAATGGTCGATCAGAAGTTTTTAGAACTGATATATAAAACATAAAACCTATCGCATATCATGCATATCATGATAATAAATACATGTGGCTAATAAACCATCAATAGAGTATAGTTGATAACTTCTGCCACGCACATTAATCTTCTTGACAAAGAAATATGAATTTTATTATTTAAATTTCGTCAATCAACTGTTTTTATATTTCCCATGGTAATAGCTTTCACAAAACTAATGTCCACCATTAGCCCTTGCAAAACACATGAAAAAAGATTTAACACTTTCCATGAACGGACTATGAAGTCAAACACATATGATTTGCGATTTCTTTATCTTTTTATACACTTTAAAGTAGCTATTAATCATGTTATTGTTAAGTAGCTATTAATCATGTTATGCTGCAGAAATGAATACCCTGATAAAGACTAACTTGAATTGGAAAACAATCAAGCTCAAAAAAAAACTTTGATAACCCAACTAGGACGACTTTCATTCTCTTAACTTTCACCAATCATGCATCATGCACGTAGGCCTACATAAAGGTATTTAACTTACTGTACCATTAAAGAAATTTAGTTTTTTTTTATCAAATGAAAATTTCTTAATAGTACCGGTATTGCATGCATTTCGTTTTCATAAGTTAATTGAGATGTTGTGATAATCATAATCACGAAGTTGGTAACAAGTTACACATGTTTGTTATCATGGTCATATGTAGATTAAATTTATACATGGTTACACCTTTACATCTTTTGACAGTTGACATGGAATTTTTGTTTGCCTCAGGTGTTTGAGGTCTATAATGAACATGTGGTTTTAATGGCAGTTTTCTACCATATTCCATGGCACACACACAGCTACTAACTATATGGTAAGCCTATATCATGTATATAGAAACAGAAGCATAGTCAACATGGGTCAATATGGCAACAAAATGTACAACACATGCAACTACAACTTTCTGTTCAAGAAACACACAGGAAACCTCACCCACCACAAAAATCAATATATAAGTACTGATGGCACCGACTTTGACTTTTACAGGGTGATTGTATTTCAAATGGTCTGAAATCTGAATATACTAGTATTACTACTCATAATCATGATTATTAGAAGAAGGTCACATGTGACAAATATAATTTTGCCTATCTTGGGGTAAAGGTGTTGGACAATATTTTCTGGATCTATTGTGGCCCACAGACACACAAAGTGAATACAACACACCTTGACCTGCAATCAGATCAGGGGTGAAGGCCAATGAAAGGGATTTCACTGCATTTCCCTTGCACCATATACCTGGTTCTAGTATAACGACAAAAAACATGATAATTGTAGACATTTACAGTTGTAATGTATGTACAAATCTAGGTATAACATTGGTATCTGTCCAGCACATTACAAACAAGTTTTCTTTACATAATACATGTACGAACATGCATAAAATGTGGATTAAAGACATAAAATTCCAGCTATATATAGGGACTCTTGATAATATATACCTTTTAAAATATATAATTTCTTACTCTCACATAACATGCAAAATGCTTAAAAGTTTTATGATACACAAACGTGACTACACTAAAATCTTAAATTGCAACCGGATACAAAAACTATAAAACTGACAACTTGCTGCAAGTAACTTTGCATTTAACTAGACAGTCGGTTGCTGTGCAATGCGATGGGACATCCCGGTTGTCAAAAGAGCAACAGCACTTTTGGGATATTTTGGGATATTTTTACTATAAAAACAGCCATAACTCAGTAGAAAATATCCACATCAGAAAAAAAGTTAATCATGTCCTAAAAACTACCTATAAGAAGGTTATCCTATAATACCTGCCAAATACAAGGTTTCCTTCATTGTGTTGGGATCCGGGGAATGGATTGTTGAACTACTTTTACTCAAAACACAACTGGTGTTCTTTAAATATGAGTTGAATACAAGGCTTTTTGTATGTATTTGGCCTCTGGGAAGGATTTTGAACTATTTTTACCCAAAAAACAACCACAACCGAGTAGAAACTGGATGCATCAGAAAAATTATTTAAACACGCCCTGAAAACACGGTTGGCAATTTTTTCTGGCGGTGGAAAACTCCAGCAATTTCCACAAAGGAAAAAACTAAATATTGTGGAAAGTTAGTTCTTTTTCCTCAATACAGTGCACATATACAGTACTAGCCTAGATCATGCATTTTACAGCACAGCGCCATTTCCTGTAACATCCTAGTACCATGAGTAGTGCTGTACTCATTGAGTACAGTGTAAATCTTGTTGGATCTTAATTGTGTTAGGGCTATGCCTCTTCCTGAGCCTTGGGTTGTAGCTTTGATTCTTCAATGGTGTTAGATTTAACTAAATTAAATGCTAGCGGATTGAAAAGCAGCTCTGGTCAAGAAGTTTGAGCTGATATTATCTCGTGCTAAACACACAGTTACAGCAGGTTTGCTTTGTTTACATCCGTTGGGCTGTGTCACCCTGATACCAGTTTCAATTCAGTTACTCCAGGACTCTGGTGCTTGCCTTCTACCAAGTGTATTTGTAAATGATGATGCCAACCATAGACCGAGCCAGCACCATTCTGAGAGTATATGAACTATAAAGAACAGTAAAGATACATAGTGTTCCCTCTCTTAAAGGACACACTCTCAAGAGTGGATACCCCTCTAGAAAGTCCACAATTTCTTTGCAGCTAGCGCCGTGACTACATGTGATTCTCCCTCTCACCAAAGGATGCACTTCTCAAGTTCTCTAATAAGGACACAATTTTTGGCAGTGGGGGTGTCCTTATTAGAGAGGACTACTGAATAATTAGTATTATGAACTTCTGGCGGTATTGACTATGTATCTATCAGGTGGAATTCGTATGTTTGATTACAGGTGTTAAATTTTACTGGCAAAGAGCATATAATGGCATGCATATACATGATATACTTTTTTTTTATGTGTATACATGATATACACATGTATCTGAATTGTTCAGTTTTATGGGACAATTCAAAAACCTAGTTGTCTGTTTTACCGAAGCATGAAGTACCCGGTACATTCTGCTCCAGTCAGTTTTTTCTATAAATTTCTATTTCTGCCACTTTCTTATGGTTATTTCCAGTTTTTGTCCACCGGATAGGAATTTTTTTCCAGGAAAAAAAAAAAAACACCTCTGCCTGAGGACTACCTATACGACAGCTAAGAAGGTTATCCTAAAATACCAGCATAATGCAAGGCTTCATTCACATGTTTAGCTTTTGGGAATGCTACTTTTGGTGGTGGAAGGAAAAAAAAAGTCGGTAACCCCATAAAGGGATCCCATCTGAGGATAGGATGCCCCAAGGACATTGTTTAAGACACTGAGTCTGTGCTATATTTAAAGAGAGCATGTCTCTCACACCAAACGTCATTTCAACAGGAACATTAGCAGCATTGAACACTACAGCCTGCATCAGTGATGTTGTTTCATACTCAGAAATTTTATATGTCGTGAAGAAGTTCCTTCGGTTGTATATCCTGCCAGTTTGGGTTGTACTCCCCTGGATTTTGTCCTTGGCCTGACTGCACAGCCTGCGCATCAGCACCTGGCTGAGCACCGCTATCTCCTGCCTGAGTGGTAAACTGCCACGCCATCTGGCCCTGAGCCACATTACCTGTCTGGTTCTGGGCGTTATTCCAAGCCTGTGATCCAGATTGCTGCTGTCCTGCTGGATATTGGTTTCCGGAGCTTCCCCATTGCTGAGCATTGGTGCTGGTGCCTGGGGAATATTGGAAGGTTGCTGGGGTACTACCTCTTTCCATGGGAGTGATTTGACCAATGACGTTTCCTTCGGGCTGCAAGTTGGTGCCCCATGTGGCTGTCGGTGTTCCGTTAGTGGACTGAATGCTGCTGCTGGATGTCGAGTGTCCAAACTGCGCCTGCAACAGATCAAGGCTGTCCTTCTGGTCCAGTGGGTCAGAGAGCTGAAACAGATTACTATCAGAAATGTCTGGTATCTCCGGAAGCAGTGTTGGCATGGTGGTAGGGGCAAGGTCTCTGGGTGTCGCAGGGGCTGACGGTGTTGAGTTGCCATCTTTCCCGCCGTGACTAGACTGCGAACTGCTGCGACCACTGGGGCTAGGGTGGGGGAGTTGTGTGCCTTCTCTTTGTTGCTGGGAAGCAACAGAAGGATCCTGATTGGTGGAAGGCCTTCTGGATTGCTCCTCCGGTGTATAATGCTGTGCTAAGTGGGATGCATAGCTCAGCTTGTCAGGCTGGTTGGCACCGCAAATTTCGCATGGCAGGTTCTCCCCGCGACAAACCAGGCGATGCCTCTCCATTACATCCTTCTTTGTGTGTCCCACAATGCAATGTGGACACAGCTTAACAGCAGCCCGTGAGCTGTGTGTGATGCGAAAGTGGGTTTGCAGATACTGTTTGGTGACCGTAGCATAATCACAGCCTGTCTCCGCACAACGGAAAGGGCTCTGTGAAATGCCAGAGATGTGGGTAAGGCAGTGCATCTCCAGATTCTGTCTGGTGGAGCCAATGAAAGAACAGTTCTTATAGCCACAGCGATATCCACCTTCTCTCGGTTGGCCACTGACAGGAGGATCTGCATCAGTCGAGGATTCGGTGGTTGGTGCTGGTTGGGAAGTTTCATCTGCATCTGGAAGAGGCACAGCATCAGGTGTTCCTGGTGCAGAAGCTTCCTCTTCTTCTGGATCTTCAGGCGATAACTCTTCTGGACCGGTGGCCGTACCAGCAGGGCTTTCGGGGACATTAGAAGGTGGGTTTGACATGCTGCTGTTGGTTTCTCCTTGATGGGATTCTGTGGCAATCTCCTGTGACAAATCTGGTGGAACCTGCATAACCGAGGTGCAGCGATCCGGACGAATGACAAGTGGCTGTGGGGACCCAGACATTGGAGACAGATTTTGGTTAGAGTTCTCAGATGCAGGGTGTACAGTCTCGTTTCCAGGCTGGTTGTTCCCTGCTACTGCCACTGCTGCAGCTGTACCACTGAGAGCCATTAATTGAGGATCAGAGGGCTGAGGGCCCGCCAGTGTTGACTGTGGTGAGTTTTGGCCCACTGGCCCAGCTACATTTGCAGCTGTGTTTTGTACGGATCCATGAGGGATAGGACCAGATATTGGGTGAACTGCCCCGGACCCTGGGCTCTGCTGCCTGTAAGTTGCCATTTGCTGGACCTGCTGAAGTGACATTCTCTGAGGGGGGGTCATTCTCTGTTGCATATACATAGGTGGACGGCCTCGACTACCAGGATACATGCCTCCACGAACCGGAAACACTCCTCTCTGTCCTCTCATGTTTGCCATTGCTGGGAAACGACCGCCCTGACCACGCACCGCATAGCCCTGACCACCTGGAGAACGATTCAAAGATCGCACATTGGAAATAGACAATCTCATGCCAGCCTGGTTCATTCCCCGACCTCGTATCATGGGCCCTGATGTCAGGTCAATAAATTCCGACTTCCCTTGATTTCTTCTCTTGCGTGGATCCGAATCGTCCCTAGTTAAGTCGACAGACATCTCTGTTCTCTTCCCCAAGTCACGAGGACTGACACCCGGAGATCGCATATCACCACTTCCACGGCGTTCATTTTCAAACCGCAGCCGTTTTGGTGTCAGTGATTCCCTTCTTCCTCCATCCTCTGCATTTCGCCTTTTTTGCGCCGAACCCTGCTGCTCCTTTTCATCATCTTTGGAGTGAATGTTTCCAAATTTTTCATGGACCTTTACAACAATTTGGCTTCCATCATCCTGAGTGATGCAAACTATACCATCAACCTCTGTCTGTCCAGGTCCCGCAGCACTCACTTTACACAGATGGAGAATTGATTCATGGAGCAACTTGACAATGCGATCCTTGTCTTGGATGCCTAGCACAGAAGTAGTGCTAGTACTAGTTGTAGTAGCAGTAGTAGCCATGGTGCCTTAGTGCTTCAGAATGCCTAAAAGAAAAATCAGAAGTGATTGTTTTATGACCATTGTGTCTTGACTATTCACTGGGAAACACCAATCATCCAAATACTGTTGTCTTAAGTCCACAAACAGGACTTCCAAGGCAAAACTATTACAGAGGAGATCCTTGGCTATCTGTGGGGGTGAATTTTGTATAAAAATCACTATTTTCATTTGAGAGGGGCAGGAGAGGCAAAAGATGTGCAAAGATTACTGATAAATATGGTTGTGGTGGTCAGGTTTTCGTTGGTCATCTGTGACCTGTCCCTTCATATTTCCATAGTACTCATGTATAATGAATATATGACCTGCCAGTGTAACATGAGGTTGCAGGGAAATTTCATGTTTTTCTGTCAGTTTAGGAACAGCGACTGAATTTAAGATAAATTTTGCTTTAGACCAACAATGATTAGAATTACAACTGCTTTACTGAATTCAAGACATGTGACAATATTCTGCAGAGGTCAAAATAGTATGTGCCTGAGAGCCTGAGGCTCCCTTAAAAAAATCTGGGCCTCCTTTGTTTGCGTAACGTAGAGTCCAGTTGATTCCTGCGCTTTTTTGCTGCTGCAGTAGACTGCAGCTGTGATCACATGATCAATCTGAATTATACGCACTGTGAGCCACGCAGCAGATCAAATTAGCTAGACTTGTAAAATTGCTACAATGCAGATGTGCAAAATTGCATGTTTTCCCATAAAACTGAGAAATACTTTATATATGCCATGTATGCTCAATGATGCTTGAGAGTGTTTGGCCAAACCTTGATATTGACAAAAACTGTGTTTGCAAGTTCTATCACATTCTATCACTTTCTACTGCACACAGTGAGGTTACCAATATTAAACGAATGTATTTTTGTTTCCATGCCAAGGCACCTCCAACAGGAACTGATATCTGACTCCTACTTCTCCGTTTGTAGGCCGGGGATGGGGAGAAGAGTGTGTGTGTGTGTGTGGGGGGGGGGTATGAGAAAAGGCATCCCTCTCCCTCTCAACCAAGGCAATAACAGCTTGACACATGTCGACGGGTTTCTTACAAGCAGGTAAAACCTAATGTACATGCTTATACTTAAGGGTAATATACCCGTATTGATGCCAGCCGTAGTGTTAGTAGTCCAGGGGCAGCAGTATCTCCTACTGGGAATAATACCCGTATGACTGCTGTGTTGAACTGGAATACATATTATCGCTCACCCATATTACAGTTGGATTTACCATGTAAACAGTCCATATTTCAATGTTTATACGGATACTAAAATACGCATACCTGTATGCATGTTAAAATTAATTATAGTTAGCATGCGGAAAAATCAAGATTTCAATAAGGAAAAGATATTTTTGGTCGTGTAAATTGAGCATAAATATATGGTATTAGGGCCAAATACAGCACTAAACGTTTATGTGTTTAACAAGCCAGTCAAATAAGCTGGCTCATCGCACTAAGTCTCTCTCTCTCTCTCTCTCTCTCTCTCTCTCTCTCTCTCTCTCTCTCTCTCTCTCTCTCTCTCTCTCTCTCTCTCTCTCTGTGTGTGTGTGTGTGTGTATGTGTATGTGTCTCTCAGTGTCTCTCTCCCACACACATGACCCTAATGCCACCAGACTCCACCAAGACTCCAAAATGACCTTGACATGTAATGATCGACTAGTGGTCATGAGTGGTAAAATTCACTCCATTTCACTCTATGATGAGACATTTCCACATTATTGCAACGTTTCATTTTCCCATTGGCCACAATGTTAAATTTCAACTCCTTTTTAAAAGTCTAAATTTGAACTTTCAAATTGCTAATACAAAATGTTTATGAGCACTGTCACGGGGAATATTTAAAAAAGCGATTGGGTGAAAAAATCAGAACTGCAGGAGGAGTAGCATTTTACAATTTTCACACCCATAGGGTTCCGAGCATACCTTGACTATAGTGGTAACGCTGGTTACAGAGGCAATACTGGATTTCAGATATATTAATTGTGGTTACACTAATTATGGTAGTAACTGTGTGGCTTGAAAATGTCTGGCTGTAGGGTGAAACAGATTGAAATTTGGGACTCGGGCTACTATAGTATGACATATATGGGGTACTTTTGATCTTGTAGTGTTCAACTCATTTTCATGTCATTCAATATACCTAGCGCAAAATTATAACCTGAAAACGGCTGGTCAAGACGGCATAAACGGAATAAAAATTGTGACTTGCATGGGTGGTACTATTACAACATTATATAGGCTACCTTAGACATTTTAGTGTTCAGTATCATTTGGGGGTTATACTGTGCACTTTTTTCAAACTGACCGGTACGTAACTCGAAAATAGTTGGATATAGAGTTAAAAAGAATTTAAATTTGTGACTCAGGTAAGATAGTATCACATGTATGTAGTATTAAAGCTAATTTTATGGTCTTTTGGTGCACTTATTTTAAGCAGGGTTGAAATCAAACTTTGCAGTCAATGAGAAAATAAAATATTTCAAATATCCTGGAAATCTCCAGTCGCGGAGCAAAACGGATTGAAATTTGGGTCTCAGGGGTACTTGTAGATGATATATGGGGTACTTTTGACCTCATAGTGTTGAAAATCATTTGGGTTAGTTTGGTGCAATTGTCTCAAAATGGCGTGTAACTCGAAAATAGTTGTTTGTAGAGTGAAGAAGATTGAGACAGATTGAAATTTGGGACTCAGGTCTATTTGCGGAAGATATATGGAGTACCTTTGACGCATCACTTTTCAAGGTCATTTTGAGGTAGTTTGTTTCCACTTACTTCAAAATAGCCTGTAACTCCAAACCAGCAGGCCACAGAGCAAAAGTGATTGAAATTTGGGACTCGGCAGGGTTTCGAAATTTGGACAAATGGCTATGGTATTTTATACAGCTGGTCTCTTTCTGTGCTGTGTACGGAGCATTCTGTCATAAAATGTGCTTCACCTTCTACCTTACTCCATGGGCAGGTAAAACATATTCTCTGGTCAGCTGGCATCAGTGGCTTGGTGTGAGGTCGCTTTGTGTTCAAGGTCTCACAATCGGCGCAATGTCTCAAGCTGTCCGTTACCTCAAAATAGTCGTCTCTAAAGTGATACAGACTAAAATTTATGTTTCAGGTGTGAGGTTGCTTTGTGTTCAAGGTCATTTTGGGGACAATCGGTGCACATGTCTCACGCTGTCTGTTACCTCAAAATAGCTGTCTCTAAAGTGATACAGACTAAAATTTATGTTTCAGGAATACTATTAAAACATGTAATGGTATCTATAGTATTTAAGACCATCTTGGGGTCGTTTGGTGCATTTGTGTCAAAATTGTCATTAACACGGAAACAGCTGGACGTGGAGGAACACCAACTTAAGTTTGAGACTCAAGGACACTAACACAAATGGGGTTACTTTGACTTTCTAGCATTTAATGTGATCTGTGGGTTATTTGGACCACGTGTTTTTCTTACATGGCAATGTGCTGTTTTCCATGTATTTGAAAACAGTTGATTGTTCTGCAGTTTGAAACAAAATCTACAAAAATTATTGTACTAACTGTTGTTGTCATTGTTATTAAGCAGAACGTCAAGGCCAGAAACTGTCAGCAAATTCACACCAAATCTTGTGGAAGAGTAGCTATATCTAGTGTATCATGGGGATCTAGATTATTTTTGGTCTGTTTTTTTTTTCAAAATTTTGGATTTGAATTTTAACAATTATTTTATTTTTGTTTTCATTTATATGAGACCCTGTGTGAGTAAAAAATCCTCCCAAAATTTGCTTATAAGAACTTTAAGATTTAAAATTCAATTTATAGAAATGATTAAATTTCTTGTCAGCATGTAACCCCGGCATGTAACCCTGTGGGCGTGAACACTTCAATGTGTTATCTTACTTTTGACTGCTTTTCAACAAAAAAATGATAGTATCACCTGCAACAAGCCTCACAACCATGGTTGTCGGCATTTTGAAATTTCAATTTTTTTTTAAAGATTGAAATTTTCGTTAACAAGTGTCCCTAGGGAAATATCATTTGAAAAGTTCTCCTGCGGTGTTAATTATTTTTCAACCAAACTTTATGTAAATGTTCTCTGTGACAGTCTTCACAAAAGATGCTTCCTGGAATTTAAAACCTCAAATTTAAAAAAAATAAATAAATAAAAAGAAAATTTGATACAAAATTATGACGAATGGGAAAATAAACAAGAGGTCCAAGGACCTTCATGGAGCTCTGTTTGACAGGAACAGTACGGCAATCACTTGTAAATATTTGCACAGGTGTTAATTGATGTCAAGTTTGAGACAAGTACATTTAGTAACTAAATATATATATATATATATATTTAGTTACTAAATGTACTTGTCTCAAACTTGACATCAATTAACACC
>JAAUYG010050717.1_pt1 | contig 14029 bp, 10 predicted proteins | sample 7278091 | NCBI WGS metagenome assembly JAAUYG01 (sample SAMN14350201, study PRJNA611818) | marine sediment metagenome | isolation source: surface marine sediment (0.6m) | place: French Polynesia: Moorea | collected 2018-08
GCTTTACTTTCCGTATTAACGCCCGGGCGGTAATTTGTGGCCAAACTTCACTTCAGCTGACCCCCATTTTCCGTATTGCCGCCCAGGGCGGATTCTCAGAAAACTCCGGTAACGGTATGTTTTATTTACTTCTCAATAGCGACATGGTAGATGGCTGCGCAACAACATAATCATGACAATTATATCTACCCAGGCCATATGAAGATATATGGCAGTGCTTTCTGACTAATGTAAGGTTACATGTAGTTGTTTTGTTTATGTATAAGATTCAACCCTGTCATATACAAATATTTGGTAGCGTTTTCAGAGTCACGTGACGTTAGGTGGGGTGTTTTATAGTTCACCGCGCGCCCTCTAGCGACTCGTTCCTCGCCGCAAGGACCTTGAACGTTTTTTGACATCCAATTGTAATCAAAATAGTGGCTGCTGACAGAAACAAATCCATGGTGTTTTGACTGGCTACTGTTGGTATTTTTTTTCGGAAACATGTATTATGCCTTACATGGCTACTGACAAAAAAAAAATCAAAGTCTTCTGATACTTTTGTCTTGGAGCATTTAGGCGGAGGCACGCATTCACCAATTTCTACGCTTCACTCAAAAAAGCATATGATGTCGATCGATTAAGTAGTGAGAGTGAGCCTTGATCATGAGATATCAGATAACAGTTGGCTGACGCAGTCCTCCCAGGCTCTGAGAGAGGCTAGGTGTTTTATATTAAATTCACCAAATGTCAGGTGGGGTGGTTTATTTACGACTTATATGAGCGCATGTAGCCCAAACCGAGTTCTTAATCAGGTACGTATAAAGGACGTAATTTACCAAAATGATTGGGAACGCACTATAAACTAAAATAACAAAAGTGTAAAAGAACCCCATTTCCCAAATATGCACAACTTGTGACATAGCTGCATGTAGGGCTCCACATGGGTCCAAATAATCTAATTTATGCTATGTCACACGACGGTCACTTTTTATTTTTTCCCTATGTCGCCACGTTACTTTTTATAAGACCTTGACGTCACTTTCTACAGTTTTTATAAAAGCCCACGTCGGACTTCTACAACTTTTAAAGTGGCCGTGTCGCACTTCGTTTTTTTTACCCATATAAAGCCCTATAGCTGTTATGCATTAAATATAATGCACAATTAGAAGTAGCTTGCCGTTTGGCAGACTTCAGGTGTGAAAAGATGCAAATTAATATCGATTTTTTTTATTTTAAAATGGATTTTTACATATGTTAATAACAATACGTATAGCCATAAGGATGACAACAGTAGAAGGAGCGGCCGGATTGGTATATTTTAATATAAATGCGTCCCATGCATCTGTAAACCACAATACACGTGTTCGTACTTGCAATAGATTACAACGTCAAGCACCCATACTGTCTTAATAATCCCGATGCCTAAACTTACACTTGCCAGCAGTAATGCAGTTGTACTCCACCAAAACCATGTCAAAGCGTCGGCCAGGACAGCGCGACATCTCCGTCTCAGTGTCCTCTATGACGCAGCTGTGACGACCGACGCACAGTGCAGTGTAACGGCTGTAGTACTCGGCGTGGTACGCCCAGGAGCAGTTCTGTTCCATAGCGGTTATGCTGCAGCCTGTGGCGACCATCGCCACAAGCCTGCGAAAGTCGATCTGCCTGTCGCCTGGACAGGAAAGCCGGCTTCGTGGTGCTGATGACGTCAGACAGTGATACACGTGGTGGAAATCTGGGAGGACGAATTCACACGGAATTTGAGATTGAACTTTCTGACTTCCGAGGCGGTCTCAACTTCTCTCTGGGCTGATTATAATGTGTTAAATGTGGCAAACGCCCAACAGAAGCATCATAATTAGATATTCTCTATATGTCTCAGACATTATCAATTATCCACTTATGGCGTAAGTGACAAATACTTTATGGTCACCACGTGTGTGTTCCCTTCACGCTTGCTTAGAACCAGGAACTGATTTTATCTTCTGTGATATTAGTAGACGTCAGCGGTTCACAGCAATCAAGCAATCACTAATACTTACATGTACCTGGATCTTAATTTTGTTACGTGTAAAATGTTAGAATTTTTTGTTATTTCGGTCAAACCATCAAAAGATATGCAAGAATGCAAATAGGGAACATATTCACAGCTTTGGTGAATAAATACTCGTCGTAACACTTAAATATTAATACGTTCGTTCATTGTTATAACTTTACCTGGTGTTTCTTGAGTGATCCCTGAACTGGAACATGTCACTGCCAATGCAAGTAACACCAGAGCGACACAGGCAATCATGCACGGCATCCGCATGGATTCCGAATACATTATCAAATATTAACAATAAAGCATCGAAATGAACAAAACACACATCCGGCCCATAATATAATCAAAGACACTTGAAAATAGACTGAGCATAAACATCAAGGCAACCAGATATCATGTAGATGATGTCTACTGAATTTCACACAGGTACAGATTTGGAAGCTGTCTCCTCGTCACAGAAAATCAGACTTACAATGTATAAGTGAGCTCTGGCATCTGAGTTAGATCCACCTTACAACGGGCCTTACCGAATTGGCGCTATATACAATATGTACGCTGGGGACGATAATAGGCAGTCTAGTACCAGGATATGAGGTGAACACAAGTCAATGTTTCCATGTATATGTACAGTGTATACAGTCAGCCAGAATGTACTGATGTGCTATAACTAGTATGATCACTGCGATCCTGATTGACTTCCGGCTGTACATGCTGTGTGTGACCATCCAACCGCGGGGCGTATAAGCCGTTTTATGGAGGCGTTCGATATATATGGAAATAGCTTCCGTTCGCCTGTAAAAATGTAAACTGATGTAGTAATGTGTAAAGTGGTGTACACTGATGCCGTTATTCCTTTATACCGAGCCACGGTGCACATCGTATCGCTAGTGCATAACTGAAGGACGGACGGTAGGAAGCCAAGATGACTGGCGGCCAGTCCTATGTTGAATAAAAATCGCTCTTACAATTAGGCCTGTGAATATATTCCATTCACCGAGCACTCGAAAATTATAATAATATATATTTTTGCTCTTAATTCAACTATGACACCTGATTCTAAGCCACACCGCAGGGAGATCTATCATATATATCATTCTGCCCAGCGCCCAAAACCTAAAAAAATTACCATTTCAGCCGATGATCGACCGACGGACGCTAAAAATATGCCAAAAAGAAGTCTGCAAAGCCGGCGATAATTTCGTGGCTACTTAGGAACAGTCTACTTAAATCATTTTTCTATAATATCAAAAATATCTCTGATTGTCATCGAAAATAACTACCGGAGATTACTTAGATTCTCCCACCCGATAATCCGCCCATGGGCGATTTAGGGGGACAAAAGGCACCTAGGCGCTAATGTGGAGCAAGGTTGGCGTCACATGCTGCCAGTGATGTTTAGCCAGGGGTAATGTTCTGGGGTTTGGGATATTGTGACTGATCCATCATCATTGTTACTATTGTTAGAGACTACCCAGTACAGTGGTGATTTCCGGCCAGGGGATTTTAGTGGCCTGTGTCAAAACCCCGGATATAGTTGCCCACAGTTAGCATCATGCCTGGCAGTGAACATACCGGTTTAAAATATAGACTTTAAATATAGACTTTCCAATTAGAGGCCCACTTTCCGTCTTAACGCCTGGGCGATAATTTGTGGCCAAACTTCACATCAACTGAATCGCATTTTCCGTATTGCCGCCCAGGGAGGATTCTCAGACTCTGGTAAACAATTGCGACAAATATCCAAATATCGCTTGGAGAGTTGCAAACTCTGGGTCACATAATTGTGATGCTGTGTACATCCAGAGCTTTACCATGGTATGAACAATCACATAAGGGGAATAGATCGAAAATGGCTACGCTTGTATTCGAACTTTCAAGGTCACTCAAGGTCAAATCTAATGGTACTGCAGATTGCTGATGGGGGATTTCCCGTTACTTTTGACTTCGCTTTTTTGTGAAAATTTGAGTTTCTGATTTTTAAGGATTATTTTTCAAAAACCTCAAATACATCATTGGTGAACGTGAATATATGGTACACGTACAATTTTACTGATTTCTTTCAACACAGTCCTCCCAGAATTATAAGTCTTTTTTTTTCAATTAAACTTTATAGATGATCCCTGAACAGTACACACAAAAGTTTTTGCTTGGAATTCATAATTTGTTTTAAAAATGTGAAAAAAGATTGAAATTTTTACAACATAGGCAGTCATAAAATCTAAATTCGTTGCCTCCACTCTTGATTCTCTTGGGTCTACTCTCTCCACTATATACGTCATTAGACAGTCTACTGACGTCTATGCTGTGGTTTCAGCTACAGTGGGCGCCAAGATAGATCCTGTGAAGACATTGAGGGCAGCATGCATCTACCAGTTCCCGTTGCGTCCAGGTTGCTTTGATCCAGAAGGATGCTGCTGGTAACCGTGATGTTATATTCCTGGGACGCCGTGTTCTGGATAATGCGGGTTTTCCTAACATCTGGGCGGATACCTTTGGAGGCGAGAGTAGACCCAAGAGAATCAAGAGTGGAGGCAACGAATTTAGATTTGGTAGCCGAAAGTGTGAGACTGGCTTGTCGAATCCGCCGGAAAATTTTCCGAACAGTCTTGAAATGTTGCTCGAACATGGTGGAAGAAGTAGCTATACCCTCCAAGTAGGATAGGACATGTCATGTTACAATTATGTGGAGCAGAGCTGTCATGTCTAGCACGGTAAGCATTTGCAGGGAGTAAGCTTCCACGAACTCAGTAGGTCGCTGTTGGCGATCCAACAGCTGGCTCTCTTGCAGTAAGAATTCGGTGTTGAGATTTTGCGAATTGTTGGCTGTGGCCTCTGGTAGGGCAGAACAGAAAATCGGGTGGATGCTCTATTTCGCAATAACAGTGGAAGAGATGGCATTTCCAAATGTCGTCTGTGTCCGTATACTCGGTATACTGGTTGACCCCGTCAAATGAATCACTGGACTTTCAGGGCCAGTGACTGTGTGGACAGGGAATGGGAATGGGGAGCAGCAGGGCCGGTGTTGACGCGTGAGGTTGTCCGTAAAATTCTGGAGATGTTGGTTAGTTTGAGCCTTGAAATAAACCAAGCTGGCAATCATAGCATTGTCAAGATTGACAAGGCCATTCCGCAGGGCCCCCATGGCCATGCCCTCGGGTGCGCACTGTGCTGGCTGTTCATGTCAGGGCAACAATGGAGTCTGTTAATTAGCAGGGAGGCCTGGAAGATGCCGGCGATGAGGGACAGTAGCTGGAGCTGCCCAAGGTTACTGCGTAGATGACACTAGTCCCAGCAGAAGTGCTGGGGAGTTGCGAACATACAGCAACCGACAGTGGGTGCTATAGGCAGAGGGGGATGGGGGGGGGGGGGGGAACTATTCCGATCTAAAGTTAAAGATCGAAACCGGATTAACTCTACCAATGTTATAATAGATGTTTGTGTCTGCTTGTTTGACTGGGGAGATATCAGATGAATTAACTCGCTGCTCCCCATGTCAATCTAGCCTCTCTGGGCTGTTACATACCTACTTTTCCTAATGTACGAGTAGCTGGGGTTTTCACTCTAGACTACCTGCACTCTTAGTGACTTGTGTGGCTGGGGACTACACCAGCTAAACGAAAGAATACGAACCACAGAGTATCATGATCGTTGGAATTAGGGTTAGATTGATTCTCATCACCATTCTATTTTCTTTGAATGTACGAATCATTCTCATTCTGTGTGCATCACTTTTACATGGAAGCTCAAGCTTCTGGCTAGGGAACCACTCGGAGGAAGTAAGGGGAGGGTGCTAACTAGGTCTAATACACGTAATATAAAGCAATTAACTTTCCAAATGGCTGTCCTGCTTTTGCTCCAATTATCTCACGATGTTTTCACCTCATGGTGTCTGATTTACAATGTCAGTGTAACAGATGCATCTATGCTCGTCTGTAGCTTAGGTCGTTTTGCTGTCATCTGTAAATTCTGAAGTCGCAAGAACGCCAAAAGGTCGGGACTTTTAGGTGTAGCAGGATGCAGCGGCAAGACACTGAGACGCAGAGATTCAAAGCTTAGTTATCCCTCTATCTTTTCCCCAGTCTTATTTCCAGGCCACCTAGCTATCGGTCACTACTTCTCTACCATGCGAGATGCAGCCTGACCAGTATGTTATCCATTGTAGCTGCCAGTCAGTTGCTGTCGCCGCTACATTGATCTGACAGCAGCCTACACCCTGTCGTCACGCTTGGATGATTGTTTTGTCCAGCGGTCGCTTGTCCACTAACTTACGTTTGCCCTTCCAGATCCTTTACTTAAAGCCCTATATACTAACCTATTCTTAATTGCCAATTCTACTTTAAATATATTACAATATCTTTCCTAACACAGGTATAGTTGGTATGGACAGTGATGCTCGGCTTATGAGGTTTGATGTTATCATTAATTCTGACACTGTGGTCGAGCTTTTGCCAGTAAGTGTGATCTGCAATATTTAACAGAGCCTCTGGAAATCAACATGCAAGGCATTCAAAGACATGCAAGGGAGGTACTGAAGTGCCCAATGTGCTTCCGTAAGCCATGTCATCATGTCGGATCATGTCAGAAGGTGAAAAACTAGTAAAACGGCCTGGGAAGCCAGGTTTTCCGGCTACCGTTAACTATCTGTCACCGCATGCAGATTCACGACCAGAACTGCCAGGCCTTGGTAATAAACACCAAGCTCACCTGCTCAACAAGTCTGAAAATCTTGGAGTATCAGCGCATCTCATCAGCCCCAAAGGCCTCCACAGAACAGACTCTGGCAAGGCGAAAGCTTTCAACACCCATTTCGCTTCTGTGTTTACTGAAAATGACGGTAAGGATCTGCCACACATGGATCCAGGGACTCACCCACCAATGGAGGACTTTCTGTTCAGACACAACCAGGGGGGGGGGGGTGGGGGGATTGAGAGACTCCTGTCCAAGCTCCGGCCAAACAAGGCACCAGGGCCTGATGAACTCCCAGCTCTGGTGTTGAAAGAAACCTCCTGAAAGATCGCTGTTTTGGTGATAGTCATTTTCCAGCAGCCCTACGAACAAGGCATCCTGCCAGAAGACTGGTTAAACGCCAATGTCTCGGCGAAAGGAGAGAAAGCCAGTCCAGCAAACTACCGTTCGGTTTCACTTACATGCATACTCTGTAAAAACATGCAGCATATTTGTCACCAGTCAGATCTGTCGCCATCTTAAGACTTATAGCATCCTCCACCCGAACCAGCATGGCTTCCGGAAAGGACTATCCTGTGATGAGACTCAGCTTATCAGTACCCTGCAGGACTGGACCCTTAGTGCTGACCACAAACGCCAAACTGACGTAGTGTTGCTGGGCTTCAGCAAAGCGTTTGATAACGTGTCACACCGGAGGTTGCTGCGGAAAGTCGATTTGATATGGGATAAGAGGCAAGACCAAAGCATGGATTGCTGCCTTCCTGGTACACCGCACCAATCACTGATGTACTGTCCGGAGTGCATCAGGGGACTGTGCTTGGTCACCTCTTATTCCTGCTTTACAGTAACAACATCTCCACTGCCATCAGTTCCCCCATGTGCTTGTTTGCAGACAAAAGTCTCAAGCTCGTGTACTGTGAGATCAAATCCCCAGCCGATCACCTCACATTGCAGGATGACATCAACAAGCTATACGGCTGGACCGAGTGATGGCCGATGAACTTTAATGTGACCAAATGTACAGTCATCGCTCTACTCTCGGAAGGTTCTACAACATGACTACATCATGAATGCTCAGCTCATCCCACAAGTCCAGAAACACGACTACCTTAGCCTCAACATCTCATCATCTCTCACATGGAAGGACCAGTGCACCAAGGTAGGAAACAGGGCCAAGCTTACTCTGGGACTCGTCAGGAGGACCTTGCATGCCACTGACAAGAGTGTGTGAAAAACAGCCTATGATCATGAGATGCTGATCAGACCCTCCTTGGAATATGCGACATACACCTGGTCGCCACACACCCAGAAGGACAAACAGTGAGTGAATGAGTGAGTGAGTGAGTGAGTGAGTGTGAATGAGTGAGTGAGTGAGTGAATGAATGAGTGAGTGAGTGAGTGAGTGAGTGAGTGAGTGAGTGAGCGAGCGAGCGAGCGAGCGAGCGAGGGAATGAGTGAGTGAGTGAGGGAGGGAGGGAGGGAGGGAGTCAGTTAGTCAGTCAGCTCTTCAATTAACTTGCTATATGTGTAGGTGTAGTTTCTGGTATCGTCCAGTGTATCTTTTTCCTTAAATTTGGTTCATTACAGGGTATGCTTTTTGAATAAATTGTTGTAATATAGGGTACTGTGTTGGCTCTGTTGTACATTCTCTGAAATGATGCCTACTAAGCTACTTATTATTAATTTGGATCATTTGAAATTATTATACTTAGTTTATAAGCACTGAAAACGATTCAAATGTAGCTGGGTGCAACATAGATATAATGAATGTCTACAGATATTTGGCCGTTTACACCAGGGTATACATTTGCAAAATTTTGGTTTAGCCCAGGGTTAGGGTGGCGAGGGCCGGGCCGTACCCCCCTACCGAAACATAAGTTGAGACCCCCCCCCCTCCCCCCCCTCCCGGGGGCGGGTGGGCGGGGGGGGGGGGGAATCACAGTACAAGGCATTCCAGGCAGCAGCCCACCATATTCCAGATGTAGACTGCTCTGCCGACATGGATTTTAGCCCACGGACTGCACCGTTTTTACCCGTAAATAGTTTGTAGTATGCCCCCTGGGAACTGGCGTACTGCTGTACAGTGAAACACCACTTATTGGCAGGAATAACTTCAAGACTTGAAGACCCGGTTACTGGGCCTCACCGTAGATGTTGGTGACGTAAGTCGACAACGTCCGGTATGATATAGACTATTGTTTTGTGTTTGTGCAAATCTTAACGTTCGGTCATATTTAAATCTCAGTTCGCAATAAATTTCAATGTTTGAATGAAATAAGAAGCCAAACCTAAACTAAATTAGAATGTGTAAAATAGGCTGGCGGATGTAGGTAGTTATTTTTGGTGCATAAAGTCGTGCAGTTGTTTTGGGCGATAATAAGGTAGTCTGATGCCTAACATTAGTAGTGGACTTTTTAAATTAAATACTGCTGCTTCACCACTGTTCACCTGTTCACTATCAGCAGTAATCAGTTGCCGATCCTTATTGAGATCTATTTATTGTTCTACAAAAAAAGGAAGTCTGTAGAGATAACCTTGATTCCAATTTGACATAGTACAGCAGGTATGCATACAGTGTCACAGCACAAGTGACTCTTAATACCGCTGTAATAAGTTACCGGTCGTTTCGTTACACGGTCGTTTCGTCACATCCTACAGTCAGTTCACCACAGTCAGGTTATCACACCCGATTTAACAACACTGCGTCGAACTAACCTGATCAACGGTGCATTGGGGTGTCCAGCAGTCCAGCACTTTGTTGTTACATCGTAGGCAGGGCCCTAAAAATCATTTGATTTTTAGGGCCCTGCCTACGATGCTGGAGCAATTGCAGATGTTGGCTTCCCTGTGTGTTTTAAAGGCTAATGGTTATTGTCTGCTTTGTTAATTAGCTGTACCAGTTGTTAAGTTATCATGGTTATAACCATGTAATCATGGGAAAGAAAACTCCGGTTCCAAGTGAGGGCTTCATGGACTTTAACATGTTTAATTTCAGAAAAAGTCCATATTACAAGTTACAACAAAGTTTGATACAGCAGTAATTATGGGACATTGATTCCAAATAAACATGTTTGAGGAGGCAAACTCATTTATCCCCAGGTCCACCACAAGCCCCGGCCACGACCCCTCTCCCTCATTAGCCTGCAGTCAGTTTGTCACACAAAAATAACAATGAATAACGGTGACAAAATGACTGTCGACTGGCTACATCGTAATTGTGTCATAATAGACCTTAAATGAGCTTTCAGTCAGGTGAAGAGCTGTTCATGGCTAGCATACACAATGATACAAGAGATTGACTTAAGCAAACGTTAAATGTGAAACATTATGCATTGCCCATATTTTGACCTTGAATTGTATTTGTAACAAGAAATTTTTCATTGAACATGTTAAAAGAGAATAATATATAGTGCTCAAGACAGTTAAGGGAGTAGGTTTTGCTTGAAAATATCTATCACCCAAGCAAGATTTTTCACAAGGAAAAGAAGTTTAAAGAACCCTATGTTCATATGTTGTCCAGGCCATCATTGGAGATACATAGCTACATGTAGCTGTCCATCAAGTCAAAGTCTGACTTTGAATAGTTTTGGCTGTCCATAGTCTCCCAAAAACAACATGTTAATCATGTTAATAGCATACTTTTTATGTTTAAGAATCTCCAGTAGGTCACAGTAGTAGCTGTGCCGTTTATCAGTAAATGTTTTGATCACATGTATTTATCGTGTTTATTTAGATCCAGTAATGATGGTAATTTTCATGTTACAATGCACATATACATCATGTACATTGCATCAACATGATCAACCATTTTGCAAAATTTCACATGCATATTAAATCATTGGGGTCCAGGACTGCCTCAAAGTCTTATCATAAAACATGTTATCATCTTATCCTAAAACTGCTTAATCTACTACATAATGAGGAAATGATCTGTAATTTACCAGTCAATTATTGAACAAAAGGATAAAACATCTAAGATTACTGGTCACTAGTAATGTTGCTGGCTATCGGTGGAAGACATGCTCTATGTGATGTTACTGGGAGCCAGTAAGAATATTGTAAGTGTGAGTGTGAGTGTTATCATAGTTTTACGGCACATCAACACCAAAAGGGTCATACCGTGCCAAAACAGGTGATAATGATTGCAACGTCAATTTCTAGTCGCTACAGTCTAAGCACTGCACTGTGTGAGAGCATTCGCTATCAGGCCAAGTCTGAACAAAATGTCCGACAAGACCTGATACCCAGGGTGCTGTGGAAGGATTAGTGTTTAAAATTCCCCCTTCCATATGATACCATATTAATGAAAACGAACAAAAAAAATCTCAACATTCTGAAAATACCATTTTTTGTAAAACTGAAAAGTGCTGGTGTATTCATTGGATGAATCTACATGTAAAATTTGAACAAAGTCTGGCCAATGTCTTAGGAGAATATTTCACTCCACGTGTAAAGGATGGCTGGAAGGATAATGGATAAATTCAAGCTCCAGTCTCACCAATGAGGTTTTTTTGTTTTCTTTATTTCTTAGCTCAGCTAGTGGCCTAGCTTTTGGACTTAGATCTTGATTTTTCTCTATATTTCTAGTTCAGCTAGGCTACTAACTCCACTAAAAAAAATTAGAAAAATACAAATCTCAGTCCTGCCATTGACCAACGGCTCTGTTGTGTCTGCTCTATCAGCCGCGATTTAGGGAACAGTAGCTCCATGTACTAGTGGGCAGTCTATTTCCACATTACCTGGACCTGTGAGCTCTGAGCATTCAGGAGACTCAGGAAACCCCTAACAGCCAGCCAGCTCCCTGGCATCCTATTCAAGACAAAGCCAAGAGTTCTTTATCCAATTTTCCAGTGGGATAATCACAAAGTTCCCTTTTCAATGCAATTTTCCTGCAATTTGGTTTCATACAGTGAAGACATGGCTGATATGGGCCGTATTACCTGTAATAGCAGGTAAATTGGCAGAGAGGGCAAGGCTGTAATAACTCCGGGGCTCGTGTTTTACCCTCCACCAGGATACCTCCAGCAGCCAATTATTACAGCCAAACTAAATAAGGGTAAGAAGTCCAGTGGAATGCCTTTGGTGGTGTTGTGACAGAACAGCCGGCCTTCATAACAGTTTTCTCTGAATATGATTGTACCGGTATTCCTTCTTAGGACTAAAGCTTCTGCTTGGTGTGAATTGCCATTGAACAAATAAGGTCGTTACTAATGAATAGTGCAACAGAGTCAGCTGACTTCAAAATACATGTAGTGTTGAAGAAAGGTGAATACACAAAAAATAGCAACTTAAAATTCTGTTTTAATGCAGCATATTCCTTGAAATTGGCCAAATGAGAATAATTGTTAGCATCCCATGAAACTAATTAATCTGAATGAAGGCTGAATATAAAGACCACCCCCACTTTTCGGACCCAGGTGATGATCACCCTAAAATGAACTCAAAACGCAGGTATGTGTGCAATCTGCAGTGCACCATGTATTATATGACACACACTGCATCTATAGCAGTGGCTAAGCAGTTCCTTCCTCAAATTGTCAAGTTGCTTTTGGATGCAAACAATGGACCCAAGCTCCCTACTTTCTCTATACATTTAGCTGTTTTCGGAACTGGACTTGCCATGGAAGCTTTTTTTGTTGCACAATCCTTGGAGACCATATATACATGTATAGAATTTACAGATACAGTAAGTATATATGTAAGAGCACATCACAATACTTGATCTTGTTCAGCATGTGCATGCACCTCCAGTCCATCCCTATGGCCTCCAGCAGAAAGCTAGACCCAGCCATTTTCCAGCCATCATTTCTAGTGTCACCCACAGAGGGACCGAAGCTGCCTATCCTGACCATTGCATTCGGTCCCATGTCTGCAACAAAACCTGCTTTGCTTTGCATGCTTTATAAGGAAATTTGTGCTCCCAGTTAGGAGTTCATCTCTGGAGAGACCACCGCCAGTGAAGATGAACCTGTGACTGAGGTAAAACCTGCCAAAGAAGCGGCTTAATAACCCTCGTAATCTGTCCCCCAGCCGTACTCCCTTGGCACCCTTGGATTGGGGGAGAGTTGGGGGAGCCCACCGAAGCCACACAAACAGTTCATTAACTAGATTACCTCCAGCTTTAAGTAGATACTCTGTGTCAGAAATGCAATAACGGGACTGCCAAGGTCATTCAGACCTCTCATCCTGTCACCTGCGAGTCCCCAAAACCAGGTAGAAACGGCAAGCTTAGTTTGGACTTAGTTGACTGGAAAGAGACAGACAAAGCCCTAGCAATGGGATCTTCTCTCCAGCCAAACTGGAAACATTAATCTGTCAAAGGTCAATGAAGGTAGGAGCCAGGTAATGACTGAAACTGCTGAAATCAGTAAAAAGTTGCAGCCTGCTGGAAGTGCTTTGCAATTATTAGGTGTCTTTCCCACCCATATATGTATTCCAAAACTCTTTTTTTTTTAGTCCATTAGGACCTCTTGATCAGCTTGAGGACAAGGCCTTATACAGCATAATTGCCCAGTCTCTATGAGAATCGCTGGTTGTAGTAATGAAACAGATTTGTGAGTTTTCACCCTTTTACGGTCAGGTAAAATGATGCTGATCGAAGGCCATTTGAAAGTTTATGGTCAGATTCCATAAGTACACTGTACAGTCAGCATGTTTTTTTTTTTGGTTTATTTTCTTTGCACTGAACATCTCAACATTCAGATTACCTGTTACTGTAGCTATCAGATGAGTCATCTTTCAGAAAAGGTAATGCATTTGAAGAAACACTAGATACCATTTGTTCTCTAACATGTGAAGGCCACATTCCTAAAAGGGGAAACCCCACTTGACTCCTGAATCCTAATACATGTACATGGCAATCTATATATGACCTGTGTCAGAGACATGTATCCTCTAGACTGTGAAAAGGTAACGATTTTTTTTTCTGCCATACTGAAGGGAAAGTACTGGGGTACCAAATACTACTTTGACTCGGACTACTTTGAGGGAAATTGTAAAAGACAAAGTTATTTTGGAATAGAGGATCATCACATGTGTCACTAGATTCAACTCCAAAATGGCTGTGCAACTGACTGTGGGTACATACTGCCCTCTCTGTCATATCCCAACCCACAGACAACAGTAATTACTTGAGCTCAGGACAGTGTGGGTACATACTGCCCTGTCTGTTAGCTCTCAACCCACACACAGCAGTAATTAACTGGCATGGGGGACAGTGTGGGTGCATACTGAGGGCTCTACATGGGTAAAAAATGAAGTCCGACATGGCCACTTTAAAAGTTGTAGAAGTCTGACGTGGGGTTTTATAAAAAC
>JAAUYG010031241.1_pt1 | contig 14027 bp, 8 predicted proteins | sample 7278091 | NCBI WGS metagenome assembly JAAUYG01 (sample SAMN14350201, study PRJNA611818) | marine sediment metagenome | isolation source: surface marine sediment (0.6m) | place: French Polynesia: Moorea | collected 2018-08
ATATATTTTCTCAGATTTCTACCATGTCACACATGGGGTCATTGTTTTTGGATACTAATCAACCCCCCCCCCAAAAAAAAAAAAAAAAAAAGCAAAAACTTTACAGTATTTTCAAGAACTCCTGCCGTGCACTGCAAGGTAGAGTCTTGAGACCTTTTGAACTAAACTACAATTTTTGGCTTTGCTTGCTACTTAGCTTAAAGCCAATTTATTCTTCTTGTCTGTGCATGTGTCAGCACAACATAAAAACATGACACTTATGAAAGAGTTTGAAAACATGTCACAAAACAAGATCACAATTTGGGATCTCCCAGACTTTTCAATGCTTCCCGCATTATCAGGAACAGGGAAAACTGAAAAAAAGTTTGGGTTTTATGTACAAGCTTAGTAGAGGAACATAACAGCCTTTAAAGGCTGTATGTGAGTTACTTCAGAAGAGATAGTCTCATCCCATTGTATAAAGCACAAAAAGAGTAAACACTTTTCCTTTTAACATAGTCACTATAGAACGTACACAACCTCTTATTGAAATTTGCTACAATGTGAAAGTTTTCACAAGATAGCACATGGGTATCACGCCATTGTGGCATGCTGTGAGCACAGTAGTGACACCTAGTGGCAGAAAACCAAATATTCTGCCAGTGGTGCGTGATGTGCGGTGTGTCTATAGTTGCAGCAGAGGAGTTTCAAAGACTACATGGGTGCCGTATGAACTGAATCTAAGACTCCATTAGACCCGCCTTCAGTGACCTTTAAAATAAATCCTCAATTGAAGCTAAAGATTTGTATTGCTCAGAAAACATGAGAAAATTAACTCCCAGAATGGTATTTTTGTGAAAATTTGAAAAAAGGGTATATTTGTGTCTCAAAGAAACCAAATATGCATGAACAAGACATTGCAACTTATGAGTCATTTGAAAAAACGATGTCTGAATTTATTTTTTGTTGATTTCTTTTTTTTTTTTTTCGTTCTTTTCATTTTGTTTTGCATCGATCTGGATTCCTTGCAATTATAGAATTGCCATTAAAATGCGTTAAGACTACATGTACATGTATGTAATTCTAATATATATATGGCCTTGAAAAATAAGATCAGGTCTGCTTTTCAATAATTTAAAGAAGAAGAAGAAGAAGAAGAAGAAGAAGAAGAAGAAGAAGAAGAAGAAGAAGAAGAAGAAGAAGAAGAAGAAGAAGAAAAAAGAAGAAGAAAAAGAAGAAGAAAAAGAAAAAGAAAAAGAAGAAAGATTAGCTAGGGAACAGAATAAGGATCAGGTGCTACAAACAATTTTTTTCCACTGAAATAAGACAGCTGCAGCCCTGCTGCGGCCATTTTCAGAGAGATCAGTTTGCGCCTCTCGGAATTAGTTTGAGCCTCTTGTTCCTCTATTTGATCTTGATCTGATCACTCTGACGTAGACAAATAGAGATTAAGGGATGGATCAGGTAGAGTGCCCTGGCTAGCCTGCTAATCCGTCATGGACAGGAAGCATGTAAATTACCGCCTCCCATACCCTGGTATCCATAAAGCCAGGGCACTAATTTTGCTAATGAGCAGCTAATGATTGAGTCATACTTGCTAATGTTCAAGTTGATTGGGCCTTTAAACAACTGGGTAGGGGGAGATCGGACCTGGGTAGCCATGTCAGACACTGCGGTGCCACTCGACCACTCTGTTACTCCACACTCTTTGCTCGCTGTTCCGGTTATGAGTCAACTCGGCCCGTCCATACAGATGACCCGCATTGCTTGTGGAAATCCCCGAGACCTCTGGCCAGCATGGCACGGCGTGGCTCTACCGCTCTATCAGTGCACCTTGCCGATGTCTCCGATGCCATCGGGGACCAGGGTAGCTAGCCATCACGTCGTCGTCCCGGTGCGGATATGATAACCGTAGGGCCTGTTGAAACAGCGACGACGACACCGTCATGGGGACAGGTGCCAGAACATAACAGCTACTCTAATCAATTTTGCTGTCCGCGTCGTGTGCCAGGGGCAAGGCAGCCTATTATCACTGCAAAATGGTAGAGCATAATATATTATATAGGTGAATTGGCCATAATTAGAGGGACCTTCTATACGGCCAAGCTTGCTCCTTTTTTCTTGGAAAAAATAACCAAGAACTATATTCTTCAGCTTACCAACAACAACGATTCTTAGACCACGCTGACCCTCTCCACCCTTCCAATTACATGCCATGCTTTATTAATAATACCTGTTAATATTTTGCACATAATCGCCATGGTTTATATTGGCGACACCTCGATTGCCAGTCATCTGTATTTCCTGGAATCGGCAGAGTCTGCTGCCAGTTGGAGTCAGTGTCACGCTTTGATTGGTACGGAGACAATCACCGTGCTGTACCGGACACACGCCGAGGTCTGGATCTGACCCAACTACCTGTCACCCGACACCTGACTCCACCTGTCACCAAATGTCCCCAATCAGTCAGATAATGACCCCCCAAGCCAGGTAACTGCTCTACGGGGACATTATACAGAGCTGCTACCTGGGATGGTATATGGTATGATATATACAGTACTGCTACCTTGACTGGGATGGTCCAGATTGAGACAGTGCTTGGCCAGTCAGGTCAGGCATGCTCTTCATGCGCAACTCGTCACAACCCGGGGAAGACCGACAATCATTTTGTTTTATTGCTCTTACCATCATTACCCATCATGCAATAGGTTGCCAAATATGTGCCAGAAATGGCTTGTAGTGCTGTATCAGGACATTTGTTCATCGCTCAATTTAATTTCGCTTGAAGCCAAGTTTTAAAATGGTACAAACATAATATAAAGCCCCTGGATTTTGTGGGTATATGGTACACAATATAAATAACGTCACCTGGTTACAGGTAACACTAAACCATGTAACTGCAGATATAGACAACAGGTGGTACTTGGCAAATGACGTATCTCATACGAATTGAGTGCCAAAAAATTAAATAGAAGTCTGTATATATATATACACACAAAGCTGAATTCCACCATAATGTTTGATCTACCTGTTTGAATTACTATCCACTGATATTCTTGGTATTAGGTCGCATTCAGTGCCATGGCAGTTCTCAGAAGTGTGCGCTACATGTATCTTCCATATGAAACATGGACATACCGGACATACAGATACAGACTTACATCAACTGTGATGATATTAATGACATACCGCTACTGTTCTTAGGTCAGCAGAAAACCCCCAGGTACAGCTATAAATGGAAAAAATTCTTTTGGGTCATAATATCATAAATGTCCTTTCATTAATTATATTTCGTGGAACTACATGCTGTACCAGCTAGCATCTACCAGATTCCTATTGCCAGGGAAAGTGATGTGCTATATATTTACATTCCCATTATAATCATATAAACTCAGTCGAATGTCTTGGCAATCACACACAATAATATTACATATCCTAAAGATAGTGGCGATTATGAAACGGGGTGGCTAATACAGGGGTCCCTCTCTTAGTGGCCACTCTCAACAGAGGCCACCCTCTCTAATAAGGCCACAAATCTTTGTTGCTAACAATGTATTTACTTCTCCCTCTCACCAATTAGACCACCTCTCTAATGTGGCCAAAATTTCTTGGCAAATAGGGTGGCCTTATTAGAGATGGACTACTGTATTGGTTATAAATATCCAAATGATAAGAGAGACCTGGCGGGAGCAAGGGTGAGAGGGAGGTGGGGGGTGGGAGATGTTTATAGCATGTATAGTGCTCATGTGGATACATATATATATGTAGTGTGAAGCTATTCTTAGGCTACCATATAACTAAGTTGGGGGGGGGGGGTAGCATGAATTTGGGAACTTTCACAAGATAAATAATCGCAGCAGGATGCATATTGTAAATATGTACACAATGTATAGCAAGTTCACCAACCTTTTGTCAATAAAATACTACCGCAACTACTACTACCACTGCTGGTGCTGCTGCTGCTACCAGTACTTCTACTGTTACTACTACTGCTACTACTGCTACTGTTACTATTACTACCAGTGACAGCTGCTACCATATACTACTACTACTGTTAAGCGGTGCTTTTACACCACCACCACCCCTTAGAAGCTAGTGAGCCTAGCGCTTTGCATAATGGTATTCATGCATGTATATATTTTTTGCAGCAACCATACCTGTTCACTCTACACCCAGACACAGTCTCAAGGCCCCAAGTTTAACATTATACAATATCTGTCTCAGTTTATTGCCACAGGTATTCAACTCAGTGAACTAGAGCACATTACGAGTACCCGGTTGATTAAGTAATTAACAACCTTGTTAGGGTACTCAGAAAATTAAGCACAGGCTGGATTCAAAGCAAATTCAACATGTTCAATGTAAGTATACCATGTCAGAGTGCTTGCAGGCTTGGGGTGGTCATACCAGCTACTGAGCAGCCCACCCGGGGCAACCCACCCAGGGCAGCCTAGTGCCTTCACTACTTGGAGAACAGACCTTCCAGAAAGTACCATTATGTCGCAGATCATAATTTACCGAAAACCAGTTTCAGGAACAACGGGAATTATAAAATATACACATACAGCCTTCTGGTGATATAGTGAACCACGTAGTACATTTCCTCCCTGTCATATATGACCAGGATAAAGATATATAGGCAATGAATCTGCTCCATATAGTTTTGTATGTCCCTTAATCAAACCAGATGCAGCAGATGTTCATTAGCCATGCCCCAGGCACCTCTGAACCCGGAGTAATCCTGAATGTCTCCCAAGAGGAAGAAGCCATCCCTTGCACCCGGACCCAAATTATCACGCAGCCTGGACCCCACTTGCATGAATCACCCACCCGAATGACAACGCCAGGCATTCCTGTTCGTTTTTACTCATTATCTAAGATACGATGCACTGCATAAAACAATCCAATTCTGGACAGCGATCGGCTCATCAGGGGGGGTCCTGAAAGTGCATTCTGGCAGGCAGGAAGAATTAAATCATTCCACGCGTCAATTTTCCGTCTGTGTATGTATTATACGATCCATCTCATTTGGACATGTTAACTGGCGCCAATGGCAAAAGTCCGGGATAGCCGGGGTCTTCGTCTGACATGTCACCTTTTAGTCAAGGAAGTCTCTGAGATTCTAACATTAGCTGGTAATGTATTAGTAGTTATACCCACATTACCGTCAAGGTTCTATGTGCCAATGTAATATACAGCAATATTTAGTAAAATCACCCAGGTTTTCCAGGTGCTTACTACTTCAACAGGAGAAATCCTATTCAGAGCGTCATGGTCCAACAGAATTAGTCCTAAATTTTCAATGGAATATATATCCACATTCATCCCGCAGAAAATGTCAACTGGAATCGCCATTGGTGCCACATGACCCGTCTGCCTCATTTGATGCTAGTTGGAGAATGAGAGCTGGGATATCAAACCATGCCTCCTTGTTCAATGCTGGTGTTTATTTTGATGGATGTTTATCGCCTCCTTTATTCTGTGTCTCATTGCTCGATCTTCTCTGTCCCAAATCCTCACATGCTCATGATCTTCCCGGACAATGGTGGAGCGATTCTGCCAAAAATTTGGGACATATATATTGTGTTAGTGAGTGAATCGCGCTTTACCTCTGCATTTGACCTGTGGAGACCATAAAGCCAAGAAACCAAAGCCAACAGAAACATTAACATCTTTGGTTTGGTGCAGTCGAGGATCGAATCCCAGCCTTCCGCACCCCTATCGGACACTTGGACTGCAAGGCTAGAACATTGTAAGGCATAAATCCTTTCGCTATGGTAAATGACCCAAAGGATTCAATGTGTTTATGATGTTTTTTTCATACAGAATAAACTGCTATGTTTGTACATACATTCTTTTTGCAGGTAAGGTAATGCTGAAATTTGATTGTGAATTGTTCCGAAATAAACTACAGTAGTTCACTTCTAATAGGGACACCTCTCCCCCAAATAATTCTGTCCTCATTAGAGAGGTATCCTTTGGTGAGAGGGACAAATAAAGGCATTCATAATACTTGATGCCAAATAATTCTGTCCTCATTAGAGTGGTGTCCTTTGGTGAGTGTCAACTGTATCCATCTTTTTCTTTACTAAGCTGCAATCTATTACATATATGCAGAATAATCCACCTGCCCGCCTACCAATTTACCTGGACTTCTGCAAAAATATTCCATCCTATTGCAGACATGTAATATGTTACCTTGAATTCTGCAGAAAATATCACAGGATTTTATATGTATGAAATTTAAATATTAGAGTGCAGTGTAGAGTTCACCCAAAACAAACCATACTGGTACATTATTTCCTATCTGTTTTCAAAGAGAACAGATATACTGGTTGAACTTGTGTTCTACAGTGCTTAATCTTGAGAAAGTATCTTTTCCAACAAAAATCTGGTCTTTAGCAATAATGGCAATTCTTATATACCTAGCGTTTTATCCTCAACGAGCTCAAAGCACTTTATATATTAACCCTGGCACACCTGTATACACCAACACTTTCTTAACTCCTCAATACAGCAGTTTTCAATTTCAGCTGAGTGAACCAGAGACAACATCACTCTTATATCACTCTTTACACCACTCTTGAGGGATAAGCAACATTGGGTAGGATCAGCACCAGTATTTGGGTAGGTGTCAAAGATCTACCAGGCGGCTGTAATCAAAGGTTATGGGTTCGACTAGCACTAGTATTTGGGTGGGTGTCAAAGAGTTACCAGGCGGCTGTAATCAAAGATTATGAGGGCTCCGCATGGGTCCAAATATTTTATGCTATGTCACACTTCACTTTTTATTTTGTCCCTATGTTGCCATGTCACTTTTTATAAGACCTTGACGTCACTTTCTACAGTTTTATAAAAGGCCATGTCGGACTTCTACAACTTTTAAAGTGGCCGTGTCGCACTTCGTTTTTTACCCATGTGGAGCCCTATTATGGGTTCGACTAGCACCAGTATTTGGATGGGTGTCAAAGAGCTACCAGGCGGCTGTAATCAAAAGTTATGGGTTCGACTAGCACCAGTATTTGGATGGGTGTCAAAGAGCTACCAGGCGGCTGTAATCAAAGATTATGAGTTCGACTAGCACCAGTATTTGGATGGGTGTCAAAGAGCTACCAGATGGCTGTAATCAAAGATTATGAGTTCGACTAGCCCCAGTGTTTGGGTGGGTGTCAAAGAGCTACCACGCGGCTGTAATCAAATATTATGGATTTGACTAGCGCCACCATGTCTTTGGGTGGGTGTCAAAGGGCTACCACGTGGCTGTAACGTGTTATCAAAGATTATGGGTCACCTGTTCGGAATATAAAAGCCATGATGTGTCTGGAACTATCACACCGACATATACAAGACTCATTGCCTATCGGCTATATAACCTAGCAAGGTTGCAGCCTAAGGGCTACAATCGAATTGAATCCATGAATGTTACAATATCTTGTCTGCAGCTGGTTCACATGACAGATTAAATGACATTGTGTGTTGTCTGCAGCTGGTATACACACCAAAGCCCTTCTGGCATATTGGTTATTATTTGTGATATGATGTCACGCATAGAAACACACCATTTGTTTGAAATGCTTTCGTTCCTTCTGATTAAACATAGCTGGTATTCAATGCCGTAGATCGCTTACTATCTACTACATTGCTGAATGCAAAATAGGACACCTTCAATAGGCAGGGTGTCTCATGTGACACTTAGTTATGGTGACATTAATGTTTTGGAATTAACAGCTTTTTACATACATATATCAGTCACAAAATATTTAGTGTCCACAAAGAAGGATTTATCCGAACGCTTTTCAAAAGACTTTTCATCAAATTGTATGTATCACTTTATAGAATTATCCCGGTAGTACAGCTAGCATCACTGCTAAAGTCAGTTACCCGTACGTAGTGCATGCTGCTCTAGTTGTGGCCCTCTGGCGAGTTTCCCGCCAAACCTTGACACACTTAATAACTTAATCATGAGCAAGAATCTTTTCCACCTAAAATCTGTTCCTTGGCCTCCACTGGTTGACACAAAGTGATTTTTTTTTTTTACCTACTCCTTTTTTTTTTTCCTTTTTTTTTTTTTTTTGGCATGACCACCTTGCCTGGGAGAGCACGCGACATGCCATTTGGCACACGCCGATACTTACGGTGACGCAGCGTCTGCCGGCCTTGCTTGCAACGAGACACACAAACATCTATAATGGTGCTTAAGTACATATATCTTCATACATATATATATATGGTCTTCACAATTTTTTTTTTTGATAGAGGGAGGTGGTTGGATGGGGGTGGGAGGTCAAGTTACCGGATGTCAGGCATATTGCGAGGGGGAGGTAGGGGGGTGACTGGGTGGGGGTGGGGGTTGACACCACTGTGTCACCCTTACCCGCTGGGTTGCATGTTTGTCCAGAAGAAGGACAGCAATCTTCCTGTGTCAATATACACATTTTGCCTACACCCCACTTGCCTTTCACACAACTTTCTATGGAGAGCCCCTTATTGCCCAATTTCGTTTCTTCAAACGTGTCCTCACTCCTCGCTCAACTGCATCACAGCTCTGAATATTGGCCTCAATACACCCCCGGACCTGCGAAACACTGAGTACAACATATTGAGTTAACTGCACAAATGCGACATTACAATGTACAGGCAAGATCCTAGTCTGTCGAGACCTAGGACAAATCCTTATCTTTCCCCTGTATTAATATATCTGCATAAGGTTTCATTGGTCGGGTTGGTTAATCTATGGAACTCCCATACATGTATCTGGGATGTGTTATACAAGTATGCATACATACACTCTACAGGCAGTGCAGCTTTAATTTAGTCAACAGATCAGTTGATAGATTTTGGTAAACGGAATATAATGGTCCCTCTCCTAAAGCACCCTATAGACCCTTGAAAATACCTCTATTTATTGAGGATCAAAAACTTTGCAACCAAGAATCTTTAGGAATCGTACAGGGTAGGGTACTTCAATTAGGACATAACCAAAGTCAAAACAAATGGTGGAGTATATTGTATTCTGTAACAATAACCAATAGTCTATCCTGCACAGATTAACTATATTATGGCCATCTGAAAATTTTCCACAATGTCACATTTTTCAGATAAAATTTCAGACACCACATGCAATCTCACCTCTACTCCAGAACCTGACTTTCAAAAAGATGCAGCTTTTTATTTTTTTCCTAAAATTAAATTGCGGGATCACAAAATAAGCTCCTGTTTTAAATTAAATGTAAAGGTGAAACATTTTTGACAAATGTCTGCCAAACAGAACGACACAGTGTGTCACACACACACCACACAAAAGAATTTACAAACCAGAACACTTGTAAATTAACTTCCTATGGGTGGGATTTGAAAACTGCCTCTGCAACCTAGCTGTCTTGCTCATGTTGATTGAGCCTTAAACCTGACGTTGGTGTCTGATTCACTCTATCAATACTGAGAGGGGTTACAAACATTTTCCATTTAACTTTTTGACTTTTTGACATTTAACGGAGCCTACCATGTCTCCAGGTCCACTCACTTTGACATTTACTTTTGCTAGGAGGGTCTTCCCAGCTGCTTAGTAGATACAGCATGCTATGGGTGGGTCTTGTAAAGGCGTAAAAGGTACACATGATCATGGATGGGAGTTACCTCTGAAAACTCCACCCCAAAAGCATTACCCAAGCTCATGGCCTAACCTGACTGTCAACATCCTGCGCATACATCAGATAGCTACAGTGTCACACAGACGTGTTGTAAGGCGATGCATTGGACACGAAGAAAGTACCGCGGTAGTAAAATTCTCTCTGCACAAAGTAGGGCAGAATCATATATTTTAACATTTTTTAATGCTAGGCTATGACTTCCCATGTGACAAAACAAATGAAGAGGCCACTTCAAGCAGCAGTATTGTATTGTCAAATTAAGGGTACATCTGCAAAACTTTGTTATAGCCTCCCTGACAAATTCAGGACACTTAAAGACTTTACAAGTTTTAAAAGGGAGCTGAAGACATTTTTTTAAATATGTTTTAGACTGAAGTTTCTGGAACATGTATGCTCTAGACACTTGATGTGACTGCTGTGCACAAGTGCCAATGGCAAGTACCAGTGGAATTGTCACTATAAAATTATTAATTTGTACCAGTATTTGTACATAGTTTTAATATATAGGTTAAAGTGTAATCATTAACACTTTCCTGATTAGATTACCTGTCACTGCAGTTTGTGGAATTTAATTTTTTATGCTTCATAAGTACTGCAAGCTTTTAATTATTAGTCTTGCAGTAGAATTTATTTTTTTATGCTTCGTAAGTACTGCAAGCTTTAATTACAAGTTCTTGCATATGTGTACCATGTGCAAAACTGAATGAGAAGTGAAATCACAAACATGGGGAAAATAAACCTGTACCTTTGAGGCAAAGTAGGTCATATGTGACAACTGTTATTTGATTCAGTGACATGGCTAAGGGCTCCCCTGTGACATTATTTTTGTTTGCTCAAGAGAGATAGTTGCATTTTTTTACTTTCGCAAATTTCAGCTAATTGTCGCTTGAGCTCATGCAGTCACAGAGTGCTTGTCTGTTGTTTTCTGTCGGTCTTTCTGACTGAGACGTCTCATCTCGTAGCTTGTCACTGCATGTGCCTAGCTCTTCATTAGGCAATAACATTAAAATCCCTACCAAGCCAGCTAACTTCCCTCCATGCCCTACCAGGATTCTCCTGCCGACACAACAGACACGACACAACAGACACGACGACACGTGCCCTGCTTCTGTTGCCGATTAATATTTCACATTTCAGCTTTCGGTTGCACTTGAGTGCTTAGGCGACACTCCGGTTTGACAGGGCAGTGCAGGTGAAATATACAGGTAAATTGATTGGTGGTACGGAGGCTGAAAGCCAATCTCGCTAGGACAACACGGGGTGTGACACAGATGGCGGGATTTGGGTCACGGGACTCCAAACTAATTTCAGGTCATGTTACTTGAGAAACACCCACAATCAGGCACATGTTTGTTGGAGGTGTTCTGCTATTGCTAACATATAATTAAAACGTAAGATCGCCTGGGTAAAAACCTGTTTGATTTCAAACATTTGAATCACTTTTTTTTTTCTTTTAAGTGACATATTTGCCCAGCGGTTTAAAGACATTCAGATCAAAGGGTCGTAAGTTCAAACCCAGTCTGAAACACGTTTCACCTTATTGCCTGCATGCTGCTTGGCCCGGTTTAGCCAGGCATCACTTGTGCAGAAACACGGCCTAAACCTTATCAGTTTTTCTTTGTCTTTTTAAAATCCTATTCGCTCAATGGCTAGAACACATGTGCGTTCTTGGCCATTACAGTAGCCACTCTGTTTTACCACCCTTTATTAAGACCAACCTCTATTATAAGACCACTCGTTATGGTCCCAAAGTGTCACTCTCTGTGTTAAATAACCTTTATTTTAAGACCACCTGCAATATAAGGCCACATTTTCTTGGTCTCCCATGGGTGGTCTTAAAACAGAGGGAATACTGTACAGTGCCTGATGCAGGTCAAATACAGAGGTCCCTGCATTTTAAGACCTCCCACTCAACCAAACATAAGGGTCTTACATTGAAGGTTGTAGTCTTAAAATGGGAGGGTATTTATATTGGAAATATAGTAGTGTCACTGATGGGCACTTTTAAAATAGAGGGCAGTCTTAAAAGGGAGGTACGTGTCTTAAATAATAGGGGCTCTGAACCTCTTAAAACTGTCCTTACTGTAAGATGCTTATCTTATCATAGGGCATTGCTACACAGTCTGCCACTGAGCCAATGGCATCAAATATGTAAGCTCATGGGTCTAAGCTTATTTATTGCATATACTAAATGGCATTCAGGTGTATCTAAGAAGAGTGTTGGTGATGACCATTTGGGCTTCTTCTCGAAAATACTTCAGTCCCAAGTTTTGACCTTAAAAAAGTCAGATTCTTAGCCAATCACATTGCTCAGATTAGTGATTTAAGTCAAAACCTAAACTTTAAGTATTTTCGAGAACTCCACCCCTGCCGATGTACATGTACATGTGAGACTCCACTAGGCTGGTACCCCACGCCTAGCATGTTTAAACCACCCCATTATCAACACCAAATAAGTATAGTCGTGTTAGTGACTCCGACACCCCATGAGGCTGACTGTGTGTACATGCACATGTTCTTGACATTGTATCAGTCAGGAAGTCACACAACTCCCAACTCCCGTGAGGACACAGATAATGGTCTGTCAGTCTCCAAGCCCAGAATGGGTAGGAAATGTCCTGTGTTAGGACCGTGGCAAGTCAATGGTCCTATGACCTGGGAAGACCTTCCCCTTTCCTGACTCCCACAATGCTAAGGAATTGCTCCCCGATGGAGAAACTTCACCCTCTTGACTCCCGATAGAATGGGCAGTTCTGTCACTATGTTAACTGGAAAGTGACCATCGACTAAAGTTACACATTTTGGAATCCTCCCTGACAGAAGAGACCTAATAAGGCCATGTTGGGTTCATCCTGGTTCAGGGACTCTGAGAGGTATTGATAGCTCTTCCCTGGCCTCAGTAAGTGCCTTAGAAACTTAGGTCAGCTATATTTTGCTGGGGACATACCCATACACCGGGAAAGCTGAAATGACATGATTGACCGAACATGACTTGTCCAGATACAAAGCAATCTGCCACGCCCAGCTTCCCGGGAATCTCTTCCTTGGCCTGGAGCAGGGAAATCGAGGTTCCATACCCTCCTACATTCAGGCTGATATGTCCTTTGATAAAGCTAATTCTGCCGACTCGTGACATGGCATTACTGTCAGTAATCAGACCACTGCTTTCCTCCATTCCCACAATTCCCTGCTGCTGCTGCCGACTTGCCTATGAGGCCTCACAGCCCGCATATCCCCCACGACGACGTACTGACGTGACCGGCTTTCTCCGGTGTCCCGAGCTTTGCCTGGCTACAGATAGCATTGGGCAGATTGTGCAGTCAGGATGGATGACCAAACGCAATGGGGAGTTTGATGGATGGTGCAGATTGTTAACAACCGGGATGTGGAGACGAGACGACGACGACCGACGTCGCCTGCATCTTGGGTACCCGAAATGAAAAGATACAGACGACGGTGGCAGCTGCCCATAGAGAGAGCAGTCATCGCCTGCTGGTCGTGGTAATGCCACTCTTGCAGTAGTGGTGCTGGAAATCAGAGGAGAGTAGACTAAAGTAGGCAGGAATCCATTATGTAACACGCAGACAACCATAAGGGCCGAGGGATCTTCATAAGGTCACGATATGCTTAGAAGGAACCCGCTGGTCAAGGGAAACCGAAAATTGATTTCACCCCTAATTGGTCATCACTTCTAGTTGAGCGGTCACTGTCCCCTGGTCACTGTGTCAGGTTTGACCAGTGGCCTGGAGTGATCCCTGGCTACTGGGTGGGTGACCATGGTGATGAGGGATGACCACTGGTCAGTCCACGTGCATGATGCCTCTGTATTCTCTGGTGCCTGGAGAACTTAATTGAGACATGCACAGAAAGAGCCACCGAAGTGACCCCTAGCTAATCACTGCAATCCAAGCACACTCCTGCAATTTGTGATATTATATATACCTCCCAGGAACTCCTTGAATAAGAATCTGCTCGAATCTGCCCAGAATCCTGCAGCTGTACCAACCTGGGAAGTACCGGGTAGGCTCAAAGTCCCATACCACTTTCAAACAATCCAAGAGGGGCTTATTGGGGCTATGACCCCCAAGCCCACTGGCAGGACTAGACTAGACCAGACAGGGTTTAATGAACATAAAACATACATATATAGATACATGTGTACATATAAACATACACATGAAATAATGTAGATCATTCCTTATAGATGCACCTGCCCAACTTATAATTATATCACTGATAATAGTTTAAAGTTTTTAACGAAAGGTTCTATTGTTTGAACACCCTAAAAGATCTCATTTGCAAGGAAAAGTACTGTATTACCTTAATTTTAAATGCTTTTCAAAATGGAAAATAATAATTTAATTTGTAGGCTTCTCTTTTATTTTCAAAATTTTAAAA
>JAAUYG010059048.1_pt1 | contig 14024 bp, 8 predicted proteins | sample 7278091 | NCBI WGS metagenome assembly JAAUYG01 (sample SAMN14350201, study PRJNA611818) | marine sediment metagenome | isolation source: surface marine sediment (0.6m) | place: French Polynesia: Moorea | collected 2018-08
ACAGGATTATCTGGGGGTTAGTAGCAACAGGGTAGAAACAGAGGATTATCTGGGGGTGAGTAACAACAGAGTAGAAACAGAGGATTATCGGGGTGTGAGTAACAACAGGGTAGAAACAGAGGATTATCTGGGGGTGAGTAACAACAGAGTGGAAACAGAGGATTATCTGGGGGTGCGTAACAACAGAGTGGAAACAGAGGATTATCTGGGGGTGAGTAACAACAGAGTGGAAACAGAGGATTATTTGGGGGTGAGTAACAACAGCGTACAAACAGAGGATTATGTGGGGGTGAGTAACAACAGGGTAAAAACAGAGGATTATCTGGGGGTGAGTAAGAACAGTGTAGAAACAGAATTATCTGTGGGAGAATAGAAACAGTGGAATATTTGTGGCGGGGGGGGGGGGGTAGAAATAGCATTACCTGGCGTGTGTAGAAACAGAATTGTATGGCTCGGAGAAGAAAGAAAGAATTATCTAGGAGTTAAGGATTTTCCAGGAGTGAGTGGAAAAAAGATTAAATATCTTGGATGCGTAGAAACAGGATTATCTGGGGTTGAATAGCTAAGAAGGAGTATACAGGGTGAGTAGAAACAGAGGATTATCTGTGAGAGAGAAGAAATGGGATTATCTTGCTCAGGTAGAAATGGGATTATCTGGGGATGAGCTGAAATAGAGGATTATCGGGAGGGGGGAGTAAGGCAAAGAAACTCTACCATTTTGTACTTTTCTTTTAGTGTTTTGTCAAGCTTATACTGTGTGGGAAATGATTGTTTGGTTTCTTACACTTCTGTTTGTATTAAAGGCCGGTAGCAGAAAAATGGGGGAAAAAATGAAGAAGTAAAGATAAGGTCTGATTTCTGTGAAGCTGTGGCAATGGTACCACTAAATTTGACCGTGGTCTTACATGTCGGGTTGTGGACAGGCTACAGGCTCTCTGTGTTACCATTCCAGCTATAAGATCCTGTTCCTGGACGTGCTGTTCCCACTGAATGTAGACAAGATTATATTTGTGGATGCTGACCAGGTTGGTATAATTGTTAGTGTACATTTGTAGCTAGGGGTCAGGCTGGAGTGTATTTGCCGATAATGCCCCTTCTGCTGATAATAATTGTGTTACTGTATACATGTATAGGCGGTGTTATCAGACTTGGCAATCACCATTATAATGGCAAATACTGGTTTACCAAGTGTGAAGAGAGCGAAAGGTGGAGAGGAAGTTAGTAATTTGTCTATCATAAAATGTCAGATGATATTATTCAGGAGTAACATTTAAAATAACATAACCCAAAGCTGAGTTTCTTAAGAGTTCCCTCTTCCCCTAAGGTAAAGTTTAGCAGATGGCGACCTGCAGTGGCTGAGAACTGTGTAAATCTAAAATATGATGACTCAATGGACCAAAATTGGTGCCATTTGATTCTTTATAACCTACTGGAAGCTATGATTGAAGGAAATCTCCATGACCTGTCTATCCAGAGCCTAACTTTCATCTCCCCACTGCATTTCAGATCGTGCGGACAGACCTCCAGGAGCTCGCCGATTTTGACCTGGAGGGGGCGCCGTATGGCTACACGCCATTTTGTAACAGCAGGAAAGAGATGGACGGCTTCAGGTTCTGGAAATCTGGCTACTGGGCCAGCCACCTGGCCGGCCGCAGATATCATATCAGGTATGCACGGCGTTCTCTTTTATACACTGTGTACCAGGCTGTAATTAACAGTGGTCCCTCTCTTAAAGGACACTCTCTGGAGACAACGGCCCTCTAGAAAGGACACAAATTCTTGGCAGCAAGTGCTTTGACTGCATGTGATCCTCCTCACCAAATGACACCTCTCTAATAAGGACAAGTTCTTGGCAGAAGGGCGGGCCGTGTCCTTATTAGGGGGGGGACTACTGTACATGTATAGGAGTAACCCTGTAATAAGGACACCCCTTCTGCCACATAATTCTGTCGACATGAAAGGGTGCATCAAATATATTCTTGATACTTGCTGCGAAGGTTTTTGTCTCCTTTGTGGAGTGTCTTCTCTAGAGGGTCCTCTAAGAAAGCAACCACTGTGTGCAGTTTGTCATGTTTATCAGACATTGTCATATTTCGGCCTGATTAGACCTGTCCTTTTCCCCTCCATGCTAGTAATCTGTAATCAAAACTACATAAAACATGAAGGCTGACTGAAGAAGAATAGACTTTTATCAGGTGATGTACATTGTACATGTACCCCCAGCCAATATAACTGTCATGTAACCACTGCTACTGCAGTGAAACCTGTCTTGAAATATCACTGCCATGAGAAAGCACCTGTCGTGAAGGACCACAATGACATTCCTGGCTAAAAGTCACACATTTCAGTGCAAATGAACCTATCACTAACGCCCACTGGCCTTGAGAGACCATATTTGTATGGCCAATGCGGCGGTCTTTCAGGAGAGGTTCTACTGTACTACGCTCTCACTGACTGCCCCCTGCCCCCGTTATCTTCCCCCAGTGCGCTGTATGTGGTGGACCTGAAGAAGTTCCGGAAAATCGCAGCCGGCGACAGATTGAGGGGGCAATACCAGGGTTTGAGTCAGGATCCTAACAGCCTGTCTAACCTGGATCAGGTAGGTCAAGGAGAGGGTAGCTAGGGGGACTTACGGGCCCAGCGGAACATTCGTCAGTTAGTACTGTCTGTGGTATGGCAAGTACCGGAAAACTTTTGTCAGTACTACCTGTGGATAAAGATCACAGTTGACAGCCTGTATATATGTACATGTAGGGCAACACTACCTGGTGTATTGATATCTGCCCTTACCTAACCTGGAAACAATGCTATCAGCAAGTCAGTTCAAGTGTATTTGATCTGTATGCGACTAGGAATATAAATTATGTAATAGACAGATATTGTGATTCTGGAAGTAGATGTAACAAACAGCCACCTGACAGATGTATGAAGAAACTGCTAAGGGAGAATGTTTGATCTTGCTGTGCTTCATTTGTCTCACCTGGCCACTTACTGTTACATGCCAGATGTGATTGTGTACTATACCCCACCCCCACCCCGACCCCCAATGTTACTGTCTACATGTCCCATTCTCACCCCAGGACCTGCCGAACAACATGATCCACCAGGTGGCCATCAAGTCCCTCCCTCAGGAGTGGCTGTGGTGTGAGACGTGGTGCAGCGATGAAGAGAAGGCCACCGCTAAGACCATAGACTTGGTAAGATCAACAGATAGAGATACTTACTCCCTCTAGTTTACAACCCTTTATTTTTAAGACCACCTTGATTATGAGACAAGTTGAACCTAAATTGGTGCCATAGTGTGATTTGTGTGCTATTGAAACTCTGGTTTCAAGACAACCAACCACAATCGGGAGTATTTTAAACCCCTTGTCGGGAAAATTTTCTGAAGATACCCGAAAGAAAGGTAAAGGCGCTAAAACAGAGGCATCTCACAATTGGCGGAGCTTTTATTTGTCGCAATATGATTGGCTAAAAGGTAGTCATATGACCAAGGTAGTTTGGCTTCCAAATCATGCAAATGAAACCGATTATCAAACTGCGAATTTGTGGCGCCAAATACTCCAGCATGCACACATGTAGGTGATATTAAAATAGAGGGACCACTGTACATGAAATGTATAGGTCCCGGGCATTGTAGGGGCAAGTCGTCTTTGCCATGTTGATCCAAACATCATAAGCCTGGTCTTGTGTCAGACCTGTGGAAAGTAATTCATATACCTGGGAACCTGGGAATTCGGGACACCCAAGGGACTGTGAAAAACTGTCCTGAATTCTGAGGTGGTCTTAGTTTTCAGGTCCAGTTCTATGTATTGAATAGGCCTAGGGACTGGAGTAGCTGTCCTTAATTCCCAGGTTGTCCCTACTTTTTTCAGGTGGTCTTAAAGACAGGTTACACTGTACAATGCTCTCTTCCTCTCTGTATAATCCTAGCTACACTTCACTATTGTTATTTTTTAAAGGCCGGGTCTTAAAGGCCAGTCCATTTGGTAGAGGGTATTGAGTTTCTGCTGCAAAATAAATTTCAGTTGACCCGCTCTCCTCACATCTGACCCATGTTCCCATTGGGTGTTATTTAATAACCTGCTTTCATTTCCATTAAGGATCTACCAAGCAGAAACACAGTCTTCTGTCAGTGGAAATGCAGAAGATACTCAGCTAAATCATATATCAGTTGACTTGATTTTGAGCTCAATAACATGTACACTGTATACATAGCTTTCCTAACAGCAAAAAACTCTCCATTTTCATCTGAAGGTGTTCTCTGTCAGCAGACGAGCTCTAACAGTCACCATTCTTATTTCTCTGTCTGCCCTTCCAGTGTAACAACCCCCTCACCAAGGAACCCAAGTTAGACGCCGCCCAGCGTATACTGCCGGAATGGAAGGGTTACGATAACGAAATCAAGGCATTGTGGGATAGAATATACAAAAACAAAACTGCGGAGACATCAGGGGAGGACGACAAAGTAACAGATGCACCAAAGAAAGATCCATCACAACAGAAAGATTCGCGTAAGTAGACTGACCGAAAGAGGCTAAGAAAAATCTTTATTAACATTTAATAGATTTAGAAAAAAAAACAATTATATCAGAGTATATAATATATATAAAAAAACCACCAAGAAAATGTGTATTCTAGCTGTCTCTCTGTATAGTCCAAGGGATGGAAATCTATTGGGGGAATGGGTTCAACTTTTGGATTAATGTTTTCCTCACCCATTCAGATCCGTAGCCAGAAACCTGAAAACAAAGATGTCACACGGTTTACAAATAAGTCCCAAGCTGTGTGTCATAGACTAAACTATAGCTGCTATAGATACAGTAGAACCCTACGTCTTTGAAAAAAGACACCACCCTAGAATTAAGACCACTTTAAAATCGAGCAAAATATCATACACTTTGATAAAGTTTCGAAACCAAAACCACCCCAGAATTAAGGGCACTTTAGCCTTGACCATGTGTTGCCGTTATTCCTGGACTCACTGTACAAGAAAGTACTACAGGCTAAATGTATCTTAAAGTTGCCAAGAAGTTATCAAATCTTACCTGACCCTCCTTTAGAAAAAAATCTGGCATTACAAGTCACTGCAGCTAGTTTGAATGAAAATATAACCTCCGTAAAATGTAACCCCACAAATGTGTAAAAATTAATAATTTTCTGTTTGCTTATTTTCCAGATATCGAATTGTGACGATGCTCATCCAGTAGTCCAGTCCCTCTGTTGTTCTGATAGTGTGTCCCCAAAAGATCGTCATGGTGACAGCCTTTAGTGTGTGTGTGTCTCGCTTTTAATCTCAAATCATACAATGTACCACTGTGTGTTATCATACCATTGTTTTATTGTTGATTGTGTATGCGAGCTGCTGTAACTCGAACTGGAATCCTCTACTTGGCTCCGGTAGCCAAGATTCGAGTCGTCTGGGTAGTCATAAGATTGTGTAAGGAAACGATAAATGATCTCTCTCTCTCAGTCTCTGCAAGTACATGTACAGTCCCCAGTACAGTAGTCCCCCTCTAATAAGGCCACCCTGTTTGCCAAGAAATTTTGGCCACATTAGAGAGGTGACCTTTGGCAAGAGGGACAAGTAAGTGCATCCATAGTAGTAGCAGCAAAAAATTCTGGCCACATTAGGCAGGGTGGCCTCTCTTGAAAGTGGGACTATGTATCTGAAGTGATTACCGGTAGCTATCGTATACCTGTTTTTGTTTTAATATGGGTTAAAATTGATTTACATGACTTTTGTTTAAGCAAACTACAGTGTCACTTTGCATCATAATAATTCCTGTCTTTATGTGGCACAACATTAGAACAATAGAGTGAAGCAGAAGGAAGAAGTTGATCCTCTGGCAGCATTGCCAGCTATTTAAGTTGAGAAAGGTGTACTATCACTAGGTGCATACATGTTTTCAGAAAGACATGCCTTAATGTAGAGCCTTATTGTGGTTAATAGAATACATTCAACTCTGTATTAACCTGAAGACAATCCAGAGTACAAGGGCTCGACAGAGTGGTCAAGTTGGTACCAAGCCTGTATACAGCTGTGTAATAGAATGCTTCTGCCTTGTCACTCACTGCTTCTGATGCTACAGAGTTTCTAGGTTGCTGGTAAGCAGTGCACATGATATAATGTTGAATTTGGAGTTCCCATGGGTCCATAAAAGCCAGGAAAGTACTTAATTTTGAAATTGCAAAAATTGAGGACTGCAAAGCCCAATAAATTATGTGACAGGTTCTTAAAAGTCACAAATTTACGGTTACTTTGGCTCCGTAGACTTTCCGATCTATGTCATAATGGGACGCAATATTTATGATGAAGATACTTCATTTGGATTGCATAATATTATCATTCACTTTGACCGTATCATGAGGTTCTGAATATGTGATTGTCCCACGAGTGGTGTAGTATATACCATGAATAGGTCCTTAAAAAGGGCTGTTACATTTCATAGATGGTCCCGAAAAAGATAGATTAGCTAGGGGAGTGTGAGTGTAGGAACCTCAGTGGTGACCATAGCTAAGCAAGTAGGGAACAGACTGACTGACTAGCGGGAGTTCAGTGTTTAGTAGAACAGGGAGCAGCAGGGATAACCCCCAAGAGTGAGGAGGAGGGAGGTAGGGCATTTGGAGAAGCAGTCCCAGTGACTAAATAGACATCACATACTGACCAAATCAACTGCAGACCATCTACAACGAATACATGTACTTCCTCCGCTCCTAGTTGCATTTAATGACTGCTGTTGCCGAAATTTTCAAGGACACAGTTGTGTTAGTATTGGGATTGAAATACATGTAGACCCTGGCCAATAGTATCCGCACACAAGTTCGGCTTTTTGAGCAGGCTTAATACTAGTATTTGTAGCATCACCCTGATGTTTCGAACAATCTCGCCCTGATACATCAAACATTAACTGGTCACACATACAACATGGGAATAGTTTCCTTTTCTTTAACTGTGTCAAATAAAATATTTGACCTGGAGGTATCTTTTGTTTATCAAAAGGTTAAACTTGTGCAACACTTCCAGAGTGAATATTTAGTAAGTGTCAAAATGCTTGTATGTTTTCATTTCTTATGTGTCACTCATGTGCGATTCAAACCAATGTTGTTAGAATCCTGTAAGTTATCCAGAAGGTGTTGCGGATGTCCGGATTACCTGTATCCATGTGTGTGTGTATCCATGAATGGGATACTGAATGAGTGTGTAGTGTGTAAAGTTGCAAGTCAAAACTTATTCCAGGGATGTCATGTGATTCTACAGAAGTCGGTATGTGACACTTTTGTTGTTGTTGTTTTTTTTTGTGGGGTGGTAGTATATGGAAGATCATGTGGGACATGCAAGAGCTGATTGCATGGATCGTATAATAAAACTATATTTATCTATAAATTATGTGTTCTGAAAATGTCCTTCATGTTTCTTCATGTATTCTCTCTGGTAACATTTCCGCTACATTATCATACACGCTGACATGCAGACAAGGCCAGATGTGTCCTACAATGTTGCTCTATGACGCTACCTGGAAAACTTTATTACCACCCTTCGACTTGTAGCGGTTTTAGCATGGCGTAGATGGACTCTGTGGCTATATGCTCTGAAGAAGTTCATAAAACTGAACACCAATATGCATACGCAATTAAGTAGTAGTAGTAGTAGTAGTAGTAGTAGTAGTAGTAGTAGTAGTAGTAGTTTATCTCGGATCTGCACAGAAAACATGAAAAAATGTACAAGGAAAGCATAGTGCAAAGCGAAGGACGTTCCAAATAAATGTGATCACATTAAGACACGGGCGGTGCCAGAAATGTAAAAGGCCCTACACAAACTATCACAATACATTCATTCAGAAACAAAACCAATCAAAACCAATATGATAGAATGTTCCATTATGGCCAATAAAATGTAAAAAAAAAAATGTACACATATGGTCCAATAAATAGGTAGAAAGGATATATAGTTAATTATTTTGTGAAAAAAAATCGTCTTGCTTCAAAGGCAACTCTTTGATATGTTCTAGGAATCCCAGTCGTCTTTGACGCCAGTGTTGTGCGTTTCTGTGGTACCAACTGTTCCCACGTGTATTGTAATTATGAAAATCGGCAATACTCCCATAATTTGGTAACAACTGATTCGTTTGGTCGTACATCTATTTCCCCAGATTAGAGTTTTAAATATCATTAAGTTTCATTATGCTCAAACGAGAAAATAAAGGATGTCTTGCGTTATACTATGACTTCGTTTCGATCCTGACGGCTTTCTTTTGCATTACCAAGAGTCTCTTCTGTTTTTTTTTCTCCCGCAGAACCCCCCAGTAGAATACCATGCCAAAGAACTGGAAGTACTACGAGCGAGTTGTATAATATTAGAGAACAATGTCCAGCTGGCACGTTTTTGCTGGAGTTCAATGTGTACACTTAACGTACTACATGAAATTTTAGTTCCATCGCTATTTAAAAAAAAAAAAAACTTTGTGATAATTAACTCTTTCGATTTTACTGCCAGCAATTCCAATATGATACGTGGGGTCTAGTTTTTAATACTATATATATATATATATATATACATGTATATCTGGCTTTGGAAACATTCAGCGACAGTTTATGCCGCATGAGCAGTCCGTATCATCCGCAAACAAAATGGATTCCATGTGCATCATAGACTTTTTTAAATCGTTCACATAAATTATAAACTAACAAAATTCGTGGTGCCAATACTGAACCTTGTGAAACCCCACGGTCTGCTGGCAGCTTTTCGGAACTATTGTTCTTGTAAGAAACATTATTGAAACCTGTCAGACAAATAACTTTTAAACAATTTCAATGTAAGTCCTCTGAAAGCATATCGTTCCATTTTCGTTGGTAATGTATTGGAAAATTTCGGCAAGTATCAGAATTAAGTCATCTGGTAAACTGTCAACTGATCTTCACGTGTTCAGAGATCGAAGGTTAACCAGGTAGCTAAAAGATCTAACCCCAGGCATGGCCCGCATAATATGGGTGGACAGGAGCCTGGGCCAAAAAGCTAACAGCCGTGCACACGTAACGGGATATACTGTTCGAACGGGTTTTGAGTTTTGTCCGTGCGCACGGGAAGTTAACGCATGCTTTGCCTATACGCGTCCGTCTTCATCTAATTCCCATGCACACGGGGTTCCGTTCGAACGGGTTAGGACAAATGGAAATTTCGTTCGCATAGGAATTCCGTGAGCACGGCCCGGGCAAGGACTTGGTGTATATATGCAACATGCTGTGCTAATTCTTGTGCACACGGACAAGAATCAAAACCCTTTCGAAACTCCTGTACACACTGGCCGTCAGAATTTTGGCCCTCGCGGCCAGCGTAGGGCCGCTCCCCAAGCGGGAATGGACCCCTTTTGAAAAATTGGGGGTAACAGGGTTGTTATTATCCTGGTTTTATATAGTAGCTCAACTCATCAGTGACAGAAAAAGGCTAACCCCGGTTCTGGTCAGGCTTACCTGGTTAAGTCTAAAAAAATATACAACTAGTTACATGTGTTGCGTGTGTATCCGAAAAGTACAATGTAACATACCGTAGTACGATCACACTGTTTGAATTCAGAAATACAGATGTAATTGCTGTGCAAGTCCTGGTTGAAACTCTAGATAAACTGTAGATGCACTGGCAGTGATGTCAAAGAGTGCTATGGGTCTGAGTAGCGGTGATAACCATATAGACGGGAGAAACTATGTAAGGATTACTTCGAGAGAATCCCATAACACCATGCATTACTTCCCGAAGCAAGAAATGTGCCATATGAGCTTAGGTCGTGCAATACCTACATGTACACACGACCCGCAACAAGAACTACTCTTTTATCCCATGATGCCTGAATAACTTCCAATGATATTTATTATTTATGTTATATTTGTGCAATGAGTCTTTTGGAGACTACCTTTTACGCGTACTATTGTACAATTAAAATTTACTTATTTTACTTTTAGTTGTCGGAATGTACGGTATGTCATTGCTTTTACAATGTATATTGTCAAACCCAACCCTTGCGGTTGCAAGTAACAATAAATATCTTATCTTATCTTGGCTTATGTAACAGTGACTGTATGTACGTGTTCATGCTAATCGTCTACTTTTTCCACCATCTCGGTTTCTGTGGTAAACGTCCGAATGAGACGACTATAAATATATCTCTATATAACAGGCAGAAATTAAGACACAAACTTGGATATCTGCATGTTGTAACACATGTGTCTGCGTGCTGTGCGAATGTTGGATTGCCCACCTGCAACGAAAACCACAAACAAGCTAATTTACATAAGCCTAAAACCACAATGGTAGTAATTCAAACCACATATACTATAAAACATCTATAATTATAACCAAACCTCAAATGCCACACACTGCCTATAAACCATGCCATGTGATGTCAACAGTAATAAAGAACCATAAATATACCCTGCATGTGATTACATGCTTTACTCCAACCAAACTTAATGTATTGCCCCCTGCGCAATATCATGCAAATGTGTGTTACTCCTATATGGCGAGAGCAATTGCTCAACAAGAGTCTCGGGGGCCTTGGTGCTCTGCTTCGTCACCAGCCAGATTAACTATAACAAGTTATAGGTTTGTGACTAGCAGTTATGTAGCTATTATCTACATAGCTGAGGTGACTAATCCTAATTTTGACATTTGAAGACTAAAATGCCATTGCTCAGACAAGGATTCAAGTCCATGCAAACAATATACTGACACTCGATGCACAAAGGCACTTCACATATGTTGAACTATAGTGTTCCTCCGTCCCAAATCCCGGTCTGTTTTGCTCTATGGGCAACCATTTTGAGTTACAAGTGCCCCGAATGACGCCAAACTCAACGACCTTGAAAACTAAATAAGGTCAAAAGTCTCCCATATATGTGTTCATAATGTCCCCGAGTCACAAATTGCACTCCAGATTTTGCTCTACGACCAGCTATTTTTGAGATACCAGGTTGCGAAAATCGCAAACGCAATACATGACCTCAGACAGATCTTGAACATTAACGGTCAAACGGACAATGTACCCCTTGTATACACTAACCAATATACCCCCGCCCCCCCCGAGGTTCAAATTTTGGTCCTTTTCGCTCTATGACCAGCCTCCTTCATTACAACGCACTTTTTATAAATCCCATTGACTGCCATGTTAGGTCAAAAAAAAAAAGAAGAAGAACGACAACAATTTTTTTTTTTCAAAATTTAACAATTCTCTTTCAACGAATTTTTGGTACAGACCCTCCCTAAGAGTATACTGAATTTGGGGGAATGAATCTAGCTGGTACGTTCAGAGGGGATGCCGTTTAAAATTTATGGTACACTGTTAAACAAAACGAAAGAAAAAATGCAAAGGTTCAAAATTTGAAATTTCACAATTCTTGTAACAACTTTGGTAGAGACCCCCCCCCCCCTCTATGTAGGATTAACCATTATTTTTTTGTGAATGAATATTTTGCATAAAGTCAGAGATGAAATTGTTTCTCGCATATGGTCTCATGTTAACGAAAAAAATCGCAAGAAAAAAACCCCAAACATTTAAAATTTTGAAAACAAAAACAAACTGGTCTGGAGATTTGGTCTACATATCCACAAAATTTGGCATTAATATGCTTGACGGTTTCTGAGAAAATGGCTTTTTCGGACGTTCTCCCGTCTGTCGACAATAGCTCTGCTCTCCAGTAGCACAAAGCAGAGCTAAAATCGCTATTTAATAAACGTATTTAATGATTGAATTACGCGCATATATTATTTAAACATGCGTATTTGATGTTTTATATTATATACCATTTAATCCGGATTTTACTCATGTATATCACATTTAAAACTGCGCCTACTGAAATATTTAAATTCGAGTGAATTAAATTTAATTCAGAATTAGCCTTCCCCTGTACGTGTTTTAAAACATTTACATTAAAATAATTATAAACGTATTGCTCTACGATCAACGGTTTCTGTGTCACAGCCTGATTTTCAAATACACTCATTTTGAATCTTTCCTCTCCAAATGATTTTTTTTTCCATTTGCATCATGACCCAGCTTTTTATGTCTTAATGTATCCAAGGCATAATGCTGCAACATACCTCCAAACTCGAAATTTAAATTTAAAATATAATTTTAAATCATTCAGTTTAAAATTAATCCGTATAAATCACCTCTGTATACAGAATTATAATGTTTTTCTTAGTACGTACAAGCTGAGCGCATCGACACATAGGTAAGATGTGTACAGAAATCATGTAAACCCGTCTAGTCTAAGTTTCAGATATCAAATTAAGAATGGCGAAATTACTGCCCATCTAAACATAAACACTGCCAGTACTACTTCATTCCACAATTTCTCAAAATGACCATATAGCACCGACGTTGGACCAATGACAAGAGATAAGAGGGAATTGTAAGTAGCTACATGTATATGGCAGCTAAAAGTGGTGAGAGATAGTCATCATTATTTTAACAAGAAAAACCGCTGGGACGTCGGAAAACCAAGTCAGCCAACAAACGCCCTGATATGACATTAAAATTACTATAGTAAATGTGTAACTTACATATGCCTTCCCATTCAATATCTAAGTAATCTGGACTTCGACCTGTCAAGATCACTCAAGGTTATATCTGACTGTGCGATTGGACTCTCCATATTTCGTTTCCTAATGATGTTTTATAGTAGCATATGACCTAACGTAGCTGGTTTACGAGATATAAGGCTTCAGAATCAGAGTGACCTTGACGTTGACCTTTCAAGATCACTCAAGGTCAGATGTGATAGTGCCATTAGACTCCCCATATATGATTTCCTATTGACGGTCAATAGTAACATATGGCCTAACTCGGCTCCTTTACGGGATATAAGGCTTAGAAATCTAAGTGACCTTGACTTGATCTTTCAAGGTCACCGAAGGTCAAATGTTATGATGTAATTGGACTCCCCATATTTTCTATTGATGGTTAATGGTAACATAGGGCCGAACTTGGTTCATTTACGAGATATATTGCTTTGAAGTCCAACTGACCTTGAATTTGACCTTTCAACCTCACTCAAGACCAAGTGTAATTGTGTCATTTGACTCTCCATATATCGTTCCCTATTGATGGTTAATAGTAACTTATGACCTAAATGGGCTCCTTTACGAGTTATAAGGCTTTAAAAACCGAGTGACCTTGACTTTGACCTTTCAATGTCACTTAAGGTCAAATGTCATGGTGCCATTGGACTCCCCATATATGGTTTCCTGTTAATAGTGAAGAGTAACTTATGGCCTAACTAGCCTCCTTTGTGAGATATACGGCTTCGAAATGCGAGTGACCTTCAATTTGACCTTTTGAAATCACTCAAGGTCAAATCCAATAGTCAGTCATTATGCAGTGCCAAGTTAAGCACACCAGGCACCCTGCATCTCACCCTGCAGTTACGAATGAATGCCCAAATGAATCGTTGTCTGCCCTGTGATATTTCTGAAGACGAGCCTCATTGACTGCTGACAGAGGATCTTGCAAAATATAATGTAATGCTTTTGTATGGCACGGGTGAGAGTGATACGATTCGCACGGTATTCTCGATGTGGAGTGCAATGATTGCCACCTACATCGAGGATACTGTGAAACGTAGCATTACGAACGCAGTGCCTCCATGACCGCGGGGGGGGGGGGGGGGGGGGGGGGGGGGGGGGGGGGGGGGGGGGGGGGGGGGGGGGGGGGGGGGGGGGGGGGGGGGGGGGGGGGGGCGGGCGGGGGCGGCGGGGGGCGGGGGCGGGGGAGGGGGGTCGCGGAGCTAGGGGGAGGTGGGGGAGAGGGTGGCTGTGTGGAGGGTGAGACTTGGGTATTACAGGTAATCGAGGTAGGACCTTATTCCCCCTCTGATTTCCTTAGGATATCGAAGGTTTACCATGGTATTGTGGAGGATGGGGACTTTACCAAATAGGGAGAGGTCTGGCAGTATTCTGTCGCCAAAAATTCGGTACTACTAGGACCCCCCAACGACTAATGACGTTGGTAGGGGGGGTTAGTCCTAGGACA
>JAAUYG010036795.1_pt1 | contig 14020 bp, 11 predicted proteins | sample 7278091 | NCBI WGS metagenome assembly JAAUYG01 (sample SAMN14350201, study PRJNA611818) | marine sediment metagenome | isolation source: surface marine sediment (0.6m) | place: French Polynesia: Moorea | collected 2018-08
GTAGGCTTTACACTCTCGAAAAATACGCACAGGTTACGCATGCTTTTATGCAAGTGGCGAGTCTATTTTTGCGCCACGGTGTAAGAAAGAGTTACGCCACCGTAAAGGGTGCGTATACTCGCAAAGATACACCTCCTTTATGCAAGTGGCCCCTGGGGTCCTGGACTTTGACCTGGAAATGCAGAAAGACCTGATTAGAGCTTTTCAGGATCCTTCGACTTCTGTGAAATCAATGCTATCCTCTGAACGACCTTTTCACAGCACTGCTCAAGTCTGCTAAGATCGAGGAGGAAATGTCTAAATTGGTCAAATCCATACACACATTACCCATTAACCCAGACATATAAAAAAGCTCTTTAGATGTTGTATGAGTCTTCCATGGCAATTTGGCGGCTTGGTTGGCATTCAACGGTGTTAGTATCTTTCCTGTACAACAGGTGTAAGGATGCCCCCCCCCCCTTCTTACAGCTGTAATTCACAAGCTGTACGATGCCTTCGGACAGTCTGGTCTCAGCCCGAGGCACTTTGGTGGCCTTTGCGGCACAATGCTGCATGGTTCTAACTGCCTGTCCCTTTAGAGATTGCCGGGAACGTCATTCCTCACTTCTGGCTATGCCCTTGCTGCGGTCCTTCTGTTTGGTGGTCAATTTCAATCAGTGGAGGATGCCACCCACAACCAAGAATACCTTAGCCAGGTTTGACGTTTAGCGTTGGCAGGCTGCAGGGTGGCACAGGATTCAGGGCGAGCCAGCAATCTCTGAAGAGAAGGGCTCCTCCTCCTTTAGATGGCAGCGGTTGGGCAGGAGGATGGTAGACGGGAACCTGTACTCAGTCTTAGACTCAGCAGGGTCCCAGGCGAGGGGGTCTCTGGTGAGAGGCCTCCCCTTAACTGCCAGTGAAGACTCAACTCCCTCACTCCCTTGCATCCCACCGTCAATGGGGGAGGGGGTGGATAGGCCCGCCTTCCTAGACTTACTGTGAATTGTGTGGGATCACTCTCTCGGTATAGCCCAGGTAGGCAACTCCCCAGTGGGTGGCAGGCTCTCACTTTTCCTGGCAAACGCTCACCTCGGAGGATAAGTTTGTCCTGGAGGTTTCACCTCGGGCAAGTTTGTCCTGGAGGTTAAACGACATGGGTACTGGCTTCCCTTTGTAGTCCCCCCCCCCCCCGACCATTGACTACATCACTGGTTGAAATGCCATTGCCGAGCTACAGTTCAGGCGAGACGCGCTTTAGGAAGAGGTTGGATCCCCCCTCCAGAAGGGTGCCATGGAGACTGTCCAGTTAGCCCAGGGCGGGAGGGGGGGTGCAGGGAGGAGGGGGGTTCTACTGCTACTATTTCTTGGTGACCAAACGCACTGGTGGGTTCCGCCCCATCCACAACCTCAGTAGCTTGAACACTTTTCTCAGTGTTCCCAAGTTCCGCATGGAGACCCTCTCCTCCATCCTGAGGGTTCTTCACCCTGGTCGGTGGATTGTGTCACTGGATCTCAAGGATGCCTATTTGTACATACTGATCCATTCATCCCACTGGCGGTACCTTCGGTTCACCCTCAGGAATCGGGCTGGGGAGCATGATTTTCTATCAATGGAAAGTTCTCCCTTTTGGCCTTGCCACTGCCCCCAGAGTTTTTACCAAACTTTTGGACCCTGTTGCGGTCCATCTGCATCTACAGGGATGTCTGATGTGTCTCAAGTTCCATACATAGATGGCATCTTCTATGCTCATGTGTCTTTCAGACAGGCATGTTGCACTTGTGACCTAAATCTCCGGTGTTACTTCGAACTGGGGTTCATCATAAACCTGTCGAAGTCAGCCCTGGTCCCAGCTCAGGTAATGCTCCATTTGGGAGCTCTTATTGACATGGCCCTGGGACCGTTTTCACCCCCCCCCCCCCCTCTCGAGGCTGTAGACTGGTGCGTCAATAGCCATTGCACTCTTTTTAAAGTTTATCAACCCCACAGGAGTTTTCTGAGTCACGATTGTGCACATGGCCCAGGGGTTACTTGGTTTCACCCAGGTGTCTGCTCAATGCCTTCATCAGGTGACAGGGTTGATGGCATCTTGCCACGCTATGGTCCATTGTGTAGGTTTCATCTACATCCCCTTTCGATTCTCATGAGGGACCACTTTGACACGAGAGTCGATCGACCATCAAAGGTGATGCTCCTGTTATCTCCAGTGTCCCAGTCAGCTCTGGGATTTTGGTGCTGGAGAGACCTAGTGTCTCAGGGAGTCCCTCCACACCCGGTCACCCCCTCGCACATCTTGACCATGGATGCGTCCACCTATGGATGGGTGGTGGTGTACGGTCTTTATGGGTGAGGGGCGTTTTGTCAAGAGATCAGTCTTCTCTCGTATCAATTATCTAGAACTGGAGATGGTTTTCCTCGCCTTGAAGAAATTCCAGAGGTGGCTGTCAGAGACCCACATCCAGACGGACAACATCACGGTGGTGCCCTATCTGAGCAGGATGAGAGGGACCAGGTCCAGCAGCCTGGACCAGCTGTCCAGGAGAATTATTCTGTGGTGTCTCGCTTCTAAGATTAGCCTGAGGTGGATCACCTTTCTTGCCTTCAGGTCGAGGATCCTCCCTGACTGGAGCGTTCCACAGAATGGTCTCTGGATCAAGAGAGAGCCCTTCTGCTCTTTGGTAGTTGGGGCCAACCTACAGTAGACCTGTTCCCCACCAGATCAAACACCAAGGTCGAGGCATTCTTTTCTCGTTGCCTTACCGGGCAATGCCTTCCAGCCAGATTGGTCCAGGGATCGGCTGTACATGTTCCCTCCTTTGCCCTTCCCCTTGCACTCCACAAAGTGATCGGGGAGGAGGCTCAGATCAGATTATTCTGTGGTGGGCCTGAAGGTCTTGTCCTTGAGCTCCTAGTTGACATGCTAACATTAAAGCTCTTCCTCTTAGCTGCCACGTCTGCCCGCCAGGTCTCAGAGCTTCATGCCCTATGCATCAAACCTCCTTTTTTATTAGAGAACCCTCTTTCTTTTGTCTTGGCTCTGAACACTGCATTTTTCCCAAAGACTGCCACGAAGTTTGTGCTGTCCTTGGTCATAGAACTCTCTGTATATTATCCAGTCCTCTGGAGCGGGGCTTTCATTTAATGTGTCCCGTTCATGCTTTATGCAGTTATTTGTGTCGCACCACATGATACTGTTCAAGGAACAGATCTGTGTTTATTCACTGGGATGAGATGAGAGCGCATCGCGCTGTCTCTAAGCTGTGGATTAGCTCTCCCTTGAGTGAGGCTATCCATCTTGCTTATTGGACGTTGGACAGGGAGCTCCAGATTCTTTGTGCCAGTCCTTACTCTGTACGGGGTATTGCAGACTCCTGGGCCAAGATAGAGTTTCAGCCAAGGAAATCTGTTGTGTGGCTACCTGGTTGGCCCCGTGTACCTTTGCCAAACACTAGTGTTTGGACCTTGCTGGTGGTTCTTTTGGGACCACGGTCTTGGAGACTGCTGCACGTACCCGCCCAGGGCAAAGCCAAGTTAAACACCGTTTTCTTCCCTCCCCGTCCCCTCTCTCTGGCTTTTGCCATTAGGTTGGGGCCGATGGTTTTTGTTCTCCAGTTGTATCTAGAACATGTTTGGGGGGCCTTAATGGGGTGTTAGAGGGGTAGGATTTCCCCTTTTGACGCACTTCACCCTGTAGGTTGTACTCCCTTCATCGGAGTAACGTCCACATGGCAGGCAGGTTGCTACTGGACTCTGGGGAGAGGGAGGGTTGGTGTCGCTTGGCTCTCTGTTTCGTTGGCCTGGGACTTTCCTGTTAGTTGAGGTTCCGGTCCGCCTCATTGCCTCATTGCTAGTTCCTGTTCTGCACTTTCTTCCTGTGCTTTACTATGGGGGCAGCTCTTGCTGTCTGCCGTGTCCCAGGGACAGCAGCTGAGCCAGAGCGGCACACTATGCTGTGCCTTCTTTCCCCTGGATTGTTAGTTTTCTCTCGAGTGAGGAAGCAGTTTTCAGCGCAGTTTGGAGTCTCCTATCCCATAAGTACTACTTGGGGTTTAGCATATGAATTACGGTTTGGCACTGATTTAGGTAATGAATTAGATAAATTTGAACGAATTTATATATTCATACCATGAGGGGTCAAACCATAATTCAACCCTAGGCTAGTCAGGCTTAAACTGTTTCTCACCTCGGGCTAGGGTCTGGATTCACGCTGGTTCTTTCAGTGGCAATTCAGTTCTGACTCGGGGCACTACATACCTTGCTCACCCCGACTGAGCCAATTCATGTTTGGTTGCATTTGTCGGTTCTGTTTTGGAGATCCCGGTGGGAGCTGTCGCCTCCTAGTAATTTTATCACTAGGTAACCTTATACTACCCAACCCTTCACTACGAGGCCTGCTATGGGCACTACGGTTCTACTCGGGGGTCATCACATGCTGCTTTAACATGCTAGTTCTGGTGTGCAAGGGCACACAAGAATATGAATTACAGTTTGGCACCTCATGGAGAGAACATATAAATTCATTCAAACTGATCAGTTCTGACAGTGCAGTTGGGTTCCTCATATGACTTCCTATTAGTGTTGAGTGACAATATATACCCTAACCCTGCTACTTTGTAAGATACATATGTTTTAGCACATCAGTGACCTAGAAGGGACTTTCAGGGTCATCTAATTAAACACTTGGACTCTTCATGTAGGACTGCTTATTAGCATCAGCTGCTTAGTATTCAGTAACGGTATATATATACCAACTTGGCTCTTTTCAAATACATACCATTGAAATATGAGTGATCTTGAACATAATCCTTTAAGGTAGCTCAGAGTCAAATCTAATAGTGTGACTTAGTTTTAGTGTCCATTAGCAATATTGCCCAAACCCGATTGTTTTGGGACTTGGAATATGACTTTGAGCCTTAAGGTTCAGAGTCACTTTACTTTTGGAGTGGCTAGACTTCCCATATATGAAGTTTTCATTTGCAATGTATGCAGTAACCGCTCTTGTCTGTGATAAAGGATCTCAAAATATGAGGAGCCATGGGGTTTGACCTTTCATTAAATATCAATGCCATCGTCAGACTCTCCATTCCTATTATTGCCTAGTGACTGGGCTCAATAATAAAGACTGCTCAATAAAGACACGTATCCGTGTGTCTTGATTGAGCAAGTTATTGTGCATGGTTTCGGTGTTTAATACAGCCACTTAAAAATTTGTTTTGTCCACTAACAAAAAATTAAGGCAAGTGCACAAAGTGACAGCGAGATACAAGCCCAGCATTAGTTGATCTGGGGATTTATGACAATAAGTATATGGATGATGGCACATCATTATATCATTATCTATAGAGGAACCCCACTTTAAAACCACCCCAGAAAAGCGGTGACTAAAAAGTTGAACACCGGTGTAACTGGTGTCATGATTAAGACCAAATCAAAATTAGTACCATTTTAGCCTCGTTTGTGTGTGGTCTTGATTCCGGGATTACACAATATGGTGTATGGCAAATTTATTTTAGAACCACTGCAGTGCGACGTTTTATGTCGACAGGACCTCATCACTGAAATGCAATATCATATCTGTGGCGTTCTCAAACTTAGCAAACGTTGTTTTGCCCCTGGGATCATTACTAGGGCCACTGTATTCCTCCAGATGCGGCTGTAACAGGATCTCTGGTCTGTAATCTCGCAGGAAGTAGGTGTGACACGTTTCTGTCTGCTGTTTCTCGTGAGCTATCGGTGTTCCGTTCCTGTCTTCTACAATGAGCACTGGCAGCGTGTCTCGCTGATACACATGTGGGTGCATCTCGAGATAATCCAGCAGGCCAAGCTTCTGATCGTCAAGTTCGAACACTTCGCCGGACACTTGCTGAAAACAATAACGTGACATGCTCTGACAAGGGTTGAAAGTTATATTATTTTTTTTATAATTATGTAATCTACTTATTCAGTACATTGTCACCAGCAACGCTGAGCACATGTTCTAGTGCCTGCCCTGTTATATTTCTACATTTTCCAAATTTTTATTCGTTATAATCTATAACAAAATGGCTACCAAAAAGTGTGTTTACTTTTTTAAGTTATTCCCCACTGGTATATTAAGTTTATGCAAGTTTTGCTTCCGTTCAATTTCCTCTGTCCAGGATTTTGTCTGGATATAGCCACGTCTTCACAGAAGCCTGATCTGCCGGTACATACTGGATTGCTTGCTGTTATTTACTACGCTAATATATGTCCATGCATCCAAATAAACATACGCGTATACAAACACTGAGCATATTCAATTAAGATGAATTGATTTCTCGTAAGCTAACTTCAACTGTTAACCGAGTTAACTTCAACTGTTTTTGCACGAACCGAATAACTCGTTTTCAACTGTAAAGTATTTCCTTTGCTACGCCTAGACCCCAGTGCAGTTTAGCTTCCATGCGTGTCTTTTAAGTTTAATAACTGCTGTCCAGGTGACCGGTGTCAGCTATCCTCAAGTCCGCCGTCATGTATGTCTTATAGACGTGCACCCAAGAAAATGCAGGGCCAAAGGACCTCCACTTCTTTAACGAAAAGGGCACCTGACTTTTTGTATACAGAAACTTATACACAACTTTTGCCAAGTCCATAGGATTTCAATCGCTCGGACTGCCCTACCATCCCATTTTTACCTGGCTGCGACAACAGCGGAATAACCTCTTAAGCAGCAGTCTAATTGCATGCACGCCATAGGGATGGAATTAAAATAGATGGATGAAAAATGTGACTATTGCATCCCGACGACGTGCTGTAGTAGATTTCTACGTTTCCTACCTTTCCATGTCCTTTGCAGTCCAATAAGAACGGGGTGCTTAGCTTGCCGGCAATAACCAGCGGCCACTTATCACACGTAACGGCACGACCCAGGTAAACCGCTGGCTGCCCCAGTACCACTGCCGGAGGTACAGCCCGGCAGTTCAGGAGCTCCTCCGTCAGGAGAGGGTAGTTCGATTCTCCGCGTTTCAAAGTTCCATATAAGAAGAATCTGTGTGGCATCCCTTCTGGGTGTTAGGACTGTTTAAAGATAGCTCTTGGTCTAACGTGTTGCCAATAAACATGGCATTATATTACGTGGATACAAGTGTATCATAATTGCTGCAGTAATTGTTACCGCTCCGTCGTATTAGGCTGCCGCCGCCTGAATACTCCACTGATGAAACTTGATCAGATTATCATGAACGTCGTTGTGGCATATAGGCAATGGCCTACGAAGCCGAGGTCGTCAGTTATCACCACTTGACCGTCTAGTTTTACAGTTGTTGCCTGGGCAGAGGCTGATTTATAAACCTATAATTGATCACCGGTGATTGGTGCGAGTTAAGGATGATACGAGGTTCAAACGCCCATGTGCGCTTTTAGCCCTGATTGCTTGTCTGAGCAGAGCTATTCAACGTGATGGTGTCCGGGGATGGTGTGGGCGTCGGGCGCCAGTCCCATGTCGTCCATTAAACCTTTTTTCCCAGAAACCGTCCTCCAGTCATATCCTTTTCTCTTTTAGTTTTAACAAATTGTTCCCGTTAAAATTGGATCGTATCATGTGGTGCAATGGATGGAAAAAAGCTGAGGGTTTATCCTAACATGCGAGAACACACACAACAGAACAGCCACCTTTACCAGCCGTCCACGCAGCCTAGTAGATAGTGTATTGAGTTTCTAAGTTACACACAATTGCGCATTTTCCTCAGCGGGAGCATGGGTTCGAAGCTCTCTCCTAAGTCGCATCAAGGATAATAGAAAAGGTTATCCTTGGTCACATTTTGAATAAGTTCGTTGCTCCAAAAATATACCGCACGCTGCAACGGTATACCGTGGTCCATGGCTCCACCAGCTAGGTGTCAAAATCGCAAAAACCCAAGTGCCTCATGTTTGATCGGGTGAGTATACAATATAGAAGCCTGAAATATGTTTACAGTGATTTTTCATCTCCTTATGGAAGGTTGAGAAAGATGGCACACGGGTCTTGCCTTGTGTGTACAGCACCTACGAGAAATATTTATTGAAGTATACAATGTAAATTTTGACATCGGCCCAAAATATGTGTTCAACTAGAAATGAAAAAGATGCTGGTACAGCAGAACGTTTTAAGTTCCAGCGAAGATCTTATATATCCGAGTGTATATAAGATCTTTGGGTTTAGTCATGGGATTGATTTTTTAGGTATCATGAAGCCAGGTTGTGGAAATTGTGGGTCCACGTTTTAATGATGTAAACGGTGTGAATGATTGTAAGGTCGCTACGCTTTGTGGCAAGGGGGCTATGGTGAATGCAATGTTATTGTATTTTTTGTGTTTGTTGCAGAACAACTAAATGTGAGGTTTTTTATGATTTTGCATGTTTTTTATAGCATTGTATATATCATTGTATATCATCACTGTCGTATCAAGTGTTAAAACTGGATCTTCATACGCTCAATTGCTATTGGATAGTGCAAATGCGATTTTGTACGGATATCGTCCAAACCATACTGGAAGCGGTTTCGTTAGTTTGCCTACTTGGTTCATGGGCAACGAATTCCAAACTCGTGGGAGGGTAACATTTCATTCATTTGCTTATGCAGTTCTCGTTATCTCAATAAAAAGGCACCGATTATATATATTTTATAGAAACCCGTGTATCATTTATTTCAAAACAACGCGACACAACGCGGCAAATTATTGAACAAAAATAGATTCGCTATAGGTCGTGAAAACACGACAAGCGAGCATAGCATACATATTCAAATATGACATCACGCAATACTCCCGCGAGTCATATAACCAAATAGAAAAAAAAAGAGATGCAAATTCAAAAGAAATATATGACAGCAAGAAATAGTTTTTTATAACATAGCCGACGCTAGTCTACATACGAAATTTGACATAAAAGTTCAATGCTATCAACCCATAGACCTGAAGTGGCAACTCAGGTCAACCCTGCATGTATAACATGCATGTTTGCGGCTAGGTCAGTTTGTGTCGTTCTTGGGCCTCTGGGGACACTTTTGACAGGGTTACGTTCGTGCGGACTGTCAAGAGTGTCTCCGGATACCCCAGAACGACGCAGGCTGGGACTAGCCTGGGACCAGAAATGAGCAGATATAGTATTATTCCCACCCCAGTCTTCATTGTCCAACGCAAAGCGTATAACAGCAGGGTATTCATCTGCACCGCCGTGTTTCCAGACACACCTGCCAGTCACTAGATTCCAAGGAACTTATCCAATATTTCATCGTCAACAGCCTCACTGAATGCCTTGTAGTCCTGAAACAAAACATGAATGGAAATTGATCATGTTGATTGTGGGTATACGATTTCACTAAAATACATTACATTAATATGACAAGTGCATATTCCTTCAAATCTGTGGCAGCAACCGAAAATGTCTTTCAGTGCTTGGGATTCTGCGTCTGTACTTTTGTTGTATGTATGACTAAATCTGAGATGCCAAAAACGAAAACGAGATACAAAAGACTGCGTTTCCAGCTCAATCAGGCAGAGGTAACTGGAATACAAAGGGGTGTTGCCCATCCGTGCTGCGTCCGTCGTCCCGTAAATGAGGATTTGATGTTTCTCGGAAACTGTTGTATGAATCAACACCAAATTTTACAGAAGGAATCATGTACATCATTTCGCTAGACATGTTATTCCCCTTTCATTTTTTATTTTTGTTAATGGATTTTTCGAGTATATGGGTAGAAAAGCGTCAAAGTATTTCTCCAAAACCACCACGTGAATGCAATCATCGAAATGTGAGAACACTTTTGGACTATCAACAATGTTTGTGTACAGAATTGCCAAAGTTTATCAATTTATGATGTTTCATTTGTGAATTTCCATAATTTTCTTTAACACGAGTTTATGCGCGTAGTCAAGGTTCAAACGACTTTTCCGAAGAAATCACGGACAGACGCAGCCACCAAAATTTGAGGGTAACATTTGCTACCAAGTTACCAACCACCAACCTACCAACTTGGCTCCGCTAGCAGTACATGATTTCAACTTTGTAGCCAAACGTATTGTATACACGTATTTAAATGTTTTGTACAGTTTATGGCCCCGGGCTATTGGTGACCCTCTGATTTTACAGGTTTTATTTGTGTTTGTATATATTTTGAAATTCATGTAGTAAATAGAAAATAAACTTGCTTGCACTTCTGAGGACAATATCTACATAGACTGTACAGATTTCGAAAATTTTAAAATTTAAATTTCACGTTTGAAGGTATGTTGTGACACTATGTCTTGGACAGCTGGACAAGGGATTAACTGCAAAAATGTCATTTTGACATTAAATTTTCAAAATGGGTGTACTTGTTTGAAATCGACCTATACCTGAGAAACTGCTGATCGGAGAGCAAGACTGCTGTAACGGCTAGTACTGCTGGAAACCTGTTAAATATAAATATGTCAGTCTGGTGTGTGGCATTTAGGATAATCAAGGGCCTTAGGTCTCTTGTTGCCTCATGGAAACCTTTTTTGTAACCACAATAGCGTATATATGTTAGACCGGAAAGAACGCTGTTGGGGGTAAATGCAGGGCACAATGTCTACTCACCCCTAAGTATTTGTTGCCCTTGAAAATTTGTGGAGGAAGTGCCTCCATATTTTCGCACATCTGGCGCATGCGTCGTAACCGTGTTCGGTTATTAGCCACATCTACCGTTTCGTGGTTGACCTTTTTGGCATCTAGAACTTGCAGAATCCGCTCCTGTTCCACCTTTAGCTGTAAATCAGAGGAAGGACATCATAATTTAGTTTGAAGCTCATATTTAAAGATTAAATCTGAAACCTGCTTGCAATTTCACTGAAAAATTTATAAAGTGCGTTTACGGTGAGATAAATAGGGCTCTGCTACAAGGTGTTTGGTTACACCGGATTTACTTGAAAGTACATGTGCTTAATATATGAATCATTCGCCCTTGCAGCACTTTGTTACACTGTCGTTTTATCCTATTGCCACAATTATGACTTTTCTATATATTTTTGTTATTAGCATATTAAGTGACAACCAATTTCCTTTCAAATTTCAACCATTTTTTAATACTGTATAAGTGTGTCTATAAATACGATACACGTTGTGTTGGTCATCAAATTGTCAAGTTCGGGATTTGAGAATATTGCTAAAGCTGTAATCGTGAGATCTCTTTCACTAAAAATCGTTTGACACTAAATGAATTTCTATTTTGGGCTACGTTAAGTCGACTTTGATCTAAGCCACCTCAGATTGAGTAAAACACTGTATCAGAATGACAATGATGAAGTAGCTGAAGATTTTAGAGAATACATATTTAGCTGGCCTCAAATGAAAGGCGCAAGTTTTTCTTACCGATCTGTCAATTGATACGGACGACACGTAAACACGAATAGTGAAGTCCAGGGCACAGCCTCTCGGAGCAGCTTTTTCCTGGTCCGCGTTGGCCTTGGGTGCCGTAGGTGTGTCACCGCTTTGGTTCTCTGTTGGCTTCTCTTGACTCTCTGCTGGTTTCTCTTGGCTCTCTGCTGGTTTCTGGTCTTGGGGTGGTGTTTCGTTCGTCGTAGCAGCTTTGACCTCAGAGTCTGCTGGCTTCTCCGTACTTTCTGCGGACTGAGGGGGGTCGGCGTCAGCGGGCGCCGACTTTGAATCTCCGTCCGACATCGTGTGGCCCTTACCTTACCGACAAGTATAGGCAGATTCACCTGAAACGTCAGAGGAAATGGATGGAAATTGGTTCCAGCCGGCACTTCACCCAGTTCCTGCATTTACCCAGCCCGGCAGTGGTACGTTTCACTTAGGATGATGGATTGTGACTATTTCAGCGTAAACTTTATATTTGCTCAATCAATAACATGTATACTCTAACAATGGTCATGCCTAGTTATTATTTACTATTTTTTTTTGCGCTGACAACAACTACAGAATCATAGAATTCAGCGCGGAAAGACCGTAAAGTGGAAATATTGGCAGACTTCCCGCATTAAGCCTAAAGTGTGCATTCACTGAAGATATCAATACCTCGGGATCAATACGTATACATGGGGAATATTGGCCAGAACCGAGACCTCATTTTCTGCAGATCCACTATGTTGGCTTACTTAAGGATCCCGTGGTTGGCGATGGCAGGCAAATTCTTCTCTAACATTGCTAACCCCGGTAATACTTTTTTCACAGATATGTGTGGTAGACTGGTGGTGTTCCACTGGCAAGTGAATACGACTTTGGTTGCATGCTATTTTGGATTCAGTATCTTGAGCAGACTCGTTACTTCATAACATTTATGACTGCCGTGCAAACAAAGTGGTCTTTCGCCCTTATGATCCCTCCCCAGTAAAGGCTGTGAGATGCCGGGGACGGGGCCGGAGTGGGGGTGGGGGTCACATAGCACATGGAATCTTTGGTGTACATAACCAAGTAACGTTATTGGTTGGCACTCATTTTCAGGATCATGAATGTTAGCCTACAGTGAGGGTGTCCGTTGGCCAGAAGTTACATTATTGCCCAGAAACATATATGCTACTTTCCATGTGCTTCTGCCGCACTTACTATTTCTATGTCTTGCGTCATGCGTTATACATTCATACTTATGGTTACTATGGCAACCAAGCGGGCACCCAACGTTTGGGAACCCCACCCGTGGTGAACATGGTGAAAGAGATTAAATGAGGTGGGTGCAATCCAAGAACCAGTGCACTGTGGTCCAGCTGGAAGCCTGTGTGGAATTTCGGTTAGAGCAGAGGACTCATTTTTAGGCACATATGCATTGCTGGCTTATTTGGGTGTGTCCGTTGGCCATGCCTATAAGCGACATATCGGGATTGCCCGCAAGACAGTGTACCACTGGGCACGAAGTAATACTACTTTCTAGATGTTTCTGCTGCACTTTTTATTTCAGTGACTTAAAACATATTCTTTCACATTATGGTTACCATGGCAAGCAGTGGGGTACTCCATCTTTGTGGCCACCATGAAACATATACTGCACTACACATTAGTCCAGACCTCCACACCCGGGATATATGTAGCAGGGTAAATTCTAATATTGCAAATCTGCCAAGCGCTCACAAACTCCAAAAGCATTCACTCACCCCGATTCTCTTGTAGACTTCCAGATCGCTGTCAATCAATCCATACGATATTCTTTCGCTGTACTATGTATCCAGATAATGCAAGGTCAATTTGGCTAGAACTGCCTGGTTAGCTCATGTGGGGTCTGCCCCGACCTGTTCTCGCCGACTGAGGAAACCGAGAGGTGAATCTACATACACAGCATGCAGCTGGGACTGTGCTATTTCGATTCACGCTTCTCCACTCCCTCGCCCTCGAAGGCTGTCTGCAATAGAGGAAGATCCAGGCGGAAGAGCAGAATCTGCTCCGCTTGCCCCTCTGACTTTCTGAGTGTGCATTCTGGCTCACTCCGCGGACATATTGAGGTCGCTGCAGCGCCGCAGAGATCTCCAAGAGCAGGCCATGGATCCGCTGGTTATATACACGCAAGGCGTGAAGGAATACCCGGCCACTTCGGACAGATATATCCGCCGCCATTGCCTCCCATCGCCTCCCGTCGTAACCAAAAAACTACGCACAAGCCAACGTTTACAAACTGGTGGAAATCCGGGGAGGCACCGAGGGATTATTTAGGGTACGTTGCCCATTTTATCGGCGGCTATGGTTTATTTTGGCCACCCTTACGACCGCATACATCAAAGTCCAGGGGGCAGCATCAGGTGAAGAGATATCCTAGCTCTTAGCCTGCAGGGATTATATTGTAGTGGATAATTGGCTCGAGTTTACCTACCACAAACGCATAGGTATCGGCTGTCGTGGCACCATTGCAATACCTTATAGGCTAGGAAATGACTCCCCAAAACTTGGTGCTGAAAAAAAGTTAATACGGTTCACCAAAATCGTCAATATCTCCAGTTCTCACGGTGAATCAATATAGGGCATAATAGTAGAATTGCACTACTACTACTACTACTACTACTACTACTACTACTACTACTACTACTACTACTACTACTACTACTACTACTACTACTACTACTACTACTACTACTACTACTACTA